>Ga0105240_10001059_pt1 | contig 48690 bp, 39 predicted proteins | sample KBSC54metaG_FD_80426 | JGI IMG/M metagenome (GOLD analysis project Ga0105240, IMG submission 80426) | Corn rhizosphere microbial communities from Kellogg Biological Station, Michigan, USA - KBS C5-4 metaG | ecosystem: Host-associated > Plants > Roots > Rhizosphere > Soil | place: Michigan, USA... | reverse complement strand
TGTTCACGAAACCCTCGAACTTGTCGCCGTTGCTGCCGTGGGAGACGGTGTTGGCCTCCAGGTCGTACCCGGCTGCGAAGGCTTTCGGATCGGGCTTGTTGGTGATGATGCGGATGGTGCCCGCCTCGGAGCTCGCGCCGTACAAGGTACCCTGCGGACCGGAGAGGGCTTCGATGCGCTGGACATCGTAGATATGAATGTTGAGGTTGCCGTCGATCGTGGTGACCGGCTGCTCGTCGAGATACATACCCACGCTGGGCTGCGAGCCGGAGTGGTTGCCGTCGCCGCCGCTGGCGACACCGCGCATGTAGGTATGCTCGAAGGAAGGCCCCGCTGCGTTCTGGAAAGCGAGGCTGGGAATCAACTTCGCGTAGTCGTCGAAACTCGAGACGTTCAGCTGCGCCAGCTTCTCGGTTCCGAACGCCTGGATGCTGACCGGAACGTCCTGGATGTTCTCAGCGCGTTTTTGTGCGGTGACGACGACCTCCGCGAGGCCGACGGCGCCGGCATCCTCGTCCGCCGCGCGCGCGGCCGGGATACAACTCAACAGGGCGGAGGCAACGGGCGCCGCTCGCCAGAACAGGTGACGGGATCTACCCACCACACCGGCCACTGTGGCCCGGCCGGCACCATTGGCGCTGTGACCGGCTGCTCGCGCCTGTATACGCCGCAATTTACGAAGACGACTGCGTGTCACGGAGGACTCCCCTTATGGTGCTTATACTTTCAAAATTCCGGTACTCCCGGATAGGCATCCAGTACCGGGCCCAATGCTCGGCGCAAAGGCTCCAGCCACGGCTCATAATGCCGCCACTGCTCGAGAGCCTCACGATAGATCGGTTGGCGGACCTGTTGCGAGCTGGCGGTGCGCACGGCGCGCTCATTCGCATAGAACCGCAGGCAAGCCGACTCGAACGGCAAGCCACAATGCTCGAGGAGCCGGCGTACTTCGGTCTCGGTAGATGCGACCATGGACTCATAGAAGACGCGGTGCACGCGCCCTGGCAGCGCTGCATCGAGGTGCGCCATGAGCTCGACGTAGTCACGATAGTAGCGGCCGATGTCCTCGAGGCCATAGCTGAAGTTCTGGCCGCGGGCGAAGTGTTGTTTGAATCCGGAGAAGCAACAGCCGAGCGGATGGCGGCGCGCGTCGATGATCTTCGCGTTCGGCAGGATCAATTGGATGAGACCGATGTGCGCGAAATTGTTGGGGAGCTTGTCGATGAAGTGAGGCGCTCCGCTCTTACGCTGGATGCGGGTACCCTCCAGATAACGCTCGCCGAGGGCGTGGCACTGTGCGGCATCCAGTCGTGCCAGCGACTCGGGGTAGCGCGCCTCAGCCGATTCCGCGCGCGCTTCTTCGATGAGTGAGCGGGCGAGCGCCGGAATATCGGGCAACTCCATCGTGCCTTCCACCTGCGAATGGCTGGCGAGAATCTGCTCCACCAGAGTAGAGCCGGCGCGCGGCAGGCCGACGATGAAAATCGGCTCGGTGGAGGGGTGGCCATAGCCGCGCCGCCTCGCGAAAAATTCAGCCGTGCACAGCACCTTGGTGCGCTTGATCTGTGCGGTCATGTCGTCCGCCGAGTAGCGCAGACCTGCGCGACGGATGCTGTTCCCGCGCGCGTAATGCTCGAAGGAATCCGCGTACTCGCCAGCATCTTCCAGTGCTTTGCCGACGGCGAAGTGCAAGTGAAAGCGATCCTCGTCCGCCAAGTCGGGCCGGGCAAGCTGCGCGCGCATGGCTTCGACCTGTGCCGGCGTAAATCGCACGGTCTTCAGGTTGGCCAGGCTCCAATACGCTTCCCCCAGGCTCGGCAACAGCTCGATGCTTTTCTCATAGGCCGCGATGCTGTCGGCCTCGCGGCCGTGGGTTTTGAGCGCATGGCCGTAGCTCATCCAGATCTTCGGCTGACGTGGATGGCTTGCCAGCAGCCCGGTGTAGATCTCGATCGATTGCGCGTAGTCGCCGAGCTTCGCCAGGACGGCTGCCTGCAGGTTGCGGTAGCCCGGGTTGTGCGGCTCTGCCCCCAGCAGGATCTCGGTCTCGCGCAGGGCTTCGAGCGGGCGATTCTGGCGGAACAGGACCATTGCGTAGTTGTGACGCGCGGCCGCGAAGCTCGGTGCGAGCTCGAGACAGCGCAGGAGCAGCGTTTCGGCATCTCCGAAGCGCCGCAGCCGCGCGGCCACTTCAGCAAACATACGGATTGCGGCCACATCGGTCGGAAACTGTTTCAGGTGCGCTCGCAGGAGCGCTTCCGCCTGCGGAATGTCGTTCGCGCAGAGGGCCGCTGCCGGAGTGAGGAGCCGCGGATCCCGCGTGGAAGCCTTGATGTGCTGCGCGTATGCGGCGTCGGCTCCCGCGGCATCGCCGCTATTGGTGAGCTGGTCACCCAGCGCGCGCCAAGCGTCCGCCATATCCGGCTGCAGCTCCACGGCGCGTCGCAGAGAGGCCACCGCCGCCTCCGATCGCCCTGCCGTACTCAGGGCCAAAGCGTACTCGTATTGAGCGACCGCCCAATTAGATTGAGCCCGGGCGAGAGGATCGAGGATTTCCAGGGCACTCCCGGTGCGACCACTCAGGCGGCGTGCGGCTCCCAGCAGCAGTGTCGCCAGTGGATGGCCGGGGACCACCTTGAGGATCTCTCCGGCCTGCTCGTCGGCGAGCTTGGGGTCATGCGCTAGCAGGCGCGCCGTGTGTTTCAGCGCGACATCGATCGTCCCGACTGGCTCGGCTCCGGCGCTCAATTTGGGCGTCCACTCCTGCCGTGGTACTGATTTCGTGTTGCCATCTGAAAGCCGCAGCTGGTCACTTGTCAAATTCAAGACATCTGCACGAAGTGAGCCAGACTATCCGGGTCCGCGGTGTTGCGCTTGAACGACCCCGACACGCGGCGGGTCGACTCGAAGCCCTCACTGGAACATCGATTTTCCCCAACCCCGACGCGCCGTGATGAGGCATGCCTGTTCCAATCTGGGGCGCAGTCTTGGCTAATCACGATGGACGAGCTCGCGAGTTCGTTATGCGGCTTAACTTTTTATTGGCGACTTCCGCTCGAAGGGTTGGGCTAAGATTCCAAGTCCAGTGAGCAATGGATGATTCGAAGGGGAAGATGATGACCGCGAGCCGAGTGAGTCAGGTCGTACCGGGCACTGCGTTCAGCTATGCCATGTCCCTACGTGTGCGTCATCCAAACGTGGATCCAGCTGAGCTGACGAAAGCTCTGCATCTCGAGCCCCTCCATTGCTGGTGCGCCGGCGAGCCGCGCCGCTCGGCAAGCGGCACCGCCCTGGGCGGTGAGCATCGCGAGAGCTACTGGTCCGCGCCACTCGCTGGCCAGCCGGTTGGCTCGGAAGCTTTTCCACTGGAATTGTTTCTGGGGCAGCAGCTGGTGCAGTTGAACCGCCATCGCGAGCTGCTGCGCCGGCTGCAGAGCGAGGGCGGCCAGATCTCGCTGCTCATCGAGATGGCCTGCGCCGAGAACACCGTGCTCACTTTGAGCACCAGCGTCTCGCGCAAGCTCGCCGATCTCAACATCGAAGTCGAATTCCAGTTCGTCTCCGAGTGAGCGGCAGACCCGGCCCGAGGGCCGAGGATCTGACATAACATCGTTCCCTGTCAGTCGTGTTACTGTCACGCGACGCGTTGTCTGCGGGCGGAGACGTTTTGCTTTGGGCCCTGCAAGCGTATCTACTGGCCTCGCTCAAGGGCAAACCCGTCGCAAGACGGGGACGCAAAGCCTCCGATCTCGCGCAGCGAGATAGCGGGGTTGCCGGTGCAACGGCGCGCCGTCAGAGTGATGCAACGATCCCGGCTCGCACCCGGGCTCGTGGCGCGCGCTTGCCTGCCTTTGTGCATGTGTAACACGCACGGGGCAGGTCTAAATGGATGTTTCCAACAGTGCCGGGGCGCCATGCCCACGGCGCAGGGTTCTGCGCGCGCTCACGTCGCTCGCGTTGCTGTCTTCCCCCTGGCTCGCGGCGACCGCGGCACCCGTACTCTCGGGTACGCCGGCGCCCAGCGTCACCGCGGCCCACTATTATTCATTCCAGCCGGGCGCGGCGGGTAGCACGGCCGGGAAGCTCACTTTCGCCATTGCCAACAAGCCGGCCTGGGCGCAATTCGATACCAACACCGGGCGGCTCTATGGGACACCGCTGCCGCCGGCGGCGATCGGCAAATTCGCCCACATCTCGATCTCGGCGAGCGATGGCTCGAGCCGCGTCACGCTACCGGCATTCTCGGTAACGGTCCTGCCGTTGCCCAATACCCCGCCCGTCATCAGCGGCTCTCCCGGAACTGCGGTGGCCGTGGGCCGCAGCTATGACTTCACACCCGCGGCGCGCGATCCCAACGGCCTGCGGCTCGCATTCGCCATTGCGAATAAACCCAATTGGGCGGTCTTTGATTTCGCTACCGGCGCGCTCGTGGGCACTCCAACGGCCGCCAATGTCGGCCTTTATCCCAACATCGTGATCACGGCCTACGACGGCTATGCCAAGGCGCAACTGCCGCCGTTCTCGATTGCCGTCTCGTCATCCGGGTCCATCACGCCACCTTCAACACCGGTCCCTCCAGTGCCGCCGTCGAGTCCGGCAGGCGCTGCGACCCTGTCATGGACGCCGCCGACCCAGACGACTCTCGGCACTCCCCTGACCAACCTGGCAGGCTATCGCATCCGCTACGGGACGACGCCGAGCCTGGGAAAGACGGTAACCCTCGCCAACCCCGGTCTGACCCGTTACGTGGTCGGCGATCTCGCCCCGGCCACCTGGTATTTCGAGCTGACTGCCTACGACAAGGCCGGTATGGAAAGTGTTCCAACGGGGATCGAATCTCTCGTGGTTACGCGGTGACCAGGCCGAGCATATCGGTCAAGTCCTGCCCCGGCAGGGGAGCGCTGATGAGAAATCCCTGGATGGCATCGCAGTGATGCGTTCTGAGGAACGCTCTTTGCGCGGCCGTTTCGACTCCCTCCGCGGTCACGCGTAATCGAAACTGGCGTGCCAGAGCGAGAGTTGCCTGTACGATCGCGACATCATCCTGATCGTCCGGGGTGCCACGCACGAAGGTAGCATCGATTTTCAGCCGGTCCAGGGCGAAGCGCTTCAGGTAGGCCATGCTCGAATAGCCGGTGCCGAAATCATCGATGCTGACCTCCACCCCGAGGTCATGCAGGGACTGAATGACGCGCACCGCATCAGGAGGATCCGCCATCACCGCCGACTCGGTGATCTCCAGACCGAGCATGCGCGGATCGCAGCGAGTCTCAGCGAGAGTACGTCTGACCGTTCCGACAATGTCAGCACCGTTCAACTGTTTGCCCGAGATGTTGACCGCGACACGCAGCCGTGGTCGTCCCGACTCCTGCCAGGCGCGCGCCTGCAGACATGCGGCGCGCAGGGCCCATTCTCCGATCGGAAGAATCAGCCCGGTCTCTTCGGCGGTCGGGATGAAGGCTGACGGCGCGACCAGGCCCCGCTGCGGATGGAGCCAGCGCAGCAGCGCTTCCACACCGATGACTTGTCCGGTTGCGAGCTCGATCTGCGGTTGGTAGTGCAGGATGAACTCATCCCGTTCGACCGCGAGACGCAGATCGTTCTCCAGATGCATCCGGGCGCGCACTTTCGCATCGAGGTCGGGGCTGAAGAAACGGAATGTGGCGCGGCCCTGCTCTTTCGCCAGGTAGAGCGCAGTATCGGCGTATTTGATCAAACTCTCTACATCGCAGGCGTCCCGGGGGCAGATCGCCAGTCCCACACTTCCCGTGACGCGCAACGTCTGTCCCGACACGATGAAGGGTGCGGATAGCGAGGCGAGCACGTGCTCCGCGACCGGGCCGGCTTCCTCGGGTGAATGCAACCCGGGCACCAGGATCAGAAACTCATCGCCCCCGGCGCGCGCGACCGTATCGCCGACGCGCAACGTCTCGGTGAGACGGCGCCCGATGTGTTGCAGAAGAGTGTCGCCGGCAGGGTGGCCGAGCGTGTCGTTGATCGTCTTGAAGCGATCCACGTCGAGAAACATGACAGCGAGTGTTTCCTTGCTACGCTGAGTGTGGGCGATTGCCTGGCGTAGGCGGCTCAGTAACAGCGCACGGTTGGGAAGGCGCGTGAGGGCGTCGTGATAGGCCAGAAAGCGGACCTGCCGCTCGCGCTTTTTCTGGGTAAGCACACGCTCGCGCAGCGCTTCCTCCATCTTCTTCCGCTCGGTGACATCATGAAAGTAGCCGAACCAGCTGGTACTGCCGTCCTGCTGCACTTCCGGCTCGCAGCGCGCCTCGATCCAGATCTCGCCTCGGGCGGGATGCAACACACGCCATTCGCCGTAGATCGGCTCGCCCCGCTCCATTCGGTCCCGAAACAGCTGGGAGACGCGTACCCGGTCGTCCGGATGGATGAGAGAGTCAGTCAGCCGCCCATCGGAGGCCAGCTCTTCCGGTGTGTGGCCGTAGATGTGCACAATCGCCGGCGTGGAGTAGGGCATGACGATCTTGCCATCCGGCATCATGCGCAATTCGAAAATGGCGATGGGGGCAACACTGGCAATCTTGTCGAGCCGGGCGCGCAACGCGTTGCGCTCGCGGTCGTGCCCATGGGCGTTGGCGATGGCAGCCACGATACTGTCGTTGACCTGTGTGGCGAACGCCTCGTATTGCGCGTCGAAGCGCCTGCGTGGGTTGATACCTAATATCAGGAACCCCAGCAGCCCACCGTTCCAGCTGCCGACGAGAGGTTGCAACATGGCGCAACGCGCCGGCTCCGGCCAGGAGCCTCCGGGAATGGGCGCATTGATCCGATCGGCAAGATGTTCCACGAGCTGCGGCTGCCCCGTTTTGAGCACGGTACTGAATGGCCAGGGTTGCTCGGGTTCGCTCGTCTGGGAAAGCGACACGATGGCGGGGCACGCTGGGCTTCCGGACGGAAAGCCAGCCGCCGCGACCAGATAAGCCAACCGGTCGTTCTCACTCAACAAGTAGGTCATGCAGAACGGAACATCCGCCGATGCCGAGGCGAGAATGTCGGTGCTCAACACGCAAGCCTGCTCGACGGAGCTCGCTCCGGCGGTACCCTTCGCAAGGGCGTGTAGCAGGAAGCTACGCCGCCGCGCGAGCACCCGAGCAGTCGTTTCGATAACGGGCATGAACACGCCGACAGTGCGGTCCTCCTCGCCGCGGATCGGGCTGATGCAGTAGTCGAGGTAGCATTCCTCCACGTAGCCATGGCGGGAGGAAGCGAAGAACTGCCGCTCGGCGGAGCTCGACTTCCCGTCGTGGAAAGCGCTGAGAAAGCCAGGACGCAGAAAGTCCCAGGTTTCGGGCCGCACCTCGCGTGCGGGCCGGCCCAGTGCCGTAGGATGCCGATCGCCCTCCAGCGGAATCCAGGCATCGTTGTAGAGGACGATGAATTCCGGTCCCCAGTAGACGGCGATCGGAAAACGGGTGCTCAGGCAGATGCTGAGGCTGGAGACCAGGCTTTGTGGCCAACTCGCGGGGGACCCCAGGAGCGTGGCGGACCAATCGATGGTCCGCATGAGCGCACCCACGCTGCCGCCGGCGGCGAAAATCGACTCTTGGAGCCACGAGCCCATTCGCGCACAGAGCCCCTTGGGTTGATAAGGCAAGCTCCCTGCTGCTGTGTCTGTGTCCTGACTGATGGTAGCAGCGGTTGTGCCTGTCCAACACTGGACTTGTTACGTTCTGGTCCTATGGCATCACCCAATTTGTGCGACGCAGCTAGATTACGGCAGCTATGATGAGCGGGGGTAAAGCCGAGGACTGATGCGTAGCTGTTTATTGCTTTGTCTGGCGCTCGTCGGATTGATTGGCTGCTCGGGTCTGTTCTCTGGCGCAGATACGATCTCGCATGGCCGTTTTCACGATGTGCACGTGTACAAGCCAAGGTCCGAGGTCCGGCACTTCGTCTTGTTCCTTTCCGGTGATGGCGGCTGGGATGACGGTCTGGCCGATATCGCGCGCACTCTTGCCGCACAAGGCACCCTCGTTGCCGGGATCGACACGTCGGATCTATTCGAAGAGCTCGAGAAAGACGGTGGGAATTGCGTTTTTCCGGTCGGCGACCTGGAGAACCTGAGTCACTTCATCCAGGCCTATTACAAGGTCCCGACCTACTTCACTCCTATTTTGATCGGCCACTCCGCCGGAGCTTCCATGGCCTATGCCGCGCTCGCGCAGGCGAAGCCGGGAACCTTCACCGGGGCGCTGTCACTGTCATTCTGCGTTGATCTGGATTTGCGTAAGCCCCTGTGCAAGGCGGGTGATCTCGAGTACGCACCCCGCACGGACGGCGAAGGGGTTCGCCTCGACCCTGCCACCAAGGGATTACATGCGCCGTGGATTGCACTGCACGGCACTGCGGATGCGGTGTGTTCCGCTTCCGAAGCACAAGCGTTCGTCGCCAAGACACCTGGCGCCCGCTTTGTCGAATTGCCGGGGATTACTCACAACTATGGCGATATGAGCAGCTGGATGCCGCGCTTCGATGCGGCCTATGCCGAACTTGCGGCTCAGCAGCCGCACGCCTTGCAGACCCCGCCTCAGAGCCTGGCGGATTTGCCGATCATCGAGGAACAACCGACCGGAACGGCAGTGAATGACACTTTCGCGGTGTTGTTTTCGGGGGACGGCGGCTGGGCTGGAATCGATAAGGACATCGCGGCCGTGCTCACCAAGCGGGGGATTCCCGTGGCAGGGTGGGATTCGTTGCGGTATTTCTGGACGAAGCGCACACCCTCCGGAGTAGCCGGCGACCTCGATCGCATCTTGCGCTACTACTCCGAGCATTGGCACAAGAAGAAAGCCCTGGTCATCGGCTATTCGCAGGGAGCGGACGTGTTGCCGTTCGCTGTGACTCGGTTACCTCCGCGGACACGCGCATTGGTTGAGCGCACCGCGTTGATCGGCGTTGGAGAGACTGCGGCATTCGAGTTCCACGTCACCAACTGGTTCGGTTCCGGCAGTGGTGAGCTGCCGATCGCTCCGGAGATGGCGAAGATGTCGTCGGCCAACACCCTGTGCCTCTATGGAGAGGGAGACAACGAGTCCCTCTGTCCCAAGATAGGTCCCGCGAATGCCACTCGGGTCAGGTTGCCTGGCGGCCACCACTTCGGAGGCAGCAGCAGCTACGAGCACCTGGCTGATGTCATTTTGTCGGGGAGCGCGCCATCGCCGGCGGCGGCAGCGCATGACTAGCGCGCCAGACTGACGCGCCAGCCTAACGCACCATTTTGGCCAACAGTCGCTCCGCCACCGTTCCGGGGTCGGTGCATCGGCCACTGTGTACGCGCGATGTCTGGATGATGGTGCTGCGGGGAGCCACCAGCCAGTGAAACCGCTCGCGCGCCGAAAGCTGCCCGATCGGGCCGGCACCGGGACCGCCGGCACAAATTTGCGGGATGCTGGCCAGGTGTGTCCGCAGCGCATCCAGGTCAACATGCGGAGCGAACGCCAACAAGCGCGCCTCGTCCAGTTGGATACGGGCTTCCAGGAAATCCTTCGCGGGGCAGGAGACGATCACCCCTACGTTGATGAATTCCTCACGATCGACTCGTGGGACGACGCGTATTACAGCGTAATCATACGAGCAATGATCGTGCACGGATCGCCTCCTCGACAAACAGGTGCGGCTCGGCCAGGCGCCGCACTAGATACTCTGTGTAAGCGGCCCGCCACTCCTCGCGGGAGTGGAAGGGCGAAGGGCCACTCAGCCAAGCGTCCGGCACCTTTGACACGATGCTGCCGAGCTTCTCCGGAGTGAGCCGCGCACTGAGCTTGGCGTCCGCTTCTCGCAATTCCTGGGCGAATGGCAGGAGGATGTGCTCCTTCACGCGGTGGAATGCGTCGACGCTGCGTTCCAGATAGTTATCCCATGAGTGATGAAAGTAGAGGGCCGCGCCGTGATCGATGAGTGTCAACTGCCGATGCCACATGAGCATGTTGGCATTGCGCGCGGTCCGGTCCACATTCGTGACATACGCATCGAACCACACAATGTCGGAGGCCAGCTCGACTCGAGGTTTTTCCACTACGGGGTCGAACATGATCGCGCCCGGGAGATAGTCGAGCGCAAGGTTGAGGCCGGCGCTTTTCTTGATGAGATCCTGGATCTCGGGATCGGGCTCGGTCCGGGCCAGATCGGCATCGAGCTCGATGAGCACGATTTCGGGCACCGGCAGATCCAGTGTTCGCGCGATCTCGCCTGCAATGAGCTCGGCGATCAACACCCTGGGGCCTTGGCCGGCACCCTGGAACTTGAGGACATACATGCCATCGTCGTCCGCTTCGACAATAGCCGGCAGCGAGCCGCCCTCGTGCAACGGGGTGACGTAACGCGTGGCGGTGACGGTGCGAAGAGGTTTGTCAGTCATCGGGGCTGATCCGTTCATCGGCCGCAAGCTCGAGCAAGTCGATCTCTTCCTCGGCGGCATGAAATGCGTCATCGCCAATGACGCCGCGGTCGCGCAGGTCGAGCAATGCCTGGCGTTGTGCCGCTACCGCCCGATATTGCAAGTCGCCGAGATGCGCATCACCGTGCTCATGGGGCCGGTCCTCGTCTTCTCCCTCCTCTTCGCTCGCGCGAACACGCGCTTCGTAAACGCGTCGCAACTCATTCACCGCCGGCCGTGATTCGTGGCCTTCGAAGACGCGCAGGGCTGCCCGCCCTGTCGCTGCCCGTGCCAGCTGTAGCTCCTTGTCGACGGTGCCGTCATCTTTCAAGCGAACCCATAACAACAGTGGGCGAAGCGTCATGCCTTGTATCACGAGGGTGGTGAGCACGACGCAAAATGCGCAGAGAATGATCAGGTCACGATACGGGAAAGCCACCTCGGGCGAGCCGTCCGGGAGTGCGAGCGCGGCTGCGAGCGTTACGATTCCGCGCATGCCACACCACGCGACGATCAGGGAGCCGCGAAATTTGGGCATGGCAATAGAGGTCTTGCTCGTAGGCTCCCCCGTATCGAAGTAGCGCGCCTTCAGACGTGCGCTGAGGGTGTAGATGAACACCCATACGATGCGCGCCAAAACTACCGTGAGGCACACGGCGCCGGCGCAAGCCAGATAGCTCTGCCAATCGGATCCGTGCGCCCGTGCCGCGATCCCCCGCAGTTGCAGACCGATCATGACAAACGCCAACACGTTCAGTACGAATACCGCGACATCCCAGACCGCATAGGAAGAAATCCGGTGGCGGGCATCGACTCGGCCCGGTGCGGTGCGGGCGAGGGTCATTGCGTAGGCAATCACAGTCAGGATCGCCGATAACCGCAGACGGTCGGCAATGATCCAGACCGCAAACGTGCCCATGAACTGCAACAGGACCGATACCGGGATGTCGTCTATGCGCCGCGTGGCCCACAAATAGAAGCGCGCAAGCAGGATCCCGGCGACCACGCCACCGCCGCAGGTCAGTAAGAACAGCGGCACGACACTCCAGCCCGAAAGCGTGCCGGTCATGGCGGCGGTCACGGCGAGTCTATAAATGAGCAGGGCACTGGCATCATTGAACAGACTCTCTCCTTGCAGGACCACCATGAGCCGATGCGGCGGACGCAGGCGCCGCAGGACGGTGGTCGCTGCCGAGGTATCCGGCGGGGCGACGATCGCACCCAATGCGATCGCCACGGACCAACTCATTCCCGGAACGAAGTGCCTCGCAACGAGCGCGACCGAGACAACCGTGAAGCCCACGGCGAGAACCGCAAGATTGCTCACCGGCCGCAAATACTTCTTCAGATCGCGAGGTGAAGCGTCGTAAGCGGCATCCAGGAGCACCGGAGCGACGAACAGAGCCAGTGCGAGTTGCGGATCCAGCATCACTTGAGGTGTGCCGGGTATGAAAGTCAATGCAGTACCCGCCAAGGCCAGCAGAGCAGGGTAAGGGATGCCTAGCCGGTCGGCCCACAACGAGAGCACGGCTCCGACGAGCAGCAGTGCGATGGTAAGCTCGAAAATTCCCATAGGCGGATTGTGGCGGAGACGAGCGTCGTTTTGTAATGTCTCGACCCGTGAGCCGCACCACTCGCTTGTTCAAGCTCATGGACGCCTTGCGTGGTCATCGCCGGCCCGTCACTGCCGCACGACTCGCCGAGGAGCTTGACGTCTCTGTGCGGACCGTCTACCGCGATATCCAGACCCTGACGGACCTGGGGGCACCGCTCGAGGGCGAGGCCGGGCTCGGCTATCTCTTGCGCGCGGGGTTCTTCCTGCCACCGCTGATGTTCGGGGAGGATGAGCTGGAAGCCCTGGTGCTCGGGGCTCGGTGGGTGCGCGGGCAAGGCGATCCCGGGCTGGCGCAAGCGGCGGATTCGGCGTTGGCCAAGATCGCGACCGCCTCGCCTAAGGATCTGCGCGACAAGATGGCCGACACCGGCTTGTGGGCGCCCCGCTATGTGACGCCCGCGGAGCAGCCGGCCGGCTTGCGTACCATTCGGGAGGCGATGCGTCGCGAGCACAAGCTGGCGATTACCTACGTGGACGAGAAAGGCGTCACTACGGAAAGGATAGTATGGCCGGTGGTGCTCGCCTTTCTGGAAGGCAAGCGGCTGCTGGGCGCATGGTGTGAGCTGCGCAATGGCTTCCGTCATTTCCGGTCGGACCGGATCTCCGCGCTGACCGCCACTAGCGAGCGTTATCCCACCCCGCGCGTGGTCTTGATGAAGAACTGGCGGCGCGAGAACAACGTACCCGAGGAGCGCTGATGCGCACGCACACTGCTGACAGGAACTGTCACTAGGATAGGCGACTATGCGTTGCGCGATAAGCAAACAGCGCTCGCACCAAAGGAGAGAACCATGCGCCTGTATCAACATCCGATGTCGGCGAATTCCCGTGCGGCTGTCATGACGGCCTTGCACCTCAAAGTTCCGGTGGAGCTCGTTTACGTCGACCTCCAGAGGCAGGAGCAGCTCAAGCCGGCTTTTCTGAAGATGAATCCCAACCACCGCGTTCCAGTGCTCGAGGATGGCGAGTTCTACCTGTGGGAATCGCGCGCCATCATGCAATACCTGGCCGACTCGACGCCGGGGCAGACCCTGTATCCTTTGGCCCCGCGCGAGCGCGCGGATGTGAACCGCTGGCTGTTCTGGTCGGGCCAGCACTTCGCCCCGGCGATCGGTATCTATTTCCGTGAGAACGTCGTCAAAGGCATGATCGGCCTGGGCGCGCCGGATCCGGCGGAGTTGCGCAAGGGAGAGGTCCTCTTCAATGATTTCGCCGCGGTGTTGGATGCGCATCTGACCGACCGCCGCTGGATCTCGGGGTCAGGATTGACCCTTGCGGATCTGTCGATTGCGGCGGCCTACGCTTGCGCTGCCCCGGGCAAGGCGCCCGTGGCGTGGTACGCGAATATCCAGAAGTGGTTCATGCGGATACAAACGTTGGAGGTCTGGCACCAAACCGAACAGTTGGCGCGCGCTGCGTGAGAGCTTTGGCTCAAAGGCTCAAAGGCTCGACCCGCACGTCGACAGACACGCTGTGGCGGCCGCCGCCGAGGATGATGCCTCGCAGAGGCGAGACATCACCGAAGTCGCGGCCCCACGCTACCGAAATGTGGTCCGTGCCCACCATGGTGTCATTTGTCGGATCGAGCTCCAGCCAGCCGAAGGGCGGAGCATAGACTGCTACCCACGCGTGGGATGCTGCGGAGCCGACCAGGCTCCGCACGTATCCGCTGACATAACGCGCCGGTAGTCCGCGGGAGCGCAGGCAGGCGATCATCAAGTGCGCGAAGTCCTGGCACACGCCGCGTCGGATCTCGAGCACCTCGGTCACCGGCGTGGAGATCGTTGTCGCGCCGGGCGCATATTTCAACTCGGTGTGGAGCTTTGTCATCAGGGCTTGCGCACAGACCAGGAGCGGATAGCCCGCGGGAAAGCAGTCTTCCGCATAGTCTGTGAACATGCGTTTCACACGGACGTACGGCGATTCCTGTCGAAAGCGGATCGCCTCCAGGTCATCGCGCGCGGGCGGGCGTCCGGTGTATCTGAACCGTTTGGTGAGCCGATCCCAAGGTAATGTGTCGGTCGCGGCAAGGGAGGGTCGCGGATGGACATGTATTTCCATGTCAGTCGTGACCTCCAGTCGACGATGTGGATGCTCGAACTCGACCCGAGTGATCGGGTTACCGAAGGCGTCGAGCTCCTCTCTGCGTCGAAACGCCGGGGGCGAGATGGTGATGGTGTGCTCGAGGCACTGTTGGTAGGGTGCCGGTCGTGGCACCAGATGCAACAGCTGGTGCGAATGCGCGACGTCGCTGCCGTAGAGGTAGGCGGTCTCGTGGCGGACGCGATAGCGCACCGTGCCGCTCATGTCGCGAGTGCCTGCGAGTCGAGGCTGATATGCGCGAAGTGACGCATCGAAATGCGGTCCGAGAGTGCGCCGGCGGCGCTGGCGAGATTGCGAAAACGCGCGGCAAGCAGCTGACGGGCGTGCGCGGCCTGAGATCCGTCACACTCGAGCGCTAGCAAGTCTTCGTCGCTGAGCAGAGGTGGCTCTTCCTCCATCATATCCTCCGAGGCGGTTCCCAGTGAGGCGGCCAGGGCCTCGAGGTCGCGCGCCAATGCCCGGGACAGAAACGTCAGGGCGAGAGGATGCTCGCGGTCGCGGACCAGGAGGTCGAGCACCGGTCCCAACCGCGGTGTCACGGAATAGCGCGAGCGATACACACGTAGGCTGTCGTGCGCTTCCAACAGCCATTCGACATGACGCTGCCCCGTCGCCGGGCCGGAGCCGACATACCACGCGAGCAAGCCCGCGCCGAACTGCAGCCGCTCGAGTCGCCGCCCGATGCGTAGCAGGCGCCAACCCGCATCCTGTGTCATGTCGTCGAGTGAGAATCCCGCGAGCGCCGCCAGCGAGAGCGCCAGTCGATCCAGGATCGCGCGCGGCTCTTCCCGTGAGGCGAGTCCCTCCTGGAGCCGGCGTTGCATGTCAGAGACGGCTCGCCAGTAGCCGGACGACAAGCGGCCGCGCACCTGTGATGCGCACCAGGCGAGGCGCCTCACATCCGCGACGATTCCTTGCGAGTTGCGGTCGTCCCGCAGGCTTCCGGTTGGCTCGGTATCGGGCCCGATGAGGCCGATCTCCCTGCAGATCTGCACGGCGTTTTTCCAGACACTCTCGTCGATGCGCGCCCCCAGGGTGGCTCGCAGCACGCATGCCTTGTCTTCGCACCGCACCGAGTAGCGCCCGAACCAATAGAGATTCTCTACGAGGCGGGAGGGGATCTCATCGTACCGGGTTGCCATCCTGGCGCTGACGGAGACTTGCGTAGGCTCTGCTTCCGAGGGGTCGGCCAACACCCAGATATCTTTGCTGCCTCCCCCGCGCTGCGTCGAGACCACGTCAACAGCGGCATCGGCCGCGATGCGGGCCAGGCCCCCGGGCAACACACGATGGCCCGTCGGGCTGGCGATGGCGTACATACGCATCGAGATGGCCTTTGCCGCAAAACCTAACGCCCCATAAGGGCGCCAGACCGGTGCCTGGGAGAGAGCTATGCGCTCCTGCGCAACGTAGGCGTGCGGTCGGGTTTGGAGCCGCTGGATGAGGTCAGTACGCGCCTCGCCCGCCAGGCCGCGGCCAAAAACTGGCTCGAAGCGTTGGTTCGGCCACGCGGGCTTGATGACGAGCCGATCCAGATGAGCCAACACGTAGTCGAGCGCGGGCTTCTCGCCACACCACCACGTCGCCAGCGTAGGCAGCTCCAGAGTTTCCCCTAACAGCCGCGCGGCGATTTTGGGCAGAAAACCCAGCCAACCCGCGGATTCCAGTACGCCACTGCCGATCGCATTCGCGAGCTGCACACGGCCGGCCCGCACCGCACCCAACAGGCCGGCAACGCCCAGTGCCGAGTCGCTACGCAACTCGACCGGGTCGCAATAGTCATCATCCAGGCGGCGGAGAATGGCATGTACTCTGCGCAGGCCGGCGACTGTCTTCAGATAGACCGTGTCGTTGCGGACTGTCAGGTCGCTGCCCTCCACGAGGGGCAGTCCCATCTGCCGTGCCAGATAGGCGTGCTCGAAGTAGGTCTCGTTGAATGGCCCCGGGGTCAGAATGACTGCCAGGGGTGTCTCAGCCCCGTCTGCACCCTCGAGCAGACGATCACGGAGCTCGCCGAAGTAGCTGCCGATCCGACGGGCACGCAGCGCGGCAACTGCTTCCGGCAGGACCTGCTCGAGAATCTCGCGGTTCTCGAGTGCGTATCCGGCGCCGGAAGGTGTTTGTGTGCGGTCGGCCATGACCCACCATCGACCGTCGGGCGCGCGCGCGAGATCGGCGGCGTAGACGTGCAGCCAATCGCCGTGTCGAGGGGTGATACCCTGGCATGGCCACAGAAAGTTGGGATGCCCGAAAACCAGCTCGGGTGGCACTATGCCCTCGGCGAGCAGCCGTTGCGGTCCGTAGATATCGGCCAACAGGGCATTCAGCAGACGCGCCCGTTGCGCAAGTCCGCTGGCGAGCTTCCGCCATTCCGCGCTGGTCAGGACGAGGGGTATGGGATCCAGTGCCCAGGGACGGTCCGCTCCCTGCGGATCCGCGTAAACGTTGTATGTGACTCCGTTCTCTACGATGAGGCGTCGAGTAAGGTCGAGGGCGCGCCTGGCAGAAGCGCGTGCATCCGTTTTCGCGATCCGCTCGATCAGTGGGCGCCAATGCGGACGCAGTTCCCCGGTTGCATCGAGAAGCTCGTCGTAGCGACCGGGCTCGGCGCTGTAACTCGCCAGCACCCCCATAGCTGCGGATTCATGGTGAGCTGGTGTCATCCTCTCCGCAGGTCCAGGGTGAACGGATGGTCGGGATTCGCTGACTCTTCCGGTGGCGCGAGCTGGCCGGGTGTATGACCCATGCGGAAGAACCGCGCCCGACGGCGGCTTTCCGACTCAAAGGCGTTGACGGGGAATGTGGCGTAGTTGCGGCCGCCGGGATGCATGACGTGATACTGGCAGCCGCCCAGGGAGCGCTTCATCCACGTGTCCACGAGATCGAACGTGAGTGGAGTATGGACCCCAATGGTCGGATGGAGCGAGTCTGGCGGCTGCCACGCGCGATAACGCACGCCGCCGACGAACTCGCCGACATTCCCCGTTGGGCGTAGCGGCACTCGTCTGCCATTACAGGAGACCACATAACGGTCCGGAGCGAGTCCAGTCACTTTCACCTGCAGCCGCTCCACCGACGAATCCACATGACGTACCGTCCCCCCGGGTGCGCCTGTTTCGCCCATGACATGCCAGGGCTCCAGTGCCTGGCGGATCTCGAGCTCGACACCTTGGGTGGCGAAGTCTCCATACTTCGGAAAACGGAACTCGAAATGGGGCGTGAACCACTCCTCCCGCAGCGGAAAGCCGGCTGCGTTTTGCTCTTCGAGCACGTCGGCGAAGTCCTGCTCGACGAAGTGGGGCAGCATGAAACGATCGTGCAGCTCCGTCCCCCAGCGCGTGAGGCGCGGGGTCTGGTAAGGCGTACGCCAGAAACGGGCCATCAACGAGCGCAATAATAACTGTTGTGTGAGGCTCATGCGCGCGTGTGGCGGCATTTCAAACGCGCGCAGCTCGAGGAGACCGAGGCGTCCGGTTGGCCCGTCCGGCGAGTACATCTTGTCGATACAGAATTCGGCGCGATGTGTGTTGCCGGTTACATCTATCAGCAGGTTGCGGAAAAGGCGGTCGACCAGCCATGGCGGAGTCTCCGCGCCGGTCGATGGCAGCTGTTTGCAGGCGATCTCGAGCTCGTAGAGCGAGTCGTTGCGCGCCTCGTCGATCCGGGGAGCCTGCGAGGTGGGGCCGATGAACAACCCGGAAAAAAGATAGGACAGCGAGGGGTGGTTGTGCCAGTACGCCAGGAGGCTCCCGAGCAGGTCAGGGCGGCGTAGGAATGGAGAGTCGAGCGGCGTCGCTCCCCCGAGCACGAAGTGATTGCCGCCGCCGGTTCCCGTATGCCGGCCGTCCAGCATGAATTTCTCGCTGGTGAGCCGGGAGAGCCGTGCTGCCTCGTAGAGGTGGGTGGTGCGTCCGACCAGCTCATCCCAACTCCGGGAGGGGTGGATGTTGACCTCGACTACCCCCGGGTCCGGGGTAATCCGGAACTGGTTGAGCCGTGCATCGCGCGGTGGCTCGTATCCCTCCAGCACGACGGGCTGGGAGAGCGCCTCCGCGGTCGCCTCCACGGCCTTGACCAGCTGGAGGTAGGCTTCGAGCCGGCTCATGGGGGGCATGAAGATGTAAAGGACGCCGTCGCGCGGCTCTGCGCACATCGCGGTACGAGTAATCCAGCCGCCTGACTCGTGCGGGCCCGGCGCACCACGCGCAGCGCCGCCCGTGTCTGAACCCGACTTGTCCTCCGAGGCCCGAGATGCGAGCTCGCGCAGCTGCTGGCGGATCACCGTCGCGGTGGGTAGCGGCGGGAAAGGCTGCATCAGATCGGGTTGGGAGACGTACGGGTAATCCTCCGATCGCGTCCACGGCAGGCTGTCCAGGGGTAGCCGCAAGCCGATCGGTGAGTCGCCCGGCATCAGGTAACAGCGCTCCTGACGTAGAAACCAGGGGCCTGTTTGCCATTCCGTGTCGGCGGCATTGCGGCCGACCGGCAGAACATAACCGACCACCGCGTCCAGGCCTTGCTCGAAAATGCGGGCCAGCCTGGCGCGCTCACCGGCATCCTCGAGCTTCGAGTCGAACGGGTCGACGTTGGATGGCAGGCGTCGTTCTTTCCACATGTAGTAGAAAGCGTCCTCGTAGGTAGGAAACACGAACTGCGAAGCGAGGCCGAGCCGTTGAGCCACGCCTGAGAGGAAGCGCTCAGCCGTGGAGGCGGTCACTCCGTAATGTGTTTGGTCGCTGGCGTACAGAGCCGGGTTTTCCCAGATCGGCTCTCCATCGCGGCGCCAGAAGCAATTCAGCGACCAGCGGGGCAGCGGTTCCCCCGGGTACCATTTTCCCTGGCCGAAGTGGGCGAGGCCCATCGGGGCGTAATGCTCCTTCAGACGTCCAAACAGCTCCGCCGCACGGGCCCGTTTGGTCTTACCGAGCGCCGCGGTGTTCCATTCGGCTGCGTCCGGGTCATCGATGGCAACGAAGGTGGGCTCCCCTCCCATGGTGAGGCGGACATCCAACGAGGAGAGAGCACCGTCCACCGCATGCCCCAGGTTCTCGATGGCCGCCCATTGCTCTTCGGTGTAGGGCTTGGTAACGCGCGGCGCTTCCCAGATGCGCTGCACATCCATAGTGTGCTCGAACTCGACCTCACACTCGTCGTGTCTGCCGGTAATCGGAGCCGCGGCGGAGGGCTCAGGTGTGCAAGCGAGAGGCAAATGGCCTTCGCCGGCCAGCAATCCCGAGGTCGGATCCAGTCCGATCCAACCTGCTCCGGGCAGATATACCTCGCACCAGGCGTGCAAGTCCGTGAAATCTTTGGGCGGCCCCGCGGGCCCGTCCAGCGATTTGACATCCGGAGTGAGTTGAATGAGATATCCGGATACGAAGCGTGCCGCGAGGCCCAGGTGCCGCAGCAATTGCACCAGCAGCCATGCCGAGTCGCGGCACGAGCCGGAGGCCTTCTCCAGAGTCTCCTCGGGTGTTTGTACGCCGGGCTGCATGCGGATGAGATAACGGACATCGCGCGACAGCCGCAGGTTGAGATCGACGAGGAAGTCGATGACGCTGCGGTTCTTGCGCAGAATCGACTCGAGGTACCCGGCGAAGTGCCGCATGGCGGGGAGGCGTGCGAGGTAGGGGGCGAGCTCGCGTTGCTCCCCGGGCTCGTAGGCGAAAGGAAACTGTTGGGCGTAAGGCTCGAGGAAGAAATCGAACGGATTCAACACCGCCATTTCGGCGACGACGTCGACCGTGATCCGCAACTCACGCGTTACTTGCGGGAAAGTGAGCCGGGCAAGGTAGTTGGACTGGGGGTCCTGTTGCCAGTTGATGAAGTGCTCGGCGGGCTCCACGCGCAGCGAGTACGAGAGAATGCGCGTCCGGCAGTGTGGTGCCGGCCGCAGGCGCACGATCTGTGGGCTCAGTCCGATGAGCCGATCGTAACGGTAATGGGTGATATGACTGAGCGCGACATGGATCGACACGAGGGAGCTCCAGCGGTCCTTCCGATTAACCCATGCTGGCATGCAAACGCAGGGCCGTGCATTCCGGGGGCCTGGAACGCATTCCTTGCACCAAAGTGGGGCGCTCAGCGGGCCCGACGCACTGTGGTGATCACTTCCTCGGTGGTCATGACGTCGGCAAACAGCATGAGCATGTTGTCGAGCGTCGCATTGTGGGCGGCATCCGTCAGTGCAGCATTCGCGTCGGCTACGAAGACGATTTTATAGTTCATCTGCATAGCGTCCCGTGCGGTCGACTCACAGCAACAATTCGTGAGCGTTCCTGTGATGATGAGTGTGTCGATCCCACGCTCTTGCAACACCTCGTGCAAGCGGCTCGCGCCCGGTACGAACGCGCCAAAGCGCGTCTTGTCAACGACGAGGTCCTTGTCAGTCACCTCGAGCTCGGGCCACAAGCGCCAATAGTGGGCGTCGCGGGCGAATGCTGCCGCCATCCGAGTGCGGCTCGCGGAGCTGTGCATGAATGCAAACCAGTTCGACCAGCTCGCCTGGGAGCCGGCATCGATGGTCATACGCAAGAAAATGTTTTGCCCGCCATGCTTGCGAACCGCGGCGCTGATCGCGTTGACGGATGGGATGATCTCTCGAGCGACCGGCACCTCAACAGGGGCGCCGGGCTCCATGAAGCCGTTCTGCAGGTCAACAATGACATGCGCCGTGCGGCGCATGTCGAGCGAGTCGAAGATGTGGGCCCGGCCGCGCTCCGCCAGTACCCGCGCCCGCAGCTCGGGCGAGATCTGGATTCGATGCATTTTTTACCGCGGGGGCTCACGTCCCGGCTGGTTGTCCTCCATTGGGAAGGACTGCGCGCCGGTGCTCGATGACATGGGGCTTGGCTGCGGAGGCGCAGCCGGCGACGAGGGATTCGGAGCTGCGGAGGCGGTCGCCGGAGGCGGAGCCGCGGACGCCGTCTGCTCGCCGCGCGTGCCATTCGTCACTGCCGTGAGAAAGCGCCGTGCCGCATCGTCGTTCGTCGTAATGGTACCTGAGGCGATGTCGCTCGCTGTGACACCGTGTTTTCTGTAGAACGCCTCATTCTCGTCATCGTCGATCGAGATCACCGAGCCGTCCACCGCGAGCCCCGCGAAGACTCCGCGACTGCGCGAATAGGAATAGACCTCGGCTTTGAAGCTGAAGTCGGTCGAAGCGGACGCGTTCCGTCCGACCGGACCGGCCGCCACCGACGCGTCCGCGCCCAAGGTGACCTTGCCCCCGGTGATGCCCTCCACACCTTTAGGCGTGGTGAACACCAGCACGATGTCGGTGGACTGCACACCCCATTGCCAGCCGAAGCTGCCACCGGTCATGGTGATGAAGATTGGGTTGGTAAAACGGCCGTCCTTGCCACGGTATACCAGCACGCCGTTGCCGCGCCGGCCGCCGGCAAAGAAGGCGATTTTCGTCATGTCAGGAATGACCGCGATGCCGTAGGCACGCTCGAGCAGCCGGTCGGGAATCATCTGGTCGCGCGAGTTGCGCAACTCCTCCAGGACCTGGCTCGCCAGCAGAAGCTTGCCTTCCTCGCGCGCCTGCGCGTGGGCTCCCGTGGCGCCGACGGCCAGGGTGAGGCCGGCGAGCGCGGCAAGTAGACTGATGCGAATGCGCATGCTTCGATCCCCTCGTCAATGTTGGTCAGGATGACCAATAGGGGCGAAGCTTAACGCAACTGGGCTTGCAACACGACTGTTGTTGCGGTAAAGGCCCGTCCCGCGCGCGTTCTCGTTCAGCGGCGGTTTAGCTTCCTCAGAACCACAGCGACAAAAACAGCGTGAAAACGTTGGCGTTGAGCTTGTACAGGGGCTCGTTGCCGACCGTGTAGCCGTTGCCGGTCAGCAGGGCGTTGCGAAAGTCGCTGTAGTCGATGATCAAGTGATTGTAATGGCCGTTGAGCGTGGTTTTCTTGTTGATCCACGGAAAATCGAATTCGTACGCGAAGCCGAAACCCACCGAGATACTGTGGAACGCGGCGAGCTCGCGGTCGCGGGCCATGAAATTCTGGTAGTTCGCGCGCGGAAACAGATCGCTGTAGAAGTTGGCGGCGTTCTGGCGGTAGTAGCGGAGGCTGCCGTCGAAGATGAACTTATGCCAGGGGTGTGTGTAGTCCGCTTCGATCGTGTGGCCCGTGATGCCCCACGTGTCATTGTAGAAACGGTATTGCCCGGTTACCGCAGCGCGCCATGGCATGTACCACTTCAGCTGCGCCGAAGTTGCCGTGCTCGTGTGTGTATTCGGATAGATCTGGTCCGCCAGGGTGAAACCCTTGCCTGCCACGGTCGGATCGAGGTAGCGGATCTTTCGATAGGGGCTTGCAAGATAACCCTGATCGGTGATCGCCTCGAAGTTGATGTCGAGAATGGCGTTCCGGGTCAGGATCTGACTCAGTGACAGCGTATAGGCCTGATGGTCGACCTGCTTGTGGAAGGTGGTATCGTTCTGGAGGACACCATTGACTTTGATGTCCCGGAACACGTCGTCCCAGCCACGACGGTAACCCATGCTCACGGTCGTCAGATCGCCGAACATGCTCTGGCTGACAGAAAAATACGAGGTGTTCGCTGAGTAATCCGGCTCCCGGCTATGGATGTAGCCGGCCGTGTAGGTCGTCTTTCCGTGGAGGTAGTCGACCGAGGCACCTTCCTGCTTACGGGTTTCGTGATAGGGGCTGGCGGAAAGCTTCACGTCGATGGAGGCGCTCGAGATCAAGTCCTCGTAGTAGCTTCCAGTGAAGGACAGACTTTGCCCAACCTTCTTGCGCACGAGCACGGACGGGCCTTGAATGGTGATGCCGCCACCGCTGTAGTTGTGATACAGGGCGTCGGCGCGGTCATCCGGCAGCACGTCGGCAACGGCCGGCGCGCCAACGAGACAGAGCACAGCCAGCACCTTCGCCCAACGGACGAAAGGTGCCTGTCTTCGCATCACGCTCTCAATCAATTGCATCCGCAACCACCGCCTACACCGCCCGTGGCACCGCGCGATCCCTCACGGGATTCGAACACGTGGTCGAAATACGAGCCGGAAATGGGATCGCGGCTGAAGGACATGATGGGATCCGCGAAGTGCTCGCGCTCGTAGGGTTTCACCCAGGGCTGGATGGGTGAGCACCCGCCCAGAAACAATCCCGTCAATACGACTGCCAGCGCCAAGATCCTAGTCATAGTGTCCTCCAACCGCGACTTGCGCCATCACTCGCGGATCATCGTCCGGATGGTATTCAGGTACTCGCTCTCGTCACCCGGCTTGTAGGAAATGTGGCGGTAGCGCACATTGCCCTTGCGATCGATGATCACCGTGGTGGGCATGCCGGAGACATTGAACGCCTGGCTGACCTTGCTCGCCTTATCATAAAGAACCGGGAAGCTGACCGGCGTCTGCTTGAGCCAATCGTCGGCGGCTTTCGAATCCGGCTCCACGTTCACTCCAATGAGAGTAAAGCCGAGCTTGTTGTACTTCTTGTAGATGTTCTCGAGCAATGGCATTTCCTGGCGACAGGGCCCGCACCAGCTGGCCCAGAAGTTGAGCATGACGACCTGGCCCTTGTACTGCGCCAGGCTCACCTCGGTCCCGGCCTTGGACGGCAGCGTGAATTGGGGTGCCGGGCCATTCGTGTCCGCCGCCACCGCTGGCAGCGCAATGATCAAAGCGGCGACGAGTCCTGCGATACGGTTCTGCATGGATCCTCCACAACCTTCAGAAGAACACGGTCGTGCCGATGCGCATCTCGATGTTGTTGGTGAGTTTCGTGGTCCCCAGGAGGGATGACTGGAAGGCCCGGTCTTGCACAGTGATGTGCACCGCCAGCCAGTCGGACGGCAACACACGGTAGCCGGCCCCGAAATTCACCGTGAACTTCTTGTCGCCTGCGAAATCGGTGGCACCGATACCGCCGAGGACATAGAAAGCGCTCGACAAGGCGAGACCGCGACCGAGAAAGGCCTCGCCCGGGAGGAAGTTGTAGCCGAGTGACAGATCGTAGTACGTGAAATGCCTCTCAGGGGGAGTCAAAAGCTGGATGTTCCCCCCGAGCGTCTCGAAACTCGTACGGCCGGCCTTGGTGCGCCCGTACTCACCCTGGAAGAAGAAGTCTTCCGTGATGTGGTAGGCGGCGGTCACGCCATAACTCGGGTTGGTCCCGAAGTCCTCGACCGAGAGCGCGCCGTAGTTCACCCCCAGCTCGATATTCGCGCTGCGGATCTTCGGTACCCTGATCTTGCGGCGTTCGACCTGCGGGTCGACCACACGCGGGGTGGTGTCGTCATCTGGCGACTGCTCAGCGCGGCGGGCGTCCTCGCGGGCTTGCGCCTGCTCGTCACGCGCATCCTGACGGTGGTGAAACCAGCCGCTGACTGTCGCGCAGCCAGACAGTGCAGCCACCGCCACCGTCAGAAGAAGAACGCGAATCCGCCTTTCCATTCGTCTGCTCTCTGATTCTGATTGAGGTTGGTGAAAATGTAGTGACTCTTGAACTCGGCGCGCAGGAAGAAGCGCCGTGTCAGATAGAAGCGCAATCCGGCGCCAACATACGCGGTTTCCTCCGTGCGCACGGAAGGCTGTACGAGAGTGGCCTTCGGCTCGATATGCAGTATTCCGGTACCGATCATCAAGAAAGGCGACAGCCGCCACTCCGGCATGACGACGTGCGTGAGCCCGATATCGAGCATCTCACCATTGGTGAATTTGCCCAGATACTGGCCGCCCGCGACCTCCAGCGCCAGCTGCGAATTGAAGGAGTAGGAGCCGTAGGTGGAAATGAGTGTCGCTCCGCCCCACTCGCCAGCGAACATGCCTATCTCGAAATTGTGCGAGGTAAATCCGGCACGGTCGCCCAGGTCGAACGTGAAGGGCGAGCCATCGGCGAGTACGGTCTTCAGCATGTCGCGTTGCGACGCCCACCCCTCCACACCACGCTGGGTGCGTACCTTGAACCAGTCCGTACGTCGGAAGAGCACGAGGACGCTGTCTTCCCTCGCCACCACGTTGAATACGGGGTAGCCGCGTCCCGGCCCCGTATGTAATTCGAGGTAGGGCGTCGTAACGAATACCTGCAAATGCTCTCGGGCGCTGCCCACCACGGGGATGAGGCACAACACCAGAAGAGCCAGCAGGCTCGTGACCGTAGAAGCCCCAACGGGGCGACGTGGGGCCCTAATTGACAGGCACTGCCGGGTCAAACGGATTGTTGAAGTATTGCGCGCCAATATCTAGCCACTCGGACAACAAGCGAAGCTCAGCCGGGCTCAAGTAGCCCGCGTGCGTGCTTCCGGAACCCGTTGCGAAGCGGCTCATGAACTGGGCTGATAGCCCACCGTTCGCGCTTCCAGCATTCAGGTACGGTCCCACAGGAATGGTCGTCGGGTTGCCGTTCGCGTCTGGCGGGCCCGGGGCATTCTGCAGGGCGCCCATTATGACTATTTGCTCGGGATGCTGGAACAGGAGTTGGCGATAAGAGACGGATTGTAACGGCTCGTCGTTCGAGGCGGCATTCGTAAGATTGAGCTGTCCGGCCGGCGCCTGTGTCGCCCCCATGGCATCCGTCGTCGAATGGCAACCCGCTTGCGAGCAGGTTGCCGCGTTGCCTTTCGAATCCTTACGCGGCAAATCCCAGATCGGCTGGATGTGCTGTGGGTAATTGATGATGATGCGGCAGTTGGCTGCCCAGGTGCTCGCGCAATTGCTGCTCGTTGGGATCACCTCGCCGTCCTTGGCGTCGAGATCGTTGTAGCTCAGCGTCAGGGGGGTGCCCTGAGTCGCTTGTGCGGGATCGGTCCAGACGTCGGTGTAGAGTACGTTGACGCTGGGGATCTCGCTGCAAACGACTCCTGAGCCGCTGGCGCACGTCACGCGGGCGCGGGACTCCGCCATGGTTTCACCCGCGTTTGGGATGAATGCCAGGAGGATAGTGCCGTCCTTTTGTGTGAAGTTCGCTTGCAGCGTGTGCGGAAATGCTGTTCCCGTGGTGGAGCCGGAGTAGACCGCCGCGAAGGCACCGGCGCGGCCGTGCGACACAGGCGCCTGGGGTGTCGCTGGTTTGTGACAGCCGTTGCAAGTCACGACTTCGCCGGGCCGGGCTTGCAGCCATACCGACAAAGCGGGCGAGATGTTACGAGCATTCGCATCGAGCACCTCGAGCGAGTAGGCCACGTTTGCCGGCACGCGGATCCTGACTGAGCCATCCGGCTCGACCGGGGCATACCCGACAATCTCACGCATGAAGTTGCTGGCGCCGAATGCAGCACCCGCGAGATTCACTACGGTGCGGTCAGGCATGGAGACCGCCTTGGTCACGCGCACGAAGCGGGCGGGCCGCGCGCTGGCCGCTGTTTTCGCCGGGTCCGCGACGGCCGCGATGCCGGCAGTGGTCGTATCGACACCGTCGAAGTCATAGACGCTCTTGATGTCGATGACGCCCAGCCCCGCGTCGACGAGATTCTGGCTGACATCGATGCCCGGCAGCTTGTCGAGAATGATGTTCTGCAGAGGTCGCGGCTGGGTGGCGACCACGTCGGTGACCATCACGCCCTCGACCGGTTGCATGACCGGTTTGAACGTGTTGGCGGCGGGATCGAACATCCAGACGCTGTAGAGCGAGGGTGCCGGCTGTGTCGTCGGATCGGCCAGCGCCGCGTCGGTGCACGGGCCGATGCTGCCGTCCTTGTTCAGGATCCGGCACTGCTCCCAGCTGACCAGGATGCGGTTGGAGCCATCCCACAAAGGATAGGCGGAATTGAAGCGTCCGCCGGCCGACAGACCGGGGATGGTCGAGACGTTGTTGGGAGTAGCGCGTGTTTGCGCAGGTCCGGGCATGCCGGCGCTCGCCGCCAGCGGCTGCGAGTTCTCGACGAACTGCTTGCCTTCGATGATGACCAGGTCGCCGCCGAAGTCGGTGTTCGCGAACTGCCGGATGAGCGCGAGGATATTGCCGTTTTGCATCTCGTGCGGCTGCAGGAACTCGACGGCCGTGCCGTTCGTGCCGGTCATGTGGCTGTTCGCGCCGTAGTACAGCTGGGTATCCGTGCCGTCGGGATTCGAGGAATACAGGTGCATCGCGTTCTTGCCGCCGGGCGCGTTGTCCCAGCGGGTAAACAGCACGCGGCCGCTCGCAAGGATCGTTGCCTGTTGATCATCGCTCTGGTTGAACGAGATCTGGTGCACTCCGGTTCCGTCGGCGTTCATGACCTCCAGCACGAAAGCCGGCTCGGTCTTGTCCTCGTTGTTGTAGACGAACTGGGGCTTGCCCTCGTCCAGCAGGACGCCCTGCGACTGACTCTGCCGGGTGGAGGAGAAGATGATCCGGCCATCGGGCAGATAGTGCGGCGAGACGTCGTTCACGGTTTTCGGATCCGGATCGGTGGTCGGGTTGATCACCGGTGCCAGGGTGTCCGTCTTCATGACGTATTGATAGATCCGCCAGGACGGCGGGTCTTTCTGCTTCTGGTTGGCAGTCATCGGACCGCGCATCGCGAACACGACCCGGGTGCCGTCGACCGAGGCGTCGACGTCCTTGATGTCCCAGGTCATGTTCGGGGTCGTAGTGGTGATCCGGGCCGTGATGTTCGTTTCTTTCGCACTCGGCGCGGCGCTGGCGCGCATGTACAGGTCCGCCGAGGGGAAAGCGACTCGCAACAGGCGCACATCGTCCGCCCCGGCCGTGATGTTGGCCATGGTTGGAATCGTGCGTTTGACGTAGAAAATGGGGTAGTCGTTCGTCGCCGGGTCGGCGGTCTGGCTGTTGGAAATGTTGAAGCTGCCGCCGCCGCTGCAGGCGCTCAGGGCCAGCGTCAACGACAGGGCCAGGAACGGCGCGGCACGCCGGCCCGTGCCGAGCGCCCGCGCGGGCCGGTCCGTCCGTCTCACCATGAAGCTGTACCGGTCGTGCATCACTGAAAGCTCCACATCGATTCGCCTGCGCCGTCCCCTGTGGTCCGGCGAATGTAACTTAATTCAAGTTGCCTTTGGCCGGCTTTTCGCCGGGAGTGCTGAATCCGTCACGGCATTCACACGCGCTTCCCTGTTTTCTCTACGCACCGGTCACGGGCGCAGAGCGCGTTACTAGTTAGCCGCTCGATTCCACAGCCGCTGTGACCCGACTCGCAGTTTGCCGAGTAATGAGCCTAGCGGCGGGACTAACAAAAAACATGTCGTCATCTGGCGACGTCAGCCGCGACAGACAAACCGGGGTGGGACTTTGGGGCCGTATAGTCCGGCCCGCGCATCGATAATCTGGGAGTGGCTGGCGCTATGAGTATGCAAATAGTCGGGAACGGGGGCTCGCCCCCGCTTGGGATTCCCTCGCTGACCGCTCGGTCGTCCCCGCTGGGGATTCCCTCGTTAACCGCTCGGTCGCGCGCGGCGCGGCGCACCGCGGAAGTTGCCGCCGCGGTCGCTCTGAGTCTCCTCGCTCAGGTGAGCACGCCTGCGTGCGCCAATCCGGCCGAACAGGCCGAACGCATTTATGAGCGCATTGCCGGCGTACCGCCTTCGGCAGCGACGCTCGCCACCATGACCAACGACATCACGAGCCAGCCCGGCCAGGCCGGCCTGCTCGCGGCGGCAGCGGAAGCCACCAAGGCGCCCACCTTCTACAACGTGGTGCTGAAGAACATGGTCATCCCGTGGACGAACCGCGATCAGACCGTGTTTGCGCCATTCAACGATTATGCGGCGACCGTGATCGGCATGGTGCGCGACGATGTACCTTTCAATAGCCTGCTGTCGGCCGACGTGTTGTATACGGTGAATGCCCCCGGACTGCCGGCGCCTTCGCTCAGCAACAACAATCATTACGCCCAGGCGGAAGCCAACGGAGTGGACCTGTCCACCGCGCTCGTCGCGACCACGCAGTCGGCGGCGTATGGCCTGCCGGCCGCGGCCACCGCGGGTGTCATTACGACCTACGGTGCGTCGTCCGCCTTCTTCATCAAGGGCACGAACCGCGCGATGTTCCGGTTCACCATGATCAATCACATGTGCCATGACATGGAAACCCTGATGGATACATCGCGGCCCACCGACCGCATCCGCCAGGACGTGTCGCGCAGCCCGGGCGGCGACAGCCGGCTGTTTCTGAACAACTGCGCGGGCTGCCACACCGGCATGGATCCGATGGCGCAGGCCTTCGCCTACTACAACTTCGACGACACCACCAACACGCTCGTCTACACGCCGGGCCAGGTACAAGCGAAGTACCACATCAACTCGCAGAATTTCCCGCAGGGCTACATCACCCCGGACGACAGTTGGTCCAACCGCTGGCGCGCCGGGCCGAACTCGGTGCTGGGCTGGGGCGCGACGCCCGGCAGTGGCAATGGCGCCAAATCGTGGGGCCAGGAGATTGCCGGCAGCAAGCAATTCGCCGCCTGCCAGGTGCAGAAGGTGTTCCAGACGGTCTGCCTGCGGACGCCCTCGAGCCAGGTGGACATCAACACCGCGGCCTCGATCACCACCAGCTTCCAGTCGGGCTACAACCTCAAAACGGTCTTCCAGCAGGTCGCAGCGGCCTGCCCGGGCACCTGAGGAGGTCGTACGCAAATGAACAGGAATCACATCATGAGCTCAGTGAAAGCGGCGGCTGCTGTGACTCTCGTCGCCCTGGTAACCGCGTGCAGCTCGGGCTCCAACGGCCCGGCGACCGTCGTCCAGCAGCAGACGACCAACAACTCCAGTGCGAACGCGTACACCGGCCCACCGGCCGCGACCGCCGACGTGACGGCGTTCCAGATCAACCTGTGGCAGAACATCCGCGTGCAAAACCGTTGCGGTGGCTGTCACCACGAGGGTGGACAGTCGCCGATGTTCGCGCGCTCCGATGACGTGAACGCCGCCTACCAGGCCGCGTTAGCCCTCGTCAATGTCACCAATCCGTCGCAGTCGACGATGGTGTTGAAGGTCGGTGGCGGTCACAACTGCTGGGTCGCCGATCCCAACGCTTGCGCACAGACGCTGCTCACCTGGATCAACAACTGGCTGGGCGGCGGCGCGGCTTCCGCCACGCAGATCACGCTGGTGGCGCCTCCTATCCAGTCGGTGGGCGGCAGCAAAACCTTCCCATCGGACTCGAGCGGCTTCCAGACCTACTTGTGGCAGCCGATCCTGACGGTGTACTGCTCCAACTGCCACACGCCGACCTCCGGTACGGCCCAGGCGCCATATTTCGCGCAGTCGGATCCCAACCAGGCGTACCTGGCGGCGCAATCCAAGATCAACCTGAATACCCCCAACCAGTCGCGTTTCTATGAGCGCCTGGCGCAGGACCTGCACCATTGCTGGGCTACGACGCCTGGTGGCGCGCCGGACTGCCCGGGCAGCGCGGCCATCATGCTGCAGGCCTTGAACGCGTATGCCAACAGCATTCCGACCACGAACATCGATCCTTCACTGGTGGTCTCCAAGGCGCTCACGCTCACCCAAGGCACGATTGCCTCCGGCGGTGCGCGGTATGAGGCCAACATCGTGGCGAAGTACATGTTCGAGACCGGCACGGGCAACATCGCCTACGACACCAGCGGTGTCAGCCCCGCGGCCGACCTCACTTTGAACAGCAACGTGACTTGGGCCGGCGGCTGGGGCCTGACGTTCGCTCCTGGAGGCAAGGCGCAGGCCTCGACCGCCTCGAGCCAGAAAATTGCGCAGCTCGCCCAGGGCACAGGGGAATACTCCTTCGAAGCCTGGGTGAATCCGGCCAACGTCGCGCAGAAGGAGGCGTACATCATGACGTACTCCGGCAGCGACAAGACCCGCAACGCCACTCTGGCCCAGAGCGCGCAGTCTTATGAGGGCCGCACGCGTAGCAGTACGACGGACACGAACGGTACGCCGCCGCTCATCAATGCGACCGCGGAAAACGTGGCGCAGGCGGCCTTGCAGCACGTGGTATTGACCTACGATCCGGTCAATGGCCAGCAGCTGTACGTCAACGGCGCGCTGACTCCAGACAAGGACACGGCCGGCGGTGGCTCGTTGGCGAGCTGGGATAGCACGTTCGCACTGGCTCTAGGCGCTGAAGTGACCGGCAAGGAGCAGTTCCTCGGCACGATCAAGTTCGCCGCGGTTCACAGCCGTGCGCTCACGGCCGCGCAGGTGATGCAGAACTTCAATGCCGGTGTCGGCCAGAAGTACTTCCTGTTGTTCGATATCAGTGCCCAGACCGGTATCGCACAGACCTACATCATGATGCAGGTCGCTCAGTACGACACGTACTCCTATCTGTTCGCCAATCCGACCTTCATCAGCCTGGATCCCAAGGCGGCGCCAGCGAACATTGCCATCAAAGGCATCCGTGTCGGCGTCAACGGCGTGATCCCCACAGCGGGTCAGTCGTACGCGACGCTCGATGCGACGATCGGCCCTCCGAGCTACTCGGCAAGCGGTGGACAGGTGCTTTCGACCGTGGGCGCGGTGATCGCCGCGGACCAGGGGCCGGCCAACGATATGTTCTTCCTGTCGTTTGATCAGCTGGGTACTTTCACCCATAGCTTTGTCGAGCCGACGTACACCGCGAGCCCGCCACAGCCCACGGCGGATAAGCCGGATATGGGTGTCGCGACGTTCGAGCGCGTTTACCACGCGATGTCGAACATCACCGGGGTGCCTTTCACCAATCCGGTGGTGACGCAGCTCTACCAGTCGGTGCAGCAGTCGATGCCCTCGCAGCCGCAGATTGACGCCTTCCTGCCTTCTCACCAGACAGCGATTTCGCAGATGGCGGCGGCGTACTGTGGGCAGCTGGTGAGCACATCACAGCGGGACGTCTTCTTCCCCGGGGTCGGTGCTGGCAACTTCAGCGCCACTGCGTCGTCGTACTTCAACACTCAGGCCAACCGCGACAATGTGGTCAATCCGTTGGTCAATGCGATCGTAGGCACGTCCGCCTACCCGCAGGCCGCTACGGCAATGAGAGCCGAGCTGAACGCGTTGCTGCAGACGGCACCCGTTCAAGCTACGTCCGTTTCCGCCGCCACCACCGCAGCTTGCAGTGCCGCCCTCGGCAGCGCAGCGGCGACCATGCAGTGATCGGTATCAGGAGAGCGCACTACTATGTTCTTTATCCAAAAGAAACTCCCCCGGTCTCACGCTCCCGGCGAGCCGCTGCTGCATGAGAATCACAAGCGGCCGGTCACTCGTCGCGAGCTGCTCGGCGCAGGGCTCGCCACGGCGCCCGCCATGGTGGTGGGGCCGGCCTGGCTTGCCGCCGCACTGAAGTCGAACAAGGCTCACGCGGCGCTTTCGGACCTGCCAACCGATGTCCGGACGCTTGCCGAAACAGAGTGCGGCGTGCTCGTCACGGCCAACCCTCTGCCGGTGATCTGTTTCGATCTGGCCGGTGGGGCGAACCTCGTCGGCTCGGAAGTGCTCGTTGGACAGAAGGGCGGCCAAGCCAACTTCCTGACGACCGCGGGCTACGGGAAGCAAGGTGTGCCCGGCAACATGGTGCCGTCCGCGGCCGGGTTCGTGGACAGCTCATTCGGTCTTCTCTGGCATTCTGACGGCGCCATTCTGCGCGGCATGAAGACGAAGGCCACCACGCCCGTCACTGCTGCTGGCACGAACGGTGCGGTCATTTGTGCGATGTCGCAGAATGACACGGGTCAAAACCCCCATAACCCCATGTATGGGCTGGCGATGGCCGGGGCGCGGGGCTCGCTTCTCAACCTCATCGGCAATCAGTCTTCGATGTCGGGAGGTAATTCCGCCGCGCCGATGTACATGATGAACCCGCTGTTCCAACCGACTACGATTGCCGTGCCGGCCGATGACGTCGCGCTGGTGAGCACCGGAGGCGCGCCGGCGGACCCCATTTCCATCCAGGTCATGGCCTCGCAGGCGAGAATCACCGGCGGTACCACGGCCTACGACGCTACTAACACCGCCGGCACCGAATTCACCGGTGTGCTGGCTCCGCCCCAGGGAGGGCAGGGTGGAACCCTTCTGTACCCGAACACTGCCGCCCAGGACGTGGCTCTGAAGAAGCAGGTGCGCTGCGCCTACGCGCAGAGCGCCTACACGGCATCCAAATTCGGCGACCCCTCGGTGCTGGATCCAACAAAGGATCCGGCCATTATCGGCGGCGCCTCGCCCATTTTCACCGCGGCCGACTTCCAGGATGGAGACGTCCGCAAGACCGCGAGCGTCATGAAGCTCGTCCTCAATGGCTTTGCAGGGGCGGGCACCATCACCCTCGGCGGTTACGATTACCACGACAGCACGCGCGCGACGGGCGAGATGCGTAACTTCAAGGCCGGGCAGATGATCGGCGCGGTTCTGGAGTATGCGCAGCGCCTCGGTACGCCAGTCATGGTGTACGTGTTCAGCGACGGCTCGCTCACCTCGAGTGCCATGGTCGATAACAGCACCAATGGCCGCGGCAAACTCGCATGGCAGGGCGATAACCAGTCGGTGGCCTCGACGTTCTTCCTCGTCTACAGCCCGAAAGGGCGGCCGGCACCCATCAGCGGCGCGGCGAGCCAGCAGATCGGCTGGTTCACCGCCGACGGTAACGTCGACAGTACCTCCAGCCCGGCGGCCAACTCGGTTACCCAGATTCCGGAGGTCATGCTCCTGAATTACATGTCGATGATCGGGCAGGGCGCAAATTTCAGCTCAGTGTTCAAGATGCAAGGACTTGGGTCCTCCATGCAGCAAGCGGCTCTGACGGCATTCGGCCCGGTCGTTTGAGTGATCGCCAGGAGCGCCGGCGCGGGCCGGCTCTCCTGGCTCCTACTCTGTCGCGCAAAGCCGACGCTCCGGCATATTCTTTCCCGCCGCCGCTTGCGGCACGATTGCTCCGCCGGGGTGTCCAACGTCCTCCTGTACCCTCGCGCACTTGTCTTTCATGTGCTTAGCGACGAAAAGCCCCGCTTCAGTTCGTTGACAGTGTTAAGTAGGCTGTGCGAGGGTTCGCCGCGGCGGTCACATCAGCGTCAAGGATATTTTTTGAGCTCGCAGCGGCCGAATGAGCCTGTGTTGCATCGTGTATGCCTGAGATGGCGATGGGTCAGCGTAACGGCCGCCCTGCTTGCCTTCGTTGCCGGCATTTCCGTAGCGGCGGCACAGCCTACATACGTTCTGATCGGACACGAGGCGCCCGACTTCGCCTTGCATGCCGTCTCCGGTAGCAACGTCCGTCTCTCCGAGCATCGCGGCGACGTCGTCGTCCTCAGCTTCTGGAGCAGCCGCTGCTCCTCTTGTCGAGCGCAGCTCGCTTCACTCGACAAGAGCCTCGCCACCTACCGGTCAGCGGGCTTGCAGATGTACGGGATCAATGTGGACGATGACCAGACTCGCGCGATCGAATCCGCGCGCGGTGGGCAGACGGTAACTTTTGCGCTGCTGCTGGATCCCCAGAAGACCGTGAGCCGCCGTTATGAGGTCGACAACCTCCCGATGACATTGTTGATCGACCGTAACGGGATCGTGCGGTATGTCCTCCGCGATTACAGCGCCAAGAGCGAGGATCTCTATCTCCAGCAGCTGCGTACCCTGCTGAATGAATGACCGGAAAATAGTAATGAACCAACTCTCGATATGGGAATGGCGGGCGGTCTGTCCAGACCGACCGTTCTTAGGGCGGGCCGCTCGAGCGCTTGCCTCTGCGGTGCTGGCCGCGTCGCTCGCTATGTCGGGCACCGCTTTGGCGCAAAATGCTGCGCCCGCCACGGATGCGACCACGGCTGCTCCGCCCGCTGCCGCGGCTCCCGCGAATGCCGCTCCAACGACGTCAGCCGCACCGGCGGGTACCGGTGCAGCGGCGGCGGCTCCCGGTGGTCCCGCTGCGCCGGCCGCTGAGGCGCCAGCCGAGGGTGCCCCGCCTGCCGACACCCGCGGGTTGGATGAGGAGGTGCAGGGCCTGAAGAAGGACGTGGTCGACCTGAACCGCGATCTGTTCGTGCTGGAAGAGGAGCTGCTGTTCCCCGCGAACACGCAGGTGGCCGTATTCCTCTCCATGGACGTGGGCGATTTTTTTGCCCTCGACTCGGTTCAGCTCAAGATCGACCAGAAGGAAGTCATCAACTATCTATACACCCCACGCGAGGTCGAGGCTTTGCTGCGGGGCGGTGTGCATCGCCTGTACCTCGGCAATCTGAAGGTCGGCAAGCACGAGCTGGTGGCGTTCTTCAGTGGCAAAGGCCCGAACGACCGCGACTACAAGCGCGGTGCGAGCCTGAGCTTCGAGAAAGGCATTGGGGCGAAGTACCTGGAGCTGAAGATCAACGATCGGCAGCGCAAGCAGCAGCCGGAATTCGAGATCAAAGACTGGGAATAAAGCTTTGAGCGCTCGCGTCCTTAAGCATTTGCTCACGGCGGCAGTTGCGCTGGCCGTCGTCACGGCCGCGGCGCCCGCCGGGGCCCGTCGTCACGATCCGGAAAAGATGCCGGAAACCCGTATTCGTGACCTGCACTACGGGGACGTCCTCTTCTATTACTACCAGGACGAGGATTTCGAGGCGATCACCCGGCTGACCGCCTACCAGCACTGGGATCTGGTCAAGCATCACGAGGCCGAGGGCCAGTTGCTGCTCGGGGGGCTCTATCTCTCGCTCGGCATGCACAATGAGGCGGGCGCGCGGTTCCAGGCTCTGCTGACCGACGATGTCCCAACCGGAGTACGCAATCGCGCGTGGTTCTACCTCGGGCAGGTCTGGTATGCGCGCGGATACCTCGACAAGGCCTCCGAGGCCTTGGCCAAGATCAACGGCAAGATGTCGCCGGAATTCGAGGCGCAGCGCGAGCATCTCTATGCCAACGTGCTCATGCACCAGGGCCGTTTTGATGAGGCGATCCGGCTGTTGGCCAGCGCTCGCGGCACATCCATCTGGACCGCATACGCGCGGTTCAATCTCGGCATCGCCCTGATTCGCAGCAAACGTCTGCCCGCGGCCGACAGCTTTCTGACCACCGTGGGCACCATGGATGCGCCGACTGCGGAGCGGGCGGCCCTGAAGGATCGCGCCAATCTCGCTCTGGGATACGCCTATCTGCAGGCGAACGAGCCCGCGAAGGCCCGTGAGCCGCTGGAGCGCGTCCGTTTGAACGGTCCTTATTCCAACAAGGCGCTGCTCGCGATCGGTTGGGCTGACGCCCAGACAGGTGATTACAAAGGTGCACTCGTTCCCTGGACTGAGCTGCGCGGCCGTAATGTGCTCGACTCCGCCGTGCAGGAGTCGTATCTGGCTGTTCCGTATGCATACAGCAAGCTGAGCGCCAGTGCCCAGTCAGCCGATAACTACGAGACGGCAGTGGAGCAATTCAGCACCGAGGACAAGAGTCTCGATGAGGCGATCGGGCGTATCCGCGACGGCAAGATGCTCCAGGATGCGCTCGGGGCCGACAAGGAGGGTCGTTACGGTTGGTTCTGGCAGCTGAAGGACATTCCCGAGGCGCCCGAATCCCGCTACCTGTATGTCCTGTTGGCGGGCCATGACTTCCAGGAGGGTTTGAAGAACTACCGCGACCTGAATTTCATGGGCAAGATGCTCGATAAGTGGGACGACAGCATGGCGGCGTTCGGTGACATGATCGATACGCGCGAGCATGCCTACGCCGAGCGTATTCCCAAGGTAGACGCCCTGTTGGCTTCCGGCGCCGTCGACAAGCTGCAGCAGCGGCGCGCGGAGTTGGAAAGCCGGTTTTCCGGAATCGAGAAGGGCCAGGATGTCGCCGCGCTGGGCTCCGCGGAGGAGCGTGAGCAGTGGGCACGGATACAACGTCTCGAAGCGGCATTGGCGGGCGCGCCGGACACTCCGGAGAACGCGGAGTTGCGCGCGCGCCTGAAATTGGTGAAGGGCGTTCTCTACTTCCGGCTCAACGATTCGTTCAAGGCGCGGATGTGGCAGCAGCACCGCAGCATCAAGGATCTCGACCTCGCTTTGCATGAAGCGCAGAGCCGCTGGATCAGGGTTGATCGGGCGCGCAAGGCCGTACCCAACAACAACGGCGAATTCGCGGCTCGAGTCGCCGCGCTCAAAGAGCGCATCGACGCACTGCAAGTGCGGTTGGCGGCGAGCCAGGACAAGCAGCGCGGCTATCTGGCGGACTTGGCCGTGCGCGAGCTCGATCAGCAAAAGGAGCGCCTCGCGGCCTACCAGGTGCAGGCGCGCTTCGAGTTGGCTGCGATGTATGACCGCGCGGCGAACGAGGAGCAGCCGAAAAAGGAGCCGGGTGCGGTCCAGCAAAAAGGCGAGGCCTCTCCGGAGAGTTCCGACCAAGGTGCCGCGCCCGATCAGGGCTCCGCCGCGCCCAACCAAGGTGCTGCACCCGACCAGGGTACCGCCGCGCCCAGCCAAGGTGCTGCACCCGACCAGGGTGCCGTTGCGCCCAACCAAGGTGCCACGTCCGACCAGGGTGCCGCTGCGGCCGATCAAAGCGCTGCGCCCAACCAAGGTGCGCCAGCGCCGCAAACTACGGCGCCTGGCACGCCTGGTCAGCCCGCCGCACTTGGTCAGCCTGCCGCGCCAGCTCCGCAAGGCATTTCCGGGGCGCCGAAATCATGAGGCGCGCCATCCCAACAGCGGTGGCTGTCATTCTGGGCGCCTGCGTTTGCGCCACCGGATTCACGCCGGCGCGCGCGGCGGACGATCCCAACTCCGGGAAGACCATCAAGGATCTCAAGTCCCGCGACATTCCCATCAAGAAGGACTCGAAGGTCGAGGCCAGCTCCTCCAAGGCGATGGAGAACTACCGCCGCTTCCTCGAGCTGCAGAAGACCGATCCGCTCCGCCGCGCCGAGTCGATGCGGCGCCTCGGCGACTTGAACCTCGACGCGGGTGACATCGAGCGCATGGAGAAGCAGGTCGGCCTCGTCGACCCGCTGAGCTCCGCGGCCATCCAGCTGTATTCGACCTTGCTCAAGGCTTACCCGGACTACGAGCGCAACGACCAGGTCCTCTATCAGCTCGCGCGCGCCTACGAAACCACTGGACAACCGGAACAGGCACTGGCGACGCTGGACCAGATCGTCCGCAAATACCCCAACAGTCCGCAGATGCCCGAAGTGCAATTCCGGCGTGGCGAGCTGTTGTTTTCCGCCAAGCGTTACCCGGACGCCGAGAAGGCGTATGCCGTGGTGATCAAGGCAGGCAAGTCCTCAGAGTTCTACCAACAGAGTCTCTACAAGCACGGCTGGGCGCTCTTCAAACAGTCCATGACCGAGGAGAGCCTGCCCTCGTTCGCTGGCGTGTTGGATCAGGAGCTCGCCCTGCGTAACGGGAAGACTCCCGCCGTGGAGAGTCTCAAGCGCGCCGACCGTGAGCTGGTCGAGGATACCCTGCGCGTGATGAGCATCGCGTTTTCCTACGGAGATGGCGCAGGGTCGATCGACACCTTCCTGAAGAAACACGGCGACGCGCCTTATTCTTACCTGCTCTATTCACGCCTCGGCGACTTCTACGTCGATAAGCAGCGTTACCAGGACGCTGCCGTCACCTATCTCGCCTACGTCAAGCGCGATCCCTACAGCGACCAGGCGCCCAACCTTGCGATGCAGGCGATCGAGGCTTACAGCAAGGGCGGTTTTGCCGAGCTGCAGCTCCAGGGCAAGCACGAGTTCGTGGAGCGATATAACTTCGACTCGCCTTTCTGGAAGACGCGCCAACGGGCGCAGTATCCGAAGGTGGTGCAGGAGTTGAAGACCAACATGAAGGACGTCGCGACCTATTTCCATGCGACGGCCCAGAAGAGCAAGAAAGTCGAGGACTTCCAGGAAGCCGCGCGCTGGTATCGCGATTACCTGAAGTCATTTCCGGACGACCCGGATTCCGCCGCGACCAACTATCTGTTGGCCGAAGCGTTGTTCGAGAGCCATCAGTACGCGGCGGCCGCGACCGAATATGAGCACACGGCTTATGGCTATCCGAAGAACGCCAAGTCGGCAACCGCGGCCTACGCGGGGCTGGTCTCGTACCAGAAGGGCGAAGAAGGTCTGGCAGGTAACGACAAAGTCGAGTGGCACAAGCGCGCGACGGACGCCGGTGTGAAGTTCGCGCAGACCTTCCCGGAACATCCTGACAGTGCCGGGGTGCTCACGCGCGCGGCCGAGGATATCTTCGCCGCCAAAGACCTGCCGCGTGCGATCACTGTATCCGAGTCCCTTCTGGCCCGGCAGCCCCCGGTCGATGTGGCCAAGCAGCGTATCGCGTGGTCTATCATCGCCCGGTCGCACTACGATCAGGGCGAATTCAACCAGGCCGAGCCGGCTTTCATCAAGGCGCGCGAGCTGGCCGGAACTGACGAGAAGCTGCGCAAGGACCTGACTGAAGGTCTCGCGGCGAGCGTCTACAAGCAGGGTGAGGCGAAGCAGAAGACCGGCGACGCCGCTGGCGCGGTGGAGGATTATCTGCGGGTCGCCCGCGTTGCGCCGGATGCGACGATCCGTTCGACCGCGATGTATGACGCCGCCGCGCAGCTCATTGTGCTCAAGCAGTGGGACCGCGCCATCACAGTGCTGGAAGACTATCGGCGCGAGTTCCCGAAGAACGAGCATGGCGCGGACGTCACCAAGAAGCTGGCGGTGGCCTACTCGGAGGCGGGCCGTCCGGGCGAGGCCGCGGGAGAATTCGAGAAGATCGCGACGAGTCCTACCGAAGAGCGTGCTGTGCAGCGCGAGGCCTTGTTGCAGTCGGCTGACTTGTATGCAAAAGCCAACAACGTACCGAAAGCGGTATCGATGCTCGAGAAATTCGTCGCGAGCAATCCAACGCCGGTCGTGGACGCCGAGGAGGCCCGGCAGCGCCTCGCCGACTATGCGGCCAAGAGCGGCGACTTGAACAAGCGCGATTATTGGTATCGCGAGATCATCAAGGTCGACAACCAGGCGGGCGCGCAGCGTACGGATCGCACTCACTATCTCGCTGCCAAGGCGCAACTCGCGCTCGCGCAGCCGGCGCGAGACCAGTTCCGCGCGGTGCGGCTCACTTTGCCTTTGAAGAAGAGCCTGGCCGCCAAGCGCAAAGCGCTCGAGGCGGCAATGGAGGGTTACAAGAAGGCGGCGGAGTACCAGGTCGCCGAGGTTACCACCGCCGCGACGTACGAGATGGCGGAGCTCTATCGAACGCTCGCCAAGGATGTCATGGCCTCCGAGCGCCCGAAGAATCTCAAGGGTGATGAGCTCGAGGAATACAACTCCCTGCTCGAGGAGCAGGTGTTTCCCTTCGAGGAGCAGGCTATCAAGGCGCATGAGTTGAATACTGCCCGCGCGAAAGATGGCGTGTATGACCAGTGGGTGCAAAAGAGCTTTCTGGCGCTGGCGGAGCTCAAGCCCGCTCGCTACGGCAAGACGGAGTTGACGCAGGATGTGGTTACGAGCCTCAACTGACGCCATGCCTGTTGGCATGCGGCCGGCACCCGCGCGCGGAGTTCGGGCGCTCGCGGGCGGCCGTGGGCTCGCGAGCGGGCGTCAGCGGTTCGCGTCGCTTTGGTTTGGCGCTTCGCCGTCGGTGATCGGCGGTACGCTGTTGGCGGTTGCGGTGCTGTTGTTGGCAGCTTGCAGCTCGGGGCCCCCGGCGAAGGAGACTGAGTCGTCCTCGCAACCGGTTGGTGCGACCTCCGGCACGGCTGCCGGAAAGTCAGGTTCGGCCGCCCCCGGTAGCGCTGCTGGCGCCAACGGCGCAGCGGGCGGCGCTAACGCAAGTGGCGCCGCCGCTGTCCCAGTCACCGCACGCGGTAAAGCGGACTTCGAGCGTGCGGTCGGCGCCATGAAGGCCGGCAACACCACCGAGGCGGAGCTCGAATTCAAACAGGTGGCACTCCAGTTCCCCCAGCTCTCGGCGCCCTATGTGAATCTGGGGATTCTCTACCGGAAGACGGGCCGGCTGGATCAATCCGAGGAGGCCCTGAAAACCGCGGTGGAGCACAATGACGGCAGCGCGGTCGCGTGGACGGAGCTGGGCGCGACGCAGCGGCTGCGCGGTGAGTTTCCCAGCGCGGCGGCGTCCTACGAAAAGGCCATTACCGCAGATCCCAACTTCGCGCCGGCTTACCGGAACCTGGGGGTCGTTTCGGACCTCTATCTGGGTGACCCCGAGCGCGCGTTGACGGCGTTCGAGCGCTACAAAGAGCTGACGGGGGAGGAAAAACCCGTCAGCGGGTGGATTGCGGAGCTGCGCCAACGGACCGGTAAACCGCCGTTGAAGCGACCGGCTCCGAAGCCGGCGCCCGGTGACAACGGGTCCTCGGGCGCTGCAGGCGTATCTGATGGCGCGCAGGCTGCACCCGGGGCCGCAGCCTCTGGCGCCAGCGCGTCGGGTCCTGGCGCCTCTGGTGCCGGTGCGGCCGGCGCCAGTGCGCCCGGCGGAGCGGCTGGCGGCGCCAGCCCCGGTGGATCTGACGGAGCCGCCACTGGCGTGCCTAACGGAACTGCCCCGGGTGCGACGAGCGCGGCCAATTCGGGAGCGGGCAGCGGAGCGGCCCGTCCACCGACCAACGCAGCGACCCCTGGAAGCGCGAAAGGGGGTGCGACGCCAACTGCCCCGCAGACCTCGCCGGCCAAGCCCGCGAGCCCCAACAAAGGGGGAAACTGATATGCGTAACGTGACTCCATCCAACCTGTTGGCGCCGGTCGCGTCCCTGTTGCTCGCTGCGGCAGCGTTGGTCGCCCCGCAGGCCTGGGGGCAACAAGCCCCGCCGGCCAACCCGTCCCATGATTCCCCGAGTCCGGCCGATCTGGAGCCGGGTGTCAACACCTCGGCGCCCCCGCCTCCTGACACCCAGGTGGCGCCGGCGGCCCCCGCTCGGGATGCGAAATCCAAACCCAAACCGATGGCGTCGAGTAAACCGGCGACAGTGCCGTCAAAAGCCGACACTCCGCCAGCGGCCGGCACTGCGTCCGCGGAGGAGAAGCCCGCCGAGGCGAAATCCGCTGATTCGAAGCCCATTGGCGACACACGTGTGGCGAAAGGTCCCGCCTCGAAAGATGCCCCAGCGGGGGGCAAGGGTAGTGGCAAAGCGCAAGATCACCTGCAGCTCGACACCACCCAGATCACGGGCAACCAGGAGCTGCCGAAGGTGCTATATATCGTCCCGTGGAAGCGATCCGATCTCGGCGATCTGCTGGGCAAGCCTGCGAACAGCCTGATCGACGAAGTGTTGCAGCCGGTCGACCGTGATGTCTTCAGACGCGAGAATCGATATTACGATGCTGTGAAACCCGGAGCTGCCGAGGGCGCCGCGGGTCAAACTTCAGCCGAGAAGCGCTGACTTCTCGTTGCAATGCGCTCGGGATGAGGACTGGGTCGCAGCTTTTTGAGCATGCGTCCGTCATTTTTGTAAAGCTGGATAATAGTGTGTGTGGTGTTTAGATCCGCGCAGAGGCGGTCTCACAGCGCGGATGGGAGTGAACGATGGGTTTGTGGAACGTGATCGTGCGGTTCTTTCAAGGCGGCGGGGACTTCATGTACCCGATCGCCGTCGTGTTCGTGATCGGCGCCGCGATCGCGATCGAGCGATATATCTACCTGACACATGCGGCGGTGCGTAATCGCAACTTGTGGAACGAGATCGTTCCCATGCTCTCGCAGGGCAACTTCCGCCAGGTCGTGCAAGTGACCTCGAAGTCGGAGTCCGCGATCGGGCACATTCTCAACTACGGGCTGGCGCGCATCTCGACGGCTCGACGCCGCGATGACATCGAGAAGGCGATGGAGGAGAGCCTGATGGAGGTCGTGCCGCGGCTCGAGAAGCGCACGCACTACCTCGCGACGTTCGCAAACCTGGCGACCCTGCTGGGCCTGCTCGGTACCGTCATGGGCCTCATCCGCGCGTTCGCGGCGGTCGCGACGGTGAATCCGGCCGAGAAGGCGAACCTGCTGTCGGCAAGTATCTCGGTGGCCATGGACTGTACGGCGTTCGGCCTCATGACGGCCGTGCCGCTGTTGTTCGTGCACGCGTTCCTGCAGACGAAGACCACTGAGCTGATCGACAGCCTGGAGATGGCCTCCGTCAAATTCCTGAACGCGATCACCGAGCGTCAACAGCCGCCGGCGGCGGCCGCTTGAGACGGGCGCACCCAACACACACTCGCAAAGCCTAGCCGCTCATGCGTCGCTCCTTTCAAACACGCAAGCTCGCGCGTCACAACCGTAGGCCGGCGGAGCTGCTGCTGGTGCCGATGATCGACATCTTCACGGTGCTCGTGACGTTCCTGCTCATGACCGCAGTGTTCTCGCGCACCGTGATCCTGCAGATCAACATGCCGGCCTCGCAGACCGAGTTCAAAGAGCCGCCGCCGGGCCTGCAGATCGAGGTCATGGTGCGGAAGAACCTGCTGCAGGTCGCCGACCGCAACACCGGTCCGCTCGCCACGCTACCCAACAACGCTTCCGGCTACGACTATGATGGTCTGACGGACTACCTGAAGCGGGTCAAGGCGAAATTCCCCGAGAAGACGGATGCGACCATCCTGTTGGAACCGGATACGCCTTACGACATTCTCGTGCAGGTGATGGACCGCGTACGGGTGTGGGAAGCGTCCCAGGGCATGACGACCGTGCAGGCGGAACTGTTCCCGGACATTTCCATCGGCGATGCGCCGGCGACTGACACGCCGCCGGTCGCCGCGGCCCCCGCGCCCGTCGCGCCACCGGCCAAAAGGTGAGGCACCCATGAGTACGTCCAATCGCGCCCGGCGCATGGCACAGCATCATCTCCGGCATCGCGCCGATGCCGAGCTCAATCTCATTCCGCTGATCGACATTCTCTCGACTCTGGTGGCGTTTCTGTTGGTCTATTCGACCGAGGTCGAAGTCATTCAGAACAGCAAGGGCATCGAGATTCCCCAATCCATCGCGCAGATCCAGCCGAAGGATTCGGTCGTCGTGATGATCACCAAGGGCGACTTGTTCGTGCAGGGTGAGCACGTGACCACCGTGGCGGCCGTGCAGTCCTCAGCCGATCCGATCGTGGGCCCGCTGCGCGATGCCTTGAAGCGGCCGTTGTTGATAGGCAAGTCGATGACCGAGCGCGATCTCGCGCAGCGCGAGATCACCATCATGGCGGACAAGTCATTGCCGTACGACGTGTTGAAGAAAGTCATGAAAACCTGCACCGATGCGGATTACGGCCGCATCTCGCTTGCGGTGATCCAGAAGGAGAAGCCGGTCAGCGCCGGCTTCAAGCCGGTGTAGCGGATGGCTTTGCTCGCACCTTATTACCGCGAATTCGAGCTGCCTTGGGAAGGCGATCCCGAGTCGAGCACCCGTTTTCGCAGAATTCTGCGCGTCCTGCTCATTCTGCTCGCCATCTTCGGCGTCCTCTTTCCGTTGCTCTCACCGCCGAAGCCGACCGCCGCGGAGGAGGAAGTGCCGCAGCGTATCGCGCAGGTCATGATCGAGCAGAAGCCCAAGCCGCCACCGCCACCACCGCCGACGAAGCCGGAGGAGAAGCCGAAGGTTGAGCCGGAGAAGAAGGTGCCGATCACGCCGCCGCCGGTGAACCCGAAGCAACAGGCGCATGAGAAGGCGCAGAAGCAGCTGAATCAATTCAAGGATGAGCTCGCCGATCTGCGTCAGCAGATGGACCTCACGCCCATGGAGACGAAGAATCTTTCAGGGGCAGTGGGTGCTGATGCGCATGCCGAGCGGTCGCTCATCACGTCCAAAGTCGGAGCGGGGAGCAGCGGCATCACGTCCGCGAACTCCAGCCGCGGCTTTGGCACGGGCGCTGGCTCGCTCACTGGTCACGACACGACTTCGGTGACCTCGTCCATTGCCCGCTCGGGGCTGAATTCGCGGGGTCCGACCCGCACCGGCAGCAGCGGTAAGGCGGCTCGCTCCCGCGAGGAGATCGAGACCGTCTTCGATCGCAACAAGGGTGCGATCTACGCGCTCTACAACCGCGCGACCCGCGCCAATCCCGAGTTGCAGGGCAAGCTGGTGTTGGAATTCACCATCACCCCCGACGGCCAGGTCGTGATGTGCAAGGTCGTCTCCACCGAGCTCAACGACAAGGAGCTCGAGAACAAGATCGTCTCCTTAGTGAAGTTGTTCCACTTCGAGTCGAAGGACGTCGAGACCATCACCACCACCAAACCTATCGACTTCTTCCCCTCAGGATGAGCGTGGCAGGCAGTCATGAATCTTCGCTCGGAGATCGAGTATTATTCGGAGCTGCGCCTCGTCGACAAGGCGCGGCTCCTCAATCTCTTTCTGCACGAGCTCGCTGAAGAAGCGCGCGGCACCTACGGACCGGGCATCGACCAGGTTCATGATGGCGCGCATCTTCGCTTCGTGAACGAGCTGACACACCGCCTCACCCGGGTCATCGAGCAACTCCTCGCCGAAGAAGCGACCCGTCCTTCCGACGATATCGTCCTGCGCATGCTCCTCTCGCCCCGCGCCGACAAGGTCGCCGAGCGCCTGGTCTACAACGCCTACGGCCGCGCGATCCAGGGGTTCGAGAGCTACGACACCACGGTGTTGATGAATTCCTGAGCGGGACTCACACTCGCCTGCGCTGAGTTGACCGTCGTGATCGTCGATGGGCGAGCAGTTCTGAGTACCCGTGCTGCTGCGGCGGCTCGGGCGGTATGGGATCGGAAAAACCCGCGGCCTTGATCTGATCGCTGAGGCCCTTGAATACAACGCTGCTGCGCGTATCACGAAGCGACGCCATTCCTTCGTTCCACCTGTGTAGCATCTGTTTCGCAATTTCGTGCCAGCGCGGCTCTCGTTTCTGGGCCTCGATGATGTCGCGACCGACCTCCACGGCAGATTCGCACAATCGTTCTACCATGTGTTGGTAATCGCGGGGCACGATACCCAAGCGGGTGTTGAAGAATCTCTCCAACGACTTACCCGGTGTCCAGGTTTTGCGCCCAGCGATCGACAGACCCGGCGGACTGTTGGCGTACTTCGGATATGCCTGGGTGGTAACTACGTCGTACACCGGAGTAAAGGCTATGTTGGATCTCCGGGTGTAGTAGAGGGCAATATTCTTGGAGTGACAGTCCGCATTGCGTACGACGTAGTTGGCTAGGATGTGCCAACCGAGCTGCTCGAGCTGCGCTCGTGTCGAAGCTGTTGGCAGGTAAGCGCGAGTAGCTGTTACGACCTTCTCCATCGTGGTCGCGTACTTTTCGTGGGGTGGCAGACCGAGAAGGCTGCACGCATCTTCTAGACCGTAGACCGGGACGCCTGAATCATCGACGTCAAAGCGGTCGACAATCAGCACCCGTCCATCATTCGAGATTCGAGTTCTGGCGACAGCAGTGACGTTCAGTCGCGCGAGCACACGCATTGAATAGTGCTCGTTGAAGCCGAGGTAGGGCAGATTTTCATCTGATCCTTTGACAATATAACGACTGGTGCGCAGCGTGGATTTGCCTGACAGAGTCGTATCCGCGTTTGATCCCAACTCCGGCGCGACAAATTTTGGAACAGCGCCGGAGATTGCGGCGCGGGCGTACTGGCGCACGAGAGCGGCGAACTTCTCGGTCGTGTTCTCGCCGGTGAGGAGTTGCTCGATCTGAAAGGGTTGCAGGTCAGTGCCGGGTGCTACGCCTTCGGGTGTAACGGTGACACGGCCGATCCCCGCGCCACCGACAACGGCGAGGAGCGATAAGTCAGTTCCATCGAGAAGGGGCCCGAATTCCTCCCGGATCACCTCGAGTAGATAACCTTCCGGAAGATTCTGTCGGAAGAAAGGGTGCAGATCGCGAGGCCATCTCCATGGTTCTTCGCGCACCGGCATCGTAAGGCTTACGAAATCCGTTTCGGCTGTACCTGGTAGATACTTGAGCAGGTACTCGTCGCGCTCGCGGTAGAGCGATGCGATCGTTTTGCCACAGACCTGGACGTCGAGTTTCACGGTGGGTTTTACTCGCGGCGTTGTTCAGCGAGAATGTCTTCGAGGGTACGCTCATGGCCTACCTTCACGATTTTCAAGTCGTAACCTGCTGCTTCCAACAGACGCACGAGCGCGGACACGCTCATGTCGCCCCTTGCCAAGGTCTCCATGCGGGCGAGAGTGGTTCGCGACACGCCTGCGCGGGTGGCCATCTCAGCCTGGGATAGGCCTGCGTCGAGGCGCGCAGCCCTGAGCTGTTCGGCAACGTCGGCAAGGGTCGTCATTTGTGTCCCCAGGGCTACGAAAGCCGGTGGCAGCCATGAAACAGTATCCCATGGGACACAAAGAGGCAATTGAAATTGTAGCCGTGGGGCCTCAGAACTCGCAGAAGACATAAGACTTGTAGCTCATGGGCTACTGAAATCGAAATCGACGCCTTGGCTACTAAGGAGTCAGGGCTGTGAGGGGTCCTTGTCCATGTTGTGGAAAAGATCGCCGCGGGCTTCGATTTTACCCACCTTGCATATGGGCAAGAACATCAGCGCTACGACAATCGCGCAGCGATCGTTGATGTTGATCAGGAATCCCCCGCCCGGGATGGGTTCCACCCGATGGGTGCGAGCGTGGCTCCATCCGAATTGGTGGGCCTTTGGCGGTTGCGGGCTGCCAATGTCAGCGCGCTGCGGGTTTAGTGCGGATTCCTGACGTGCGGTCAGGTCGTGTGCCTGGAGGGTGTCTGCGGCGGCTCTCCTGGCTTCCTGCTCCCAGTCGATGGATGTTGGAGTTGAGCCGCTGTCCGCGGGCTCGAGCCACATCGGCTCCTGCTGCAGGGTGGGCTCCTTGGGGCGGGGCTTGCGCGCCGGCTGCCTGGTAGGCTTCCTGGCAGGCTCATGGACCGCCTGAGGAACTTGGGGGGCCGGCGGCAGAAAGAAAACCAGCGTCGCGATCCCTTCGGCACCCGGGTGCAGCTGGTATCGTCCGGGCAGCGGCAGGATGAGCAGCGCCATGAGATGGGCCGCAACGACAAATAGCAGAACGACGGCACGAGCGGATATCGCGCTATTCAGCCGGCGCAGCAGCGACATGTTGGTGCGTCCGTTGCCACCAGAAATAGGGAATCAGAACCAACGCGATCGTCAGTACAGCGTGCGCAAGAGTGAGGTGCAATGTGTCGGAGCTCAGGCCGAGGCCGGCGGAGAGAGTGCCGTGGGCGGCGGATGGTGGCCAGTCCACGCTGACTGTTGACTGGGCACTCAGCAACGTACGTGACGGGGAGACACGCCGCCGCGAAGGAGGCGCTCGCGGATTCCAGAGAATCGATCGTTACGCATAGGTGCCTCCCAGGACGGCCTCCACGCCTCCCGCAATGCGCCGCCATTCATTCGTTAGCTGTTCGAGTCGCTTCTGTCCCTTGCCTGTCACCGCGTAATACACACGTGTGCGTCCGGCTACAGCCTGGCGGCGTGCGCGGAGCAGCCCTCGCGCCTCGAGGGAGTGCAGAGCGGGATAGAGAACCCCTTCTCCGATGGAGATCGTTTCCCGCGTGGACACTTCGATCGCGCGGGCCAGCTCGTATCCGTACATTTCGCGGCCCGCCAGCAGCCGTAAGACCAATAGCTCGGGTACGCCGGACATGAACAATGGACCTTGTTGCGCCATGGAGGTCTCGTCTGTGCTCAATACCTTGTGCCACGAGGTATCGTACTCCGGCTGCGAATGGATTCAAGATATTGGTATGAAGAAAAGCCGCTGTAAGACCTATACCCGCCGCCTCTGGGCGAT
>Ga0105240_10001056_pt1 | contig 48760 bp, 67 predicted proteins | sample KBSC54metaG_FD_80426 | JGI IMG/M metagenome (GOLD analysis project Ga0105240, IMG submission 80426) | Corn rhizosphere microbial communities from Kellogg Biological Station, Michigan, USA - KBS C5-4 metaG | ecosystem: Host-associated > Plants > Roots > Rhizosphere > Soil | place: Michigan, USA... | reverse complement strand
TCATGCCACTTATCGTCAAGGATCGGGTAGTCAGTGTCGTTGACAAGCGGCGCAGGACTAAGCGTGATATCCACACTGACCGCAAACGCCTTGTTTGGCGTCGGCCAGAATACTAGCATATTCTTCTCGCGGAACCACTGCTCTGGGTCGCCAGATCGAATCGGGAGCTTACGGTAGCTCGCTGCATCAGTGTTTACCAAAGGTCCGCCGACTGAGGTAGTCGTAGGATCGGTCGCACTCACAGCGCGGATGCCGTCGACAGACCTTGGCATTGCATAGAATGGTTGTCCACTCGTCAACGTCAAGCCGAAGCTCGTCCGACGCTCCGGCAAGTCAAGCGATGTCCACAGATCCAAGTACGAGTCGTTAATCCACTCGTTCCAGTTTGGATCTGGAATATCCGTGCGGTTGCCGAGCTCCAGAATCAACCTATTCCTGAGCATCAGCAACGACTTCCCCATTGGATGTGAGGCAGCTGTTTCTGGCGCTCCAAACGCAAGCGTTGGAGCAGCTTGTGCCACCGTTGGATCAAGAACCAAGTAAGGCATCAGTGCCCCTGGAGAAGGATGATCGAGTCCTCGTGCGGACCATCAACGATGCAGACACGAGTCCAAGGAGCCTCGTCTAAGTTCTCGATTCTTGCGCCGACGAAGCTGACTTCCTTAGCGATCGCGCCTTTACTCGCCATAGTCTGCTCGACGCGCACCCTCGCCTCGCGATGTACTCGCGCATTCACCTGTAGCCTCCGCATCCCAGCGGTGCGAATCCACTGTCCCTCACGCGAACCAATCAGCGCAGCCTTTTGTTGCATATCTTCTCCTGGTTACACGGTGTAATCAGGGGATGGGCGGGGAATCGAACCCCGCCTAGAATCACGGCCAGCGTAACACCACGATACGCTCCGGGCACCCCTACTTACTTGACGTTGATGTCCGCTAGGCACGTCGCCGAAGCAGCGCATCCTACAACGATCTTACCGTACACACGACTCAGCGAGTCCAAGACAGATGATTTCGCCTTGGCTTTACCGGCGACCAGTGAGGGCATGACGAGCACACCCGCTGCAAGGCCGCCAGTGGTAGTATCCACTGGAATCCACGTCCGACCTTGCTTCAAGATGATCAGTCGTTGATTCGCAGTTGCTGCTAGTGTACCAACATCAGCCGCCGCCCTTGACGCAGCCATGTTAGTTCTCGATCCACCGACTACAACACCAGCGATAGCGTTGTAGTTAGCGAGTGTAGCCGAGTTAGACACAGCATTGTTCGCGCTGTAGTACACGACATTGCCGATTCGCTCAGAGTCAGCGGCAAGTGCAAACACCACTCGCCCTCCAGGCTGACCAGCGGTTGTCGAGTCCCACGGAGCGCTTGAAACGTAAAACGGGCCAAGCCTCGCAACAGGCGAGGTCGTGACCACAGCGACAGTGCCTGCGCCCAGAAGAGCAGCGCAAAGTACCAACGCGGTGAGAGAGAAGATCTTCTTCATCGATCACGCTCCTGTGCCACGTTTGTTAAGCTCACGACATTCTTGCCAGAGCCGCTCAAACACAGCATGATGAGTGACAGCTCCTCGATTTGGTGATTCTCTGAGTAGAGTACACATCCTTGAAAGAAGCTGCGCTTGTGTGTACTTAATAATCAGGAACGGTGAAATAGCTTCGAGAAGTTCTAGCTGATATATCGCACGAACATTGAACTGATACAGAACCTTGTGTGACATCGCTATGTGTCGACCTAGATTATGAATCTTGATCGAACCTGGAATAAGACTAGCGATTCTTTGTATCAATCCAAGATGCGTGTTAGAAACCACAACGACCGGACGATACTTAACTGTTCCACTTGAGCGAAAGCTCTTATGGATACCGATAGAGCCTTCTCCATCGATAAGTCCTGCCAGCCAACTAGCTTCGTGCTTTTCGAGCTGAACACTAGTTGGCTGAGAATACCAGCGCTCTGTACTAGGCGCCAGGACTTCCATATGCTCCTCTCCAGTCATTGAAGCCGGTCGAGTGACGCTGCTTGATCTTGTGATACGTGCCATCTGCGTTGTCGTCGTCCCAGGTCTTCGTATCGGGACGTTGACGCCAGAAGAACACGATCGGGGAATCCTGCGCGGGTGCAAGCAAGAACCACGCGTCAGTGTCTGTGAGCCAGTTATCAACGACAACGATGAGCCCTTCATCGTACAAGGGGTTCACGTCGTTGAAGTTTCCACCCGGCAAGCCTGCGGACTGCAGCAAGCGCTTGGCGAGCATTCGATCGCCTGGTGTGATGACGAGCAGCGCAGGGCTGAGCTCTGTCGTGATCCCACGCTCGTCCACCATGCCGTCGAACGAGGCGATACCGGCTTCTAGCGCTGCTTCGCTGAGATCCACCGCGACAGTCGGCCGGTTGGCATAGGTTCCACCAGTGGCTTGGATCGGGTGATCCGTCGCGAACAGTGCCTTGCCATCACGCCCAACGTAGCGCGTGGTGTCGAAGCTATGGTTCAGCACGTCATGCCCATACAGCTCCGTCGTGACTCGTGCCGAGCGACCGAGGTCTCCTGCGAGCTTCGCGATGACTTGGTACTGCTCATCCTGCTGCATTTCCTCGGATGCGAGGAAACCCAGTGCGAAGCTGTCATGCACGATGCGGACGCCAGGGATCTTGAGCGGCTCGTCCAGCATCGTCGGGGCAAGCTCACCCTTCTTGGCGAGCGGGCCGAAACCCGTCGCGTCGAAGAAATCCTCGTAGGCTCGCGTCGAGGTCTCGACTCGCACGAAGCGAGTGAACTGCGAAGGACGTTCTCGCAGCTTCCTGAACGTAAACCGATTGAGGCCGGGAGCCAGATACTCCGCGTTACCTCCGCGAATGAAAGGCATCTGAGGCTCCGGTTAAGGTGAGCCGACCACGGCATCGAGGAAGCTGACGAGAACTTCAGCACCCATGCCGAGATCGAGTGAAAGATCGCGCTCGTACTTCACGCAGACGTTGGTGGTGTCGCTGAAGTCGACTTTCCACTCGTTATCTGTGTCCTTCACGATACCGTAACTGCCGCCAGTCGCCGCAGGCTTCAAGCCTGTGAACGTCGTGCGCCAATACGTTCCACGCAGTGTGGTTCCTTGCATTCTTCCCGGCGGGAACTCCTTTCCGGTCAGAAAGCTGAACCCGCTTGTGTTGGCGCCGCACGGAGCAAGCGAGATCGCATCGATCAGATCAGGATCTGCTCCGCACTCTGTGTAGTTGTCGTCCACGTCGCGCACTATAGGCGAGCCCTCCAAGAAGGCTTGACTCGCTGCTAGTGCGCGCTCTTCCGTGAGCGGCACTGCGACGCCGACAGGTTGTGCAAGCTTAAATCCCATTGCTTACTCCTTGTCGGTGATGACCTCGACTGGCTCCCCGAGATCTTGGGAGACCTTGTCCGCAGTCTTCTTGAACCTACGAACCTGCGATCCAAGGCGGTCCAACGCGCGCTTGCGCTTTGCCTTATTCCTTGCGCGCTCCTTCGCCCGAGGACAACGCATCAAGACCGTATCTCCAACGACGTAGCGTCCATCCTGGATGTCGGGAGACTCACCGACTTGCGTCTTGATGTCTGGTTCTCGCTCGGGGTCTACAAAGATGTAGCCCTTCTGCTTTGCTCGCGCCATCTTGATATTCGCGGAACGGTTGACGAACTTGTAGGTATAGTTCTTATCAAGCGTCCGCATATCAAGATCAAGTAACGAGCCCATCTGGTTCAGATCTTCTACTTCAAGTTGTGGCACCTCCCTTCGACGTGGACGATCTCGCTCCTCGTCAGGGTTGCCAATCCTGGTGGAGCTTGGAACGTGTGCTGGTTGCTCAGCCGGAAAGCGCTCAGCGAGGGCATCGACCGAGTTGGCTGGATCATTCCCTGTGACCATCTTCTCGACGCCCATAGATCACCCGCCTCCGAAGCGTTGCGGAGGAAGCTGTTGCTGCGGCTGTTGCTGGCCGTTCTGTCTCGGCGGCGGCACACGACCGCCCCAGTGGTCAGCATACTCTTGCAGTGGAATCCCAAACTTCCGTGCGATCTGAATTGCTCGTGGGTCTTGCATGACCGAGCCACCACCGTTACCACCGCCCTGACCAGGCTGACTACTCGGAGCTTCGACGAAGTCCCAAGCCGGTGCCTCGGTCTGGATCGGTGTGCCAGGTTGGTGCCAGCCCTGCTGACCTTGCGGCTGATCGAAGTCAAGTTGCTGCCCACCATACGATGGTTGCCCACCGATCTGACTGAGCAACCGACCCTTGACGGCGTAGTACGCGTTCCGCCAAAGTTCAGGATCAGAAAGCTGCTCCTCACTTGCGCCTTGGAGCGCCTGCAGGATGTACGTGTGGTACTGGTTCCAATCCGCGAACTCGCGCTTGACTTGCTGGAACGTCTGCTCAGCACTGACCTTGTGAACCGGCGCCATGAGCTGTGGCAAGACTTCGCCAAGCACTCGTCGAATCGTCTGCTCCATCGTCTGCGTCGAGTCTGCCTGAGGAGCTTGCTGCTGTGGCGGGATATAAGACTGCTGTCCCTGCTGCTGTGGCTGACGCCAGCCAGGCTGTGGCTGACCAGGTAGTGCTGGCTGAAATCCCGGCTGTTGCTGTTGCTGCACCTGCGGCTCACCACGCAGACCCTGACGCGCGGCCTCTTGCTCCTCGCGTTTGCGACGCAAGAAGTCCTCGCGCATGATCTTGTAGTACTGCAACGCCTCGCCGATTGGCTTGCCCCATAGCTCTTGCGGCCATTGAAGATCACCATGAGGAACTAGCTGCCGAGGGTTCACGTTCGGCAGCGGAGCTGGCTGCTGTATAGGTGACTGTTGCTGTGGTGACGGCTGATACCCTGGTGGCATAGCCGGAGGCATCACAGCTGGCTGATTCCAGCCTTGCTGCTGTGTAGCTTGGAACTGCTGCATGTTCGGAGGTGTCATCGGTAGTCCCTGGAGGTACCGGCGTTAGAGAGGTCTTGATCGGCTACGCCGTGAGCGCGACCAAGAAGTTTATCTGGTAGTGCAAAGATTTCTTCGAACGCATCGAGCTTGCCCTGGAGGTTCATCATTTCGTTAGGGTCTCGGGAAGATCGCAGGCGCCTGTAGTGTTGGTTGAATAGAGCTTGGCCCGCCGCCCAGAAGAGGCGGTAGCCCTCCGATTCCCGCATTGCCTGGACCCACTGGTGGGCCTCCGGGTCCTTGAGCTGCTCCAGCGGGTGCTGCTCCGAGGAGCTGGCTGACCTGTCCTGAGAGTTGCTGGAGTTCATCGAGATCCGGGAGGATTGAGTCAAGGTCCTGTTCCTCATAGTTGTCTAGGATTCTACGTGCGAGGATCAAGCCTCCCTGAACCATCTGTGCAGCAAGAACCCGGAGAGGCGCAGGTACTTGTGGATTGACGACGATCGACATACCCTGGAACATCTGCTGGTAGAACTGAGTAACAAGACCGAAGATGAGCTGGTCAGTCCTGATCTTGGTTTCCTTGTTCAGCTGCGAGTTGGTCGCTGTGACCTTGATCGAGACCCCGGTGCGGATGGCATCAAGCGGGAAGTGTAGTACCGAGTTTACGACTGAGCCATCCTTGTCACCCATGACCTCGTAGACCTTGCCCTGCTGATCGAACTGCTGGTACAGCTCGACCACACGCTGACCGACTTGGCCTACAGCAGCGTTCATTTCGCGCAGAGTTTGGTCGCGAAGCTTACGACCCTGTTGGAGCATCTGGATCGTAGTCGTCGCGGTCGAGTAGCTGATCGCAGGATTGCCCGCGCCGCCACGGTCGTAGTCTGAGATACCGGCGCGACCGCGATAGTAGTTAATGACAAGCTCTTCCTCTTGTACCGTACTCTGCGCTTCGTAACCAACCGGGAATGGCTTGACACCATCGGGATCATCTACAAGCATGATTCGACCAGGCCACCACGGCTCGTCTTGCTTGAGTCCGATCCCACGCCGAGCGATAAAGGCAGCAGTATTCCTAATCGTACCATTGTCGATTCGCTGGTTGTGCATAGCCGAGACTTCTTCCTGCGCCATCTCGTCTATCTCGCACATGCCGATGCCGTAGAAGCGTCCCTCCTTGCGGATGAATCTTGCGGCGGAGTACGGCGCCTCTTGATGAAAAAATGGATTGAAGTCTATGCGAGCGTAGGTTCCGCTCGGGACGTGGATCGTGCAGACCAGTGGCAGCGTCTCACCGATGCCAAGGATGTCGAACTTTGGCCAGAACTCAAACAGCTCGAACTTGTCACGCAAGCCAGGTAAGAGCTTGTCCAAGAGCTCCTGCTCGTTCTGGTAGCCATCAAACTCCGAGTTCGAGTTGCTCTGCCGCCAGTGCGCACCCATGCGCTCGATCAAGTCCGGTCGATACACCCCGTCCGCGACACGACGCTGAAGCTGGTCCCAAGTAAGCTCCAGGCGCTCAGCACACCACATCGTGTCTACGAGCTTGTTCGTAGTCGCTGAGGTATAGAAGTTCGCCAGTGGAACCCACGACACTTCGGGACGATTCGTAGTCATTCTGCGAGCCATCTGCTGCACAGTACGTCCGAGCCCCACCTCGCGCCACTCGAAGACGGTCTTGTTATCTCGACGATAGCGAGTCTTGAGAATCCCAGTGCCAAGCTTCACAAGCTCCAAAGCCCAGTCGTTCAGCACATCGTACATTCCGAGTTCAGCCTCTTGTGCCCACTCCAAGAACTCCTCCAGTCTCGCTGCGAACTGCAGCCAGTCTGGACGCAAGCCCTCGGTTGACCACAGGTTCGGTGCGCCAAAGATCACACCCATGAGCTCAGCGACAGTGGTCTCTACGTCAGTGGCTGTTACAGGGATCACCAGGTTAGATGCGCCTTTGAAAGGAAAGTCGTTGAAGGCGTCCTTGGGCTTTGCTCTGTACAGCCTTGCGAACCGAATCCAATCGGCCTCAAGCTCCGAGCGATCGGACTGAGCTTGACGTAGCTCGGCTATGAGCCAGTCCATCAGCTCCGATACTCGACGAGCAGGGAGGTTAGGGATCACTTGGATTCAGCCTTACGCTCAGCGGTTTCGGCTTTGATTTCAGCGGTATCACTAGCCACGGATGGCTTAGCCGCGTCGGTTGGATTAGACTGGATCGATACTCCACGATGGACAAGAGCGTAGACTAGCCCAAACATGGTCATGAGAACTACCACACCATCTTCGGTGAGTTTAGTCTTTGCGCTCTCTGGAACAATGATTCCGTATTTCGAAGCAAGCCAAGTCACTAGTGAGGCTACAGCCACACCAACGAGACGGCTCAGGATAGGTCGAATCCAATCTGGTATCATCTGTTCTCCGGGTTTCCAGCGATCTTTACTAACGCGTCAGTGACTCGAGACTCAACACCGGACTTACGTGCAACATCGACGAGGAGCTCAAGAATTGTTATCTGTATACGATGGATACTGCCCAAGGTCTTACCAAGTTCCTTCTCGGTCTCACTTACGCGTAGGTCCACAGCGGATTCAATGTGCATCTTACGCACCGTGAGATCGTTGAGAGTGTCGTTTTCAAGCTTTGTGAGCCTGGTTTCTAGGCCTGCAATACGTCTTGTGTTACTTACTAACCCCCTCCGAATCTCTCTGTCCTCGTACCGTCTTGCAGCTATTATCGTCACCCCACCAAAGATCGCACCACCAGCTATCTCTGCTAGTTGAACAAAGTCAAACGCCATAGCCTACCCCCGCGAATAACCTGTGATGCGGCTACGTCGTGAGTAGACGCGCTCGACTGCATCCTCCTCTTCCTCGATGTCCTTTGATGACAAGGGTGAGCGCCATAGCTCTGCCCCATAGGCTAGTGCATCGATCTCGTCGTCGTTTTCCAGGTCCGGGTAAAACCGAATCTGGTGACGAAGGGTCGCTTGATTCTTACGAACATACATCCGGCCCTGATTGATAATGGGCTGGAGTTGCTTACGAACACGCTCGGTCTTGGCACGGTTGCGCGGAGTGACGCGCTGCATGTGGATGTAGACGCCAAGCTCCTTGGCTTTCTTCTTGAAGTAAAACGCGGTCTGTTGCTGACCAGCTTCTTCAATACCAAGTACACGCGGTTGCCAACGCTGCCAGAGATCATAGATCTGATCCACGAAGGTATCGGCTGCGACACGACGCGACCAAGCTTCGAGCACAAAGATCTGATCTAGTGGAGACTGTGCCGAGACGATGATCGCCGGGAAGTCTGGCGAGGAGAGCGACCCAGAGTTTGGATCGACTGTCATGACTACGTCAAGGGACTCACGTGGCCAGCGCTGGAGCCAACCGTTCTTGTCACGATAGACGATCGAGCCGTCTTCGTCGAAGTCAAACCAGTTGAGCTTCTCGCTGTGGAAGTCCTTCATGCCGTCAGCGATCGGTGAGTTCTTGTACTGAGCGTAGTACAAGATCGGATCGATTATGCTGAGGCGCTGAAGGTATTCGAGCGAGAACTTACGTGGGAAGATTGGCTGGAACGTACCACGCTTGGCAAGGACTTCCTCGTCGAGAAGCTCTGACTTGTTACGACCTACGTAGCCGAAGCCGCCTTCGCGGAGGACTTCGAGGCCAAGATGCTCTGGCACAAGCTCGATATCCTCGCGCGAGAAGTAGCTCATGTCCTCGCCGTAGGCTTCGAGCATAGCTCGGTAGAGATCGTACAAGGCCCAGCGAGTGCCAATCCAATCAATCATGTCCTCGTTGGCATCGACGAGAAGTGGCTCCAGCGTCTTGGAGTACCTGATCGCGCGTTGCATCTCAGCTGCAGATTCACGCGCAGCCATACCGATGAGGTCATCGTTCTTGATCCTGGTATAGTGTCGCGAGACGACAGCGCCACCTAGACCGATCGCGTTGTAGGTCCATTCCTTGTACGAAGTCTTACGTGGCAAGCAGGCCTTCGTCGAGGACCACTTGGAACCAGGACCAGTGATACGAGTCGGAACAAGCTCAGGGAAGAGCAGCGCGAGGACCTCGTTGGACTCCCAGTGTGCCTTGATCTCAGCGAGGAAGCCAATAGAGTTGTCCTCGATCTCGTTGATCAGTAAGATCCGAGTTTCCTCTGGATCCTCAAGTGACAGACCGATCGAGTCTGTGACGGTACAAAGCGTAGACTTCAAGTGACCACGTGGACTCAAGTACATCCTGCGCTTCTTGGATCGGTCCTCGATCGCACGGCACAGTGGTCCGTGAGTATAGGGGTTGATGTCCTTGTATCCCAAGACACCAAAGCCTAGGAAGTACCTATCATGCTTCGCCCTGTGCCTGAGCTTCTCGATCATACTCGTGCTCATGCCCTTGATCTCCTCGACAAGCTCGGGATCAGGCTTAGCCTCGTATGGTGCTCGGAAGCTGGCTGGAAAGGCAGCAGAGTCAATCACGCCAGGGAAGCCACTAGGTAAGGAGAGGGAAGGCTCGACGGGAAAGTGCGATCGGGCAGGCCACTACAGAAGAAGGAAAGGCAAAGGAAGGGAAGGGAAAGGCAAAAGCAACTGCAAAGGCAACCTATCGCGGATCGCTGATTACACGATGTAATCAGGCGCCGATTCACTTCGGCGGTCCTCCGAAGAGCGGCGTGAGGATCGCTAGCAGTCGCTCTCCGGTGACATCGAACTGAATAAACTTCCAACCTATATGGCCGAAGTTCTCGTCGCGCCGGGTGTCAAGGTACGCGTAGATCAGCGACCACGCTGCCTCGAGTATTCCTGCCTCGACCTTGTTCGTGGCCGCAGCCGTGAGAGTTGCCATTAGTTGATGACTAGCTCGATGTGGCCCCAGTCCAGAAACGTCTCGTCACGTGGATCGAGGTTACGGTTCCAATCAGCGCCCCAACGGATATCTATACCAAGCTGCGCAGCGACCACGAAGTGCACTCCTGCGATCATCGCGAAGCGCGCATGAGGCAGTTGACCCTCAGACCAATCCTCTGGATAGGGCGAGAAGTCATAGGCCAGGCTCGGCTGATGGTTATGCCTGCCGTTAGGCCAATCGAGTTTAGACTTCCCGGTGAGGTAGTCACGGTGTTGCATGACTTGGTTACGGAACCCCTCCACGATCGAGAAGTCCGGTCCATACTTGATCGCCTCATTCGCGATGCGCTGCAGGCGAGGATCGCAGGTCGCAAGTTGTGTGAGTGAGGCAGCACCAAAGATGTGTGGCGGGCTCGTACTCATCCTACCCGCCTCAGGTCAGGATGCTCGGCCGAAGCCGGCAGTGGCGCTTGGGCCTCTACGCTCTCGTGCGGGGGCACGCTCGGCGTTCGACCAGGCATGACTTGAGCATCAACTCGCTCTGAGGCCTCAAGCGCCTGCGCAAGTCTCGCAAGGGTATTTCCGGTAGCAGCAGCGGGTGTAGGCGCTTCGTTCTTGACAGTCGATGTTGGACCATAGCCAGCACGGTCAAGCATCCCGAAGGTCACACGCGCAACCGTCTTGAGATCATTCGACTGCATCGCATGTTCATAGGTCAGCTCCATCAGGTCCTCAGCCATGTCCTCAAGCCGAGTCTTTATGTCCAGGACCTTTGGCCCACGACTTGCAAGCAGCGCGCTCTTGATCTTGATAACGTAGGGATGGTGCAGCAGCAGGCTGATATAGATCTGGTTTAACCCAAGTGTCTGTGCTATCATCCGGGTACGGAAGCCAGCAGCTGAGAGCAGCGCAAGGTTCACATGCACAGCGTTGAGCTTCTTGGGCATGCTACCTCGGAGCTCTTCCTCCAGTGGCTCAACACCTTCCATACAGCGAAAGATCAGACCTTGAATTTCCTTCGGCAACGCATCTGGTGCCATCGCTTCGTCAGCGGTCAGCACGCCACCAGACGCCGCCTCTGGGCACGACAAGACCTTGCCCTGAGCGTTCAGCGGCGCGCCTTCGATCTGCTCCTCGCGCTCCAGACGTTCACTTATGCCCATGATGTCCCTTACCACCACGCGGATCGCTGACGAGCACTGTAACCTTGTTCGACGCGAGCTCGCCAGCGGTTACCCAGACATGCGCGATGCCGGCCTGCAGGCACTCGATCTCCAGACTATTCCCCTGCGGTGGTCCGTTGATAAGCGCTACCGCACCATTCGAGGCTTGGTTTACCAGTGGTGGCAGGTTCATCGGCGCACCGTTCTGATCAAACGCCCCGACGTTCACAAACGAGGGCACCGCCACAATACCCGAGACCGCGTCTGGTCCAAGCACAAGGCTCGTAAGCACAGGTGCAAGATTGACCACCGAGGTCGAGACATGGTTGGACTCCACTGAGCCAGCCGTAACCCAAAGCTCGCAGGTGCCTAGACCAATGCCGACAGCCTGCAGAGGTGAATCAGTGAGGTCCGCAACGCCCACGTTCGAGGTGTGTAGTGTAAGTGCTGGTACATCCATCGACACACCGAACTGGTCAAGCGCAGTCACGGTTAGGCTTTGCGCCCCACCGACTCCGATTGATGCACTGCTTGGGCGAACTTGCAGTGTCGTAAGCACCTGCGTCGGCGGAGTAACCCCGCCGCTGCCACCACTGCCAAGATACGCGTCAACCTCAGCCTCAGTCGTCGCAAAGATCGGGTTGTCGAGGTAGCGTTCTTCCACAAGCTTCGCCGAGCCATTCAGCTGCTCGCCGATTCTGTAGTCAACCCACTGGTACGTTGCCGGATCATCCGGCCATGAGGGATCTGTCCAGTGCATGTCAACGCACTCGAACAGCAGCACATCATCGAACCAGATCCGCAAGATACCGTCTTGGGCTGTGAACGAGGAGTTCAGCTTCTGATACACCTTGAGCTTGTGCCAGGCCTTGGTGGTGACATTCGCGGGACCGTACCAAGTTCCTGGTCCAGCTTGTGGAACCTCTGGGCCGAAGCTCGAGACAAGTGTGCCATCTGCGGCCACAAGATGCGCGTTGACAAGCCACTGCAGCTGCGAGCCCGCGGGAATCGGCGGGGCGACCGAGTTTACCAGCGCAATAACGAAGTTGAACGCGCGCTGGAAACCCCAGGAGTCATTCGACCAGCCCCAATAGCACAGTTTCCTGATCGCCGGCAGGAGCCCGTCGGTGTCGAGGTAGAACTTCCACCCACACCAAAGCTCCTCACCGAGCTTCTTGCCGGGGTTGAACGCAGGCGCTGGAGCGATCGCTATGTTCGAGTCGAAGTTCCCGCTGTCAGGGAAGTTCTCGAAGTGGATGTCTGCGACCCGGCCCTCTCCGCGCAGCGTAGGATCTGGTTTAACAGTGATAAGCCCACCGACGCTCGCATAGGGGTTGACGAAGTTCCCTAGCGTTCCGTCTTGAAAGTCATGTGCGACGAGGATGGTCATCAGGATACCGTGATGTAGGAGCTGTCGGTCTGATTGCGCTGCTGAGCAAGGATACGATCTGCTGAGTCGACGTTTGATATATCAACCCAGGGCTCATCGATGTCTCCATTGAAGGAGTCTCCATCATTATAGCCGATTGAACCAATCTGCAGATCGCCTTGGTTATCAAGTCCGCCACTGAACGGAGCTGTTCCGTCTTCGACTCCGTTCAAGAATATCTTCAAGTTTGTGCCATCATACCTGCCAACAAAGCGAGACCAGACTGCGCTGGTAATCGTTGTCACTCCGGAGACAGTTCTGTAGACACCATCACCCTGTGTGAAGATCGCCATCGCCTTTGGTGAGGCGCCACTGGTTATCAAGATACCATAGTTGATGAAGCTACCACTAGTACCAAGTCTACCCTTCCCAAGAATCTCCTGTTGAACACCGTTCAGCGTTGGCTTGGCCCAAGCGCTGACGGTAAACACTGTTAGTGCGTCGGGATTATTGCCTGATGCTCTGTCAAGTCGTTGTGCTGATGACTGAACCAGATGAAGCGCGCCTATTCCGAGCTTGCCGGGAGTCGAGCCGCTTGCACCATTAACAGCTGTCATCACTGTTCCAAGCGCAGTTCCGTAGTTATTCGTCGCAGCTGTTACACCATCATCGCTGCCATGATTGACAAATCCCTTACGTGCCCACATTCCAGGACGATCGCCTTGATAAGTCGTGATTCCATTATCACTGTAGACAAGAAACACGACGCTGTCGATACTAGCTGATCCAGCAGGCAACAAGAACCAACCTTCAAGCAACCCAGTAGAATCTGTGGTTGCGGTTGGAGTCATGATATCGTACTTGAGCAGTGAAGTCCCAAGTAAGTCTGTCGCGAACCTACGATGGTTAGCGTTGACTACACTACCACCATTCGCGACAGTCTTGAGTCTCGGATCAAGGATCGAGACAAAGAGCTCGATATCAGTCAGGTTCGAGGGGAACATCGTGTGACTGATCGCGAGTGTGATTGCCGCTGATGCAGCGCCACGCGGCCCGAGCAGTGTCCGAAACATCCTGCTCATGCGAGCGCCTTCCCGTAGGTCCAGAGGAAGCTCGTTCCGTCGTACTCGAACGCGAGCAGGTCGATCGAGCCAGCAGCAGTAGACAGCGGCGCGGTAGTGCCACCACCGCCTACGATAATCGATCCAGCAGGCAGCGTCAGCCCACGCGACCCAGTGCCGTCCTGCGTCACCTTGATGATTCCAGCTGAGCCATTCACTGCACCAACGATCGAGAGCGCTCGGTTGCCTCCAAGCGTAACATACCCCTTTGCCTCACGCTTCTTGGACACGTCCCAGGTAATCGTCGCCCCATCGGTCAGCGGAACCCAAGCCGAGATCGGCAGGTCCGATTCCTTGATCGTCGGCTGCTGCGTAGCAACCGTCGAGTTCGATTCCAGGACCACGTTGTCAAGGTAGAACCCAATCGTCCCACCGCCACCGTTGACCTTGAACTCGACCCTGTCCACGGTTGTGCCAGCGGGGATCGCGAAGCTGACCATCGGGATTACGATCTGCTGGTAACTCCCAGTCGTGCTGGAGTTAAACCCAAACCGTCCGCTCGCGAGCGCTGCAGACTGCCCGACCTTGACCCCACCCGCATACCAAGTCACCTGCACTGACTTCGGGTTCGGCCAAGTCGCCTTCGATCGAATCTGGAACACAAGCTGCTTGGCACTGTCAACCGAGATCAGCGAGGCGTTCGTGTACCGGACGTAGTCACCACTCGCAGCCGCAGTGAACTCGGTGTCCTTGGTCCCCGCAAACGGGTTCGACGCTGAGGCCGCACTAACCGCTGCGCCCGAGACCGAACTCGTCCACTCAGTGTTCTCCTTGTAAATATCCGTCAGCGTGATCGCAAGCGTCGAGGCGCCAGTCGGCACCAAGACGTAGCTCAAGACCAGCTGTGTCAGCGAGTCTGTGTTCGGGGTGCTCGGGGTCGCCGCAGCCGTACCCGCGACTACGCTCAGCGCCCCAGTGTTATCCACCACTATCGCGTCGATCCTCGGGTTGCTCACGTCCGCAGCGCCGATCGTTACCAGCACTGATGCGAACGGCACAAGCGCGAAGTTGATATACGCCGTGCCAGTGCTCACTCGGAAGCTCAGCCCTGACGAGTACGCTACACCACCGCCCGAGGCCAAGTACGTGCCTTGGCCCACTTGCGAGGCCGGTGGCGGCGCGAGGGTCGCAAGATCATCTAGGTACGCGAGATCCGCTGAGGTCGCCATCAGCTCACCACCGCGTAGCGTCCAGAGCTCGTCTGGCTCAGCGTCAGCCCTGTAAACACAGTGCCGACAGCAAACCTGTCAGCACCACTGCCCAGAGCAGGAAATAATCCGCTCGGCGGATCTGTCGAGATCGCGTAGCGCCCACTGGTCGAGCCCGCCACGAAGTTATAGGTAAACGCGCCCACTCCACCACCGCCAAGGCTGATCCCACTTGGCCAAGGCGCGTTGAACCGTCGTTTCCAGAGTGTCATCGTCTCAGGCCTGCTTCACGTCGAGGCCTACGGAGCCGTCGCCACCAGTGCCATCGGTGCGCTTGACCTGCACGCGCTGCGCCCCGGAGACATCTGCCCAGGCGTACTGGCTTGGTCCTGTGATCTGGACAGCGGGAACGTTCAGTACCCCGTCGAATACTCCGATCGTTGTCCACTCGTCAGGAAAGAACTCTGCTTGCAGCACGAACACAGCGCCAGCTGCAGCCGTGCTCGGGGTTGCTATCGCGGCGATCTGGGTTCGATCCTGCGGGACCTTGAACGGACCAAGAATCCCGTTCTGTGCGAGGTTCGTCGCTTGCATTAGCGTCGCCCTCGCTTGCTAGGTCCAGTCCCTGGATCAAACACCGTGACCTTGATCTTGTTGCTCAGGATCGATCCACCATCGCTGACCCAAAGCTCACAGCTGCCAGCAGCGACAGGATCGATCGGAAGGGCTGTGCCGTCTACTGTACCGATCGCGGCGATCCCGGCGTTGCTCGTGAACCTGGTCAGCGACGGTATCGCCATCGATGCTCCTGTGCCATCAAACGCCGCGACGCGAGCTATACCAGTGTCATCCAGCGACACCAGTACGCTCGCGGGACCGATGGCTAAGGTCTGCAGAGCCATCGTGGCCTACTTGCCCAGATTCGTGTCTTTCTTTTGCTCGGCTCTGAATGCCTCTCGCGTGACTCGGACACCGGCGACGTTGAGTCTGTACCCGCGATCCGTGGCGATCGCTGCAAGCTCCGATCGACTCAGTCGATCGATCTGCTTGTCAGTGAGCCGCGTGTTCTTGGGCAACCCATGCGAGGGGATCGCGTCTGGATCAGTCTTGGTCGGAGTCGCTGGCGCACCGTGGGGCTTCGGTGAGGCAGGAGCAGCGGCAGCACTCGCACTCTTCGGGCTTGCCCCTGCTTGCGCTTCCTTCGGTTGGACCACTGCTCCACCCATCGTGGGCGTCGGCGTGGTCTTGGCAGCCGCACTCGGCGCTGCAGTCTTTGCTGGCGCGCTAGGCGTCGCAGCCTTGTTCGGTTCGTCAGCCATCAACGTGCTCCGGTTAGGGTTCGATCGCCTGCGTCTGGGCCAGTCTTAGCTCTTGGGCGATGGCTTGCTGGTTACACGATGTAATCAGGAGTTCGATTGCTCTCTGTCCTTCTTGCCACCCTCACCAGCTCGCCATCCACAGTCCCTTCCGCCCACCATGACCGCCCATCATGGTACCGGGATCTATACCATAGTGTCATCCGTGGCGCAATCGCCCCCGTTGGGCCTGGGTGTCCACCTTGGGCCTTTCCAGCTACCTAATCTTCTGAGATGTCAAATATAGTCTGGGACTGTTTCGCCCCGCCGGCCAGATCGCGTTTTCGGGGTCGGCTTTGCCAGGATAGCACCATCGACCAGGAGCGCGCTGTCGAACTGGCGGAGGCGCGACTGTTGCGGAGAGTCCGCCGCACATTGTCGCGTGGACGCAACAGCCAGCGCTCGCGATCGATCGATTAACCGCGTTGATCGACGGTTAACATGTGTCCGCACACCAGGCACGCCGTTTGCACTTGGAGCGGTCGCCGGGGAACCGCCCCGACATAACACCACAACCCGAGGGATACACAAATGCGGGAACACATTTCGACCGTCCAGAAGGGGAACGATGTTCGAGCCGAGTTCGTCGGCAAGACAGTGACATGGCAGAAGGCCCAGACGGTGGACGAAGCCCTGACGAACGGACACTTCGCCAGCGAGGCCGCACTCGTCGCCGCTGCCGAGGCTCAGCGCGATATCGCGATCCGTGCCGAGGTCCGCAAGATCCTGGGCAAGCCGGACGGTACGCTTGAGCAGGCGCAGGCCAAAGCTGTGACGGTCAAGGTCGGCGAGGCACGTCAGCGCGAACCCGGTGCAGTCACGCAACCCAAGACCGCGAAGGGCAAGGTTGACCGAACGGCGAAGGACATCGGTGCAAGCCTGTTCGAGCGCGCGATTGCAAACCCGGACTGGGGCCGCCAGGCCATCGAGTTCGGCGCATTCACGCAGGAGCAACTCGACGCGTACGTCGCCGCGAAGCACGAGGTCGAGGTCGCGAAGCAGGCGGCTGCCGCAGCCAAGGCGGTCGATGATCGCCTGAACGGTGGTGAGGCCACGCAGGAGCAGGCCACAGAGCAGGCTGTACCAACGCCAGAGCCGACAGTCGAGGCTCCGAAGGCTGGTCGCCGGAACCGCTGACCGACGCATCAAACCTCGGGACGGGTAGCTAGCGCGGTCCCCCAGCGCGAGCGAAGTAGGCCAGGACGCTTGGACAGGTTCTGGCCTATTTTGCTTGATAGGTCCAAGTGGGCACGGTCGCGGAGATGCGGGAGTGTATACAATCGACCATCGCGGGCGACATCGAACACGCGCTCACGCGTACGAGATCGAACGGAACGCCACCGGCACGCCACGATCACATATCCGGGATACATCGGGATACCCTCGCGAGATCGCGCCGCAAAATCGCCAACCAACCATCCAGCCAGCCAACCATGTATGAATTTTCGGCGCCACACATCCATGTCCAAAAAAGTGGACACCACTGGTGAGTGACACCAGTCGAGTCAATTCTAGCAGTGTTTGACTATTGACTGGGGAAATTGGCTAGTAGAAGTGTAATTCATATATATATAATATACCAATACACCAAACGACACTCACCAGCATCCTAGACCGATCGAGCCTCGAGACCAGGATGCTGGTCTCGTCTCGCGTCGAGACCAGGATGCTGGTCCCAACGTGTGGTCAGGCCAGCGTGCTGGACATGGTTGGTTGGCCGAGAGGCGGGAGTGGATGACGTGGCTGGTTGGATGGATGGATGGATGGAGTAACCGTCTAACGTCGTAACACGTTGCGGTACAACGATTTACAACGGTTGACACCCGCGATCGCATACCGTATATTACCCGGTCCAACCGGACCTACACAACTGGGCACGCCAATCAGGAGACGCAATGGGCAGTCGATTCGGTGAAATCAAGACGTGGTACGTCGAGTTGCATGGACCAGGACCAACCGACGAGATCGGTACGATTGTCGAGGCGGACAACGGCGACGACGCAGTGACGACAGCACGCCTGCGTGTGAAAGAGGATTACTGGGGACGTGGTGAGGAGCTGGGGCTGGATGATGTGAACCAGATCGACTCGTGGACGGTGACGGACCTGCACCGAGCGGACGATCGCTAACCATTAACCGAGGGCAAGGCCATGATCGATGACCTGGAAGCGAAACGACAAGAAGCGCAGGCGGATCGCGATGTCTGCGACCACGATGATGGCGACGAGGACTACGACGACAGCCCGCGCTGCGAGTACTGTGGCAAGGGCATCGTCGAGTTCGACACGTTCGCCTACGCACCGTACTGCAGCGCCGAGTGCCGAGACGAGGCACAGGCCACAATCGAGCCAGACGCAGAATACGAGACGCTACACCAGGGACCGGACGAATGAGCGAAACCGAGAAACCCAAGCGACTCGTCGGCAAGATCGAGGGACTCGAAGGAGTCTACGAGTGCTATGTGTACGCGAAGCAAGAGCCACCGCGATCGAAGCACGCGCTCGGTTACTTGATTGGATACGCCAGTCGAGTGCTAGCATCCGAGGAGTCAGGCTTTAGCCTGATCGTGGAAAGGCCGAGCGAGAGTGCAGGTTAACCTCTCGCCCACCCAGGCAGGGGCGCTTCGACACGGTTCGATTCCGTGACCTGGGACTGGTACAGGAAGTCAGGCAAAGCCTGATCGCAGGTACATCGTTCACCCGCTGATTACACCGTGTAACCAGGAGAAGAGGCAATGTCAACTCAAGTGCAGTCTCGCGAGCTAAGCCCGTACCTTGCAATCCTCGAAGCGGAGATCTCCGCAGACCTCCGCGCTATGATCGACCCTAAGAGCTTGCGCGACGAAGTCCGCAAGACGCTGTTCGAGGAAGTGCTGCGTCAAGCTGGTATCGCGCTGCAAGAGACGTTAAACCACGTCGAGTGGAGTAGCCGAGAAGCTGACGGGCCACAGGTCGAGGCGAAGCTAGCTCGACACCTCGGTTACGTCAACGAGATGCTCAGACTGCGATCGAGCCAGAGGGTCGAGGCCAGTCACCAAATCACCGACGGAGCCAGCGATGCCTGAGGAACTCTGCGCCCACTGTCACGAGTTCGGAGTCGAGAACCACATCAGCCCAAGGCTCAAGCTGCACAAGGTCCGTGTGCTCAAGATCGAGGGCATGGTTGTGGACTTCGACCAGCAGATCTCGCTGCACACCCGCTGCGTAGTGGACTGGCTGAACTTGCACACGGACTGCGCGCTCACTAGCGTGGATGCTGCGCTATGATCCGCTGCCGCACGAAGGTTCAGACCGAGGACGAATCTCCGCTAGTCAGCGAGCGCACGCATCTGCTCGCAGCCGAGACCGTCCTCGACACAGGCAAGGGATTCAAGATCATTATATACCTAGACTCGAACGGTGACTGGTCGATCAAGCTTGACAGCACCAATCCGAAGCAAGCAGAGCTATTTCACGCAGGTAACTGGAGACGCCAAGTATGAGAACCGCATCGACGTATGCCAGCGCAATCGCCTTGTTCCTTGTGCTAGTTCTGACAGCGCTGGTCATCGCCAAGCCATGACCGAGCAGCGCTACCAGTTCATTCGCAAGCTCAACGCCGAGCTAGACGAACTCCCTAACGGAGCGTTCGTGGCGGCTATGGAAGAATCCGGCGTCTCGATCGAGGAGCTGAGTTCGTTCTCAGCCGAGTTCAAGCGACGCCACGACAGCTACATCAAACCCAAGCACCCACCGAGGAGATTGTGAACACAGACCAGCAAGCACGACACCCGCAGGAGGTCCTCCTCGTCGAGGGCGATGGTGTGACCTTGACCAGTGAGGGGCTCAAGCTTTACTCCTCGATCCACCGCGACGCTGCCAAGCGAGACGCGTTCACCGAGCAGTCGATCCGTCAGGCTGTGTACAAGGAGGTTCCTCGTGGCTGAGTCCTCGACTGACTTGCCCAGGCTCGTGCAGCTTCAGCTCAACCACGATGAAATCCACTTGATCATCGGAATGCTGAACGTCAAGCTCGCGGCGCTCTCGGGCGATATCTTCGCTGCTCTGGAGCAGAACGAAGTAGTAGACGAGGCGATGGAGAGCCTCGGCAGGTCTGGCATGGAGTACTTCGCTACCAAGCTATCCATCCTTCACAAGGGACTTTGCGGATGACAGAGGTACTGTATCGCTATGATATGGTACGCTGGAGTCTTGGAGTAGATCAGTGGGATAATTCTATTCCAGGACACAGCCTCACTGTACGTTGCAGCGAGTACCACATCATCAGGCGAACACCGCAAGGTGCTTGGATCGAGGCCAACGGCGGAGAGAAGTTCGTGCGACTCACAGCACGAAAGCAGTTCGCCTGCGAGACGCGTGAGCTAGCAGCAGAATCCTTCCGCAGACGCAAGCAGAGACACCTTGGGATTCTCAAGGCGCAGATCGAGGACGTAGAGAAAGCACTTAAACTCATTGACAAGGAGACGCTGTAATGCCCAGACACGACGACCTCGACGATCTCGACGACCTCCTCGACGAGGACGCGATCGACCCAGTAGACCCTGACCAGGACTGGCCAGACGACGAGGACGAAGACGACGACCTGTGGGACGAGGACGACGATGACCTTAACGAGGCGGACTGACCGATGGCAGATATCCTGAATCGAATGGTCGAGCATCACGGCATGGAAATGCTAGGTATGCTCACCGATGTAAACGAAGCCAAGCGACAGCTGCAGGACCTCGGCTTCGACGACGACGCGCGGCTGCTTCAGAGCAATGAGTACGCTGCGAAGCTGTTCTCGGACTTGGTTCGATTGAACTTCCCGGACGGCGAGGTCAAGGACGAGAGCGCTGAGAAGATCGAGTCGATCAGCCGCGATGTGATCGCGCAGCTGAAGCTTCGACCGAACCTGCTCGGTGAAATCTTCGTGATGGAAGGGTACATCGAGTCCTTGATCCGCACTCGGAACATCATGATCGCTGTGGTCATTGGCCAGAAGCTCTTCCCCAAGCGGACGGACTGACCGATGCGAGATACATTCACTATGTCTGTCGATCAGCTCCACAAAGAACTCGAAGCCGAAGGGTTCTCGGAGCAGGACAGCACATTCAAGGGTATGCTGTGGGCACTGGATAAGTTCAAGGAGTATAGCCAGTTGCTCGACGCTATACCCGATCGACATGAGGCAGGGATAGCGGGACTCAAGTGGAACGACAATGTCAAACACCCGATGGCGCTGCTGTACGCGACCGATAAGCTACTCGAAGGTCTTCGAGGCTTTCATGCTGCGCTACTACTGCACTGCATGGATAGGTACAGTATCCCGCAGCAGAGCACAGGAGATCTCCACTGATGGCCTACTCAACTAACCCAGGCTTGATCGCTGAGCGAGCGGATTTGCTCGACCGTCTCGCTGCCGGTCAGGCCTGTGCCTGGGAGTGCGACCCAGATCCTCAGGCTACACAGCGCCTGGCATATCGTATCCGCGAGTGTCTAGCGATCGCCACACGGTACTCCGAGGACTTCCCTGCGCTCGCCGAGGCGGCCAAGCGATTCTCGATCGTGATCGTGCGAGACGGCTTGGTCGAAGCCAAAGCTAAGCAGGCGAACCACGCAAGCGCGGTAGTGGTAGGTGCTGCTGCACCGATGGTGCAGACACCACTAGCTGTTGCACGACCAAATACTCAGACGGTTGGGCTCACTCGTGCTGACGAGCTAATCGCGGCATGGATCAGCATTCAGCCATCCAACGACCCGCTGAGGTTCGAGCAAACCACGCTGAGCGACATCGAACTCCGCGCGCTACACGCTTGGACCAGCGATCCAATGCACCACCTTGCGATCCTCGTAGGCGATGGTCACGTCACGCTCACGCGCTTCAAGAAAGGTATCGAAGCTATCGCCTGGACTCCACCACAACCGGCACCAGCACCGAAGAGGTTTGACCTATGAGTCAGGGCAGCACACACGCCAGGCAATTCGAGTTTGAGCGAGGGACTGACAACTACGTCGTCTATAAGACCAAACTCGACGGTAATCGTATAGGTATCTTGTACCTACCAAAGGAACTGTTGAGCTTTCCATACGCTACCGCGTTCCAGGCCTACGTCGGCTCGAAGAAGCTGCCCGACGACGAGCTTCGCGAGCTACGTGCTGAGAATATACTGCTGCATGAGAGGCTCAAGGAAATCGATCGAATCATTAACAGGAGCTAGCCATGAAACCCCTTGGACCAGGTAAGGCTCGTACAGAGCTGGCAGAGGCTATCGAAGAACTTCTTTTACAAGGTGATACTCTACCAGTCGATCTTCAAGAGCTGCGTCAACGAGACTCGAAGCTCGTTGCAGCCATCCTTGGCGGAGCGATCGAGGAAGCGCTCTTCGAAGTCACCGGCACGCGGGACAAGGCTCAGCGTGCGCTGTTCTGGCGCTACCTCAACCACAACATCTTCGATCTCACCAGAACCCTCAAGGCCAGTAACTTGCTGGACAAGGTGAGGTAGCGATGAGCAGCGAGTTGAAGAAAGCCGACATCACGCTCAGCGTTCTCAAGCGGTTTCAGTCCAAGACAGTCCCTCGAGATGACGGCTGTTTGATCTGGCAGGGACAGTTTAGAACGCTGAGCACTGGTCGTCGCTACCCGTTGATGTCTGTCGGTGGCAGACAGCGACCAGCACAGCAAGTGGCTTGGAGGATTGCGAACTCGATAGACCACAACCTCCCCGCTCGAATCACACAGTCCTGCGACAACGACCTGTGTGTCAACCCAGAGCATCAAGTCGCAGCGGAGACGAATCTCAAGCGGTACAACCTTAACAAGGCCAGGTCCTAATGCCTCGCTCACATCACCGCAAGGGAGTCGTTCGCGGCAAGACCAAGGACCAGATCGAACGCGTGAAGTGGGCTGCGCAGCGGAAGGCCAGGCACGCGAGAGAGGTGGAACGCCTGGCACTCCGCGTCGCAGCGAATCACCAGCATATCGAACGACTCTCTGCACGTGCGCTGGTTACACCGAGTAATCAGGAAGAACAAACCACTGGACCCGGAGAACGCCCATGAGCCTCTGGTATTGCAACGAGCATGGATCGGTCGGTCCGAAAGCCTGCTGCGCGCGCGCCTCACGCGTGGGATCATTCACGAACGTGGCCGAAGAGCCGCGCGCCGCCGTCGAGCCGACACGAGAGACACCATCGTGGAAGCGCGGCGAGGATTGGGCTTGCGGGCATGTGTCGCCCGTTCATTCGCGTGGCGGCGTCGGATTGAAGGGCGCGATTATCTGCGAGCGTCCGCGAGGCCACACGGACGACCATGAGCACTACGGCGGCTATCACTGGCCGAACGCGTTGAACGACGAACTTTTCGCGCTCCGCGCTCAACTCGCCGAGGCGAGCCGAGACAGCGAGAAAGCATTTCTGCGAGGCTACGAACTCGGCGCGATTGATTGGGTGCGCGAGGAGCGGGCGGTCATCGCAAACATCCAAGCACTCGCCGCGACGCGCTGGAAAAGCTGGCGTCGCGGCCCGCGCTCTCTCTCTCCAGGAGATGCTGCCAAGGAGGCCAACGATCGATAACCGGCAAACGTCGTAACCCATTGCGCCGTAACGCTTTACGCACCCTTGCACACACGGACACAACCGTTTATTATGCGGGTCCACGCGGACCTCCGGTCCCAACCAGCCCAGGTTATTCCTCCAGTCGAGAGCTACTCCAGTGTCAGTCCGTACCAAAGTCCGCACGCATGTAGACACCGAGTTGATGAAGCGCTTCCGCACGCGCTTTCCTATCGAAGGTGCTACGTCCTGGCTCCTCGAAACCTCGATGAGGATGCTGATGGAGTCCGAGGACCTCGACGATGCCGAGGGTGCGATTATGCAGTCCATGAAGGACCTGCTGTTCAAACACAAACAAGAGGCCGCCCAACGTGTCAGAGTCGCCAACGCCAACAGTCTCGCAGCTCAGTCCGCCGCCACCAAGCGCTGAGCTACCAGCTTTCTCCAGCCGCATCGGGAGAGTGATCGACAATACCGCCCTGAAAGACTACATGACCTGCCCGAGCAAGTACCTGTTCGGGATGTACCTAGACCGTCGCAAAGACGGAGTAACCGCAGCTACGAACTACGGTTCGTGCTGGCACAAGGCCCAGGAGGTTGGGTACAAGTCACCAGAGGTTCACCAAGACGACTTGCTCGATGCCGTTCGTATGGCAGTGGTAGACAGCTGGCGTATGCCAGTCAGTGACGACCACCGCACGCTGAACCGATTGATGCTGGAGTATGAGAAGTACCTGCGCAAGTGGGGAATGCCTTGGGCTGAGCCGGAGTACGTTACCGTGGGCTGGCCCGAGTCGCCCTTTGTCGAGCTCGCAGTGGATGTACCTATCCCAGGTGCTCGCCATCCGTATGCGGGCAAGCTCGATCGCATCGCGGTCACTCGGACAGGTCACAAGACTTGGATCCTCGAGGACCACAAGACAACATCGCAGATGCGCAGCGACTCGTTCAAGCAGTGGTCGATCGACAACCAGATGATCGGCTACGCAGCGCTTGCACAACGCCTCACCGGCTTGCCGATTGCAGGCGTCCGCATCAACCTGCATGTGATCCACAAGTCCGATTCCATCTTCGAGCGCCAGCTGATTCCGTTCTCGCAACCGAGGATTGAGTCTTGGCAGCGCTTGTACGATGTGTGGCTTGGTCAGCTTGAACGATCGATCGATCTTTACGCTGAGGCTGAGTCTATGCTCGCGCACGAAGGCTGGACACCTGAATACGATCGCCTAGTACTCGAAGCATTTCCTCAGAACTTCACAGCCTGTGCCGGCAAGTACGGCATGTGCGGGTACTTCGACGTATGCACTATGCCACCACAGCTCAGGATGCGCCACCTGGAGCAATACTTTGAAGTCTTCCCTTGGGACCCTCTCCACGCCGAGGATGCCGCAGATGTCTGAGCGCACCGAGACAAAGTCTAAGCTGGCCAAGATGCTCACGATGGGACCGGGGAAGATCGCAGTCCTCGTCGAGCTCAAGCCGACGGTCTACTCCGGCCTCGTAGTCTCCCGCGACGTTGCTCGCTCAATTCACGAGGAGCGGCATACCCAGGGCGAAGTCATCGCGATGGGTGAAGAGCTGATGGAGGACGAGGACAGATGGTTCGAGGTCGGAGATATCGTAGTCTTTGGCAAATTCTCCGGCACGAAGCTGACGTACCAGCCTGAGGATGGCACCGAGCGCGATCGCGAGGAAGTCATCGTGCTCATGGAGAAGGACATCCTGTGCAAGCTCAACGTAGTCGGAGCCAAGGTAGGAGTCAAGACATGAAGAGCTATAACGCGAAAGTCAAGATCTATCGGCGCGTACCAAGCGCCACTGCCGACAAGCTCACCGAGGTCAGGGAGCACTGGGCTCCAGTTGGCTCTGCGTTCGAGCTGCCCTCCGGCCAGATCAACCTCATCATCGATCTTCTACCTGTGCGTGAGGCCACTTGGGACGGCTGCATCGCACTCTTCCCACGCGAGGGAACATGAGCCTCAGAATCGATATCGACTATGTGAAGTCAGTCCTACTCGCCGACGGCTGGCATCCTGTATACAAGGAGTCCTTCGATATCGACTCCTACGAGTTCATACAGGAAGCGAACTCTCGGCCTATGCTGATACATTCTGGAGAGCACAGCACCTGTGCTGCTGGCTTCAGCTTCATGGAGGACGAGGACACTGTTATAAGCGGACCAATGACAGCTATCCTTGCGGTGCGTCGATGAACGCAGCAGATATTAAACCCGGCGAGGGAACCAGCTTCTTGCTCGTCGGCAACAAGGGCACGCACAAGACCTGGTTCATCGGCACCTGCCCAACCCCAGCCTACGTCTTCGACCTCGACAATGGCATGGCGGTACATGCTGGTCGAGCCGACATCGACTTCGATAGCTTCAAAGAAATCGCTAGGGCTCGTGCAGGAACAGCCGGGACCAAGGCTGAGGACAAGCTCACGCTGACCGATTGGCAGCGAGCAGAAGGCTGGTACGAGTGGGGCAAGGCATGGCCTGCGATCCTTGACAAGCTGAACGAGATCGGCAGGTCAATGGACGCCGGCACATGCAAGTACAAGACCATCGCATTCGACAGCCTGACCACGCTGACCGACGTGGCACTGACCTACATCTTGCGCCAACACGCAGACGCGTCGAACCCCTCGGGTGAGTTCAAGGACGGACGCCAGATGTGGCAGCCGTTCCTCAGTAACATGTGCGAGCTGTTCGGTCAGTTCTCGGCATGGCCGATTACGAAGGTCCTCACCGCTCACATCAAGAAAGACGAGAACCTGATCGAAGGCACTGTCGAGAAGCTGCCGCTTGTGCCAGGGCAGTTCTCAGGTAAGGTCGGAATCTACTTCGACGAGGTCTACTACACCGAGTCCAAGAACAACATCTTCACTTTCAAGTGCCGTCAAGGCTCGATGGAGAAGATGGCAGCGAGTCGGAAGTACAACTTGCCCGATGGACTGCTTACCGACTTCCGCGAGATCATGAAGCACGTTCAAGCTAAGGGGGGCAAGTGAGTAACACAACTGCTGAGCTCAGCGCTCACGCCTCGCCTACGCAGATCGTGCTGCTCCTCGTCGCCGTCTTCGTAATCGGCTGTGCCTGCATCACCGTAGTCTCTAACCTTCTCCGGAGTGGACATCATGACCTAGACCACAGACCTCCGCAGTACAAGCCACGTAAGCGTACTTAGCATCCTGAGCTTCCTCAACCAAAGGACCAAGCAATGTCACCGATTATTCAAGGCGCAGACCTCTCCACCGTCTCGATCACCCGCGAGCCCTTCGCCGAGGGCGAGTATCTCGTCACGATACTCAAGTCCGAGATACAACCTGGCGGCAAGATGCTCGTCATCAAGACCAAGATCGAGCAAGCACCTGAGGACAAGGACATCGGGCGTGAGTTCTGGGACTGGGTGAACATCATCCAGAACGATGGCAAGATCAACCAGATCTCGATGGAGCACTTGAAGCGCTACCTCGCGGCTGTGTTCGGCAAGGACTCGCCGGAGGCGAACGCTGCACCGCCTGACACAGACCCACTCGATGGGCACCAGGTCAAGCTGTACCTTATCAAGGACAGCTACCCGGACAAGAAGGACCTCGACGAGAACGGTCAGCCGAAGATCAAGACGAACAACAAGGTGAAGTCGATTCTCCAAGCCTAGGCCCGAAGTCCTAGGTGAGGGTAGCCAGGCTGCTTCGGGCGATGGCCAGCCAGTTAGCTGCTCCATGCGGGTTCGAGTCCCGCCCTGTCTATTGGGTATGGTAAGTTGTATCGATCTATAGGAGTAGTGCCCTTAGTCGCTCCGATCGTGAGCCATAAGTTGCTGTCCATTGCCATCCGACATGATGCCAGCAGACTGAGTAACGAAATTATAGTGGTGAATCGGCTTACCATACCCATCCCTCTTGGACACTAGGACTACAGCAGTTGATCCGACATAGCGAGCGGGTAGTCAACGTCAGTCTGTAGTTCCTAGCTGTCCAGCTTCTTGGTAGTAGCAGCACCTACTAGTAGTTCGGCATCGACCTTTCACGAAAGGTAATCAGTTCTGCCAGCACGGAGACGAGTAAGACCAACGACCGCAAGGCCTGCTACTACCATCCATCTTTATCCGCCCATGACAGTCAAAGACAAGTACGGTCACGCTGAGTCTGCCTCGGTCGCTCGCTACCTGGGTCGACACTCGAACATTCCAGATTGCTGTATTGACTTCTACAACAAGCACACACATGGCCAGCTTATTCGGATCAATGAGCGTAGAGGTCTATACAAGGATCTTGACGTTCGCTACGTCATGTGTACCAAGTGTCTCCGTGCCTATCGTAGTGGCAAGCTACGACCGAACAGGCTACATGATTGCGAGAAGGAACCGTTTAATCTAATCTGTGCTCGCTGGTCAAATCATAACTACTCTGGCGTAATTGATCTTGTAACAATGGCTATCCTCCTAGGCCTGTGGCCTCGCCCCATATCTCCTGATTACACGGTGTAACCAGAATGCCCCGCGAAGGTAATGATCCCACCCTCTGGACATTCTCTGTCGGCCCACGCAAGGGCGAGCGAATGATCCTCGTCGAGCCCGAGCACGGCCACTGGCTGTGGCAAGGAATCAAGTGGCATGGATACGGGGTCTTGAGCTACAACCCCAAGGACCCCAGGTTCTCTGGGATTAACTTCGGACGCAAGAAGAGCTACTCGCGCTATGGTCACAGGACGATTCAGTCTCACCAGCTGTTCTACTTCATGCGCTTCGGCAACCCACCAGTCGACACCGAACTCGGTCATGATCCTGACTTGTGTATGCGCCGCTCTTGCTGTAACCCCGAGCACGTCCGCCCGGTGACCAAGTTCCAGAACGCAGCCGAGATGTATAACCTGCCGAAACTCTCTGCAGACGAGCGAGCCGCGATCGAGGAAGCAATCCTCGACGACCAGCCGCTCAAAGCTATCGCAGACTACTACTGTGTCTCCGTCTGGTCCGTCCGCAAGATCTGTAACGAGATCGACTGGCGTGCTCAGCTCGACGTGTTCGCACAAGACCTCCCACCCTTCTAGCCCTCACATGCTCCTACCACTCGAAGCCATCGCGGTCATAGACCGTGGACGCAAGGACCTCGGTGATCTCTCCGGGCTCGCAAACTCGATCAAGACCAATCGGCAGATCACAGCCGGAGTCGTTCGCAAAGCCAAGCCAGAGGATGCAGTAACCGAGCCGTTCGTGCTCGTTGCTGGCGAGCGCAGATACCGCGCGTGTGCGCTCGCTGGCGTACCCGACTTCCTCTGCGAGAACTTTGAGGACCTCGACCCGGAGACCCAGTACATCCTCGAGCTGGAGGAAAACCTCCACCGCAAGGACCTCACTTGGCACGAGGAGTCCACGATGCGGAAGCGCATCCATGAACTCAAGCGAGTGCAGGCCGAGGCTCGCGGAGAGAAGTGGACACAGGAGGACACCGCGAGGCACCTTGGCGAGTCCGTCGCCACGATCTCTCGGGATATCCAAGTAGCTGGTGCGCTGGAGAAAGACCCTAAGCTCCGCGATGCTGGCTCCAAGAAAGCCGCCGTCCGAGTCCTTGACATGCGCAAGCACTTGTTCATGAAGGACTTGGAGAACATGAACTCCGGCAAGCCCACTAGCTCAAAGCTCAGTGAGCTCTTGGTCTGCGCTGACGCCCGCGACTGGCTCCGAGCACAGCCGACAGACTCCGTGGACCTCGTACTCACCGACGTTCCTTATGGCCTGGGCATGGACGCGCTGTACAAGGCCGACTCCGACGCAGCACGTCCTGTCTCTGAGTACAACGACGACTGGGCAGTCACGCTTGACCTGTACGCTGACATCGTTCCCGAGATCCTCCGCATCACCAAGCTCCGTGGCTGGATATGCACAACGATCAGCGAGTCAGCCTACGAGCCTCTGCGTGAGTTCTTCGAGACTTGCTGTATCAAGCACTTCGAGTACGGCGAGGTGATCTGGGAGCAGATCGAGGGCGGTCAGTGGATCAAGCACATGCCGACGCAGTGCTCACTCGCTGGCAGCGACGACAAGTCCTGCGAGTTCATCCGCGCGGAGGTTCCTCGCTGGATGTGGCACAGACCGAACTCTCAGAACCCCACTCGCGTTCCTGACAAGCATGCGAAGAACTACTACGAGCCCTTGCTCGTCCTCAACCGTGGAGCAGCGAAGCTGTATCAGGCGCAGTGCTCGAACGTGCTTGTGTTCGACGCTGACTATGGTGACGAGCGATTACACATCATGCAGAAACCGCGCGGGCTTGCGCGTGAGCTGGTACAGCGCTTCACCTGTCCAGGTGACCTGGTAGTCGATCCGTTCTTTGGCTCGGGAAACCTGCTCGCAGGCACTGCCGAGGTCGCACGAAAGATCAGGGGCTGTGAGCAGAACGAACTGATGATCGACCTTGCGATTGGCAACGTGAGCAAGTATCATGGCTAACGACTTCGTAGTTCACTGTAAGCGAGCGCCATTCGATATCTATATCGGACGACCATCTAAGTGGGGAAACCCATTCAAGATTGGCGAAGATGGTAGTCGAGATCTAGTAATCAAGAAGTACAAGGAATGGCTGCTTAGTCATCCAGAGATAGTCGATGCTGCGAAACGCGAGCTTCGTGGTAAGGTTCTTGGCTGTTGGTGCAGTCCACAAGCTTGTCATGGTGACGTACTCGCGGAGGTAGCTAATGGAGGTAATTAAGTTCTTCTTCGACTACCTGCCTCACTTCGTAGGTATGTGTGTCGTCCTGTACTTAATCGGCGAGAGTCTTGCCAAGATGATCTATGCTGCGAGGCACAAGTGAAGCGCGTCTATATCGCTGGTCCCATGACTGGCTACCCTAACCACAACGTAGCCGCGTTCGACGCCGCGAAGGATCAGCTCGCGACCGAGGGAGTCGTCGTTGTCTCTCCTCCCGACATCACCCGAGCGAACCCGCAGCCTGGAATCCACAGCGACGGCAGTATCGATCCAGCTGCGTACAAGGCTCTGGTCAAGCTCGATCTTGTGATGATGCTTGAGTGCGATGAGGTTGTAGTACTCAGTGGATGGGAGCGCTCCAAGGGTGCTCGCTTGGAGATCGCTGTCGCCCAGGCCTGCGGTATCCCTGTCCTCTGGTTCGAGACACGTAGACCGATCCAGGTCAAGGTCGAGATATGACCGAGCTTGGTCGAGGTCGCGGACCAGACTCCGCTCGCATCATGCTCGTCGGTGAAGCTTGGGGTCAGTGGGAGGAGCGACTCAAGCAGCCATTCGTTGGACCTGCTGGCCGTATGCTCGACGAGCTACTGCTCAAGTCCGGCATCGATCCGCACGCTTGCTACTTCACCAACATCGTGAACGCTCGTCCACCAGCCAACGATCTCGGCGAGTGGATTCCTGCTGGTCAACCTAACGAGCTGGTGGTTGATGGCCTTTCGCAGCTCCGAGCTGATATTCAGCGTATCAAACCAAATGTAGTAGTACCTTTAGGTAACTGGCCACTGTGGGCATTCTATGGACTACCTGTCAAGAAGAAGAAAAATCCTAAGACCAAGAAATTCTCCTGGTCGCCGTCGGGTATCCTCGATTATCGTGGATATCTACTGGAGGCGCGTAAGCTGGCGGTCGGCCAAAAGGTTATCCCGACTGTTCATCCTAGCTACCTTCTCCAAGGCGGATACGCGGACTCGCCATTTGCGATCCTGGATCTTCAGCGTGCTCGAAGCGAAGCGAGCTACCCTGAAATCCGTAGGCGTCCGCGCGAGCTTGTCATTGATCCTAGAGGAGAGCTTCGGGAGCGTGTTCGAGAGCGTCTTCTTAATGAGGGACAATGGATTGTCCTCGATATCGAATACATTGGAACGAAACTCCTATGTATTGGGTTCTCGACTAGTGCCAACTTCGCTGCCACAATCGTCATACGCTCGCTAGACGACCTGGCTTGGTGCAGGTCTATAATTGAATCAAGCAGACCGCTCTGTGCTCAGAACGCGATGTTCGATCTTGGTATCCTCGCTTGGCACTACGGGATTAACGCGTTCAAGCACTTGACCTTTGACACGATGGTCGCAGCGTATAACATCAATATCGAGGCGACCAAGAACCTTGGTGCGCTGGCAGCGCTATACACTGACCTACCCGCGTGGTGGGACGTGATCGACTGGGATGCGATCAAGGCCGGCACCCAGGATATCGAAACCATCTGGGAGTATAACGCGATCGACTGCTGTGCGTGCTACGAGATCGCGGAGAAGCAGCTGCCTGAGCTGCACAGCGACGCCAAGATGTGGGAGGCGTTCCAGTTCGATATGGCTAAGCTGGAGCCCTTGTGGAATATGGCCTGCCGAGGCGTACCGATTGACTTCGCACAGTTCGCCAAGGTCAAGGCTGACGCCAAGACCAAGATCGCCGAGGCACAGACCGCGCTGAACTTCATCGCAGACGCAGCCGGGATGCCGCTGCATGGCACGGACTTCAACGTCAAGTCACCGATCCAGGTTCCGCAGCTACTGTTCCTTTATCTTGGCTTACCTGACCAGGGCAAGACTCCGCTCGGCACATACTACCGCTCAGACAATGTGGCCCTGCTCGAAGTCATGCGGAACACTGACTCCGAGATCGGCAAGCGTGCGATCAAGTATATTGTCCAAGCTCGTGAGGGTCGTGACATAGACGCGAAGACACTGGAAATCGAGTGGGACCTCGACGGTCGAGCACGCTGCATCTACGACGCCACCAAGACCACCACGCGCAGGCTCAGCTCCAAGGTGTTCTTCCCCACCGGCAAGGGTGCGAACCTCCAGAACATCCCCGCACCAGGCTCGTCGAGCTATGGGGTAGCGATCCGCTCCGCGTTCAAGTGTGACCCCGGCTACGAGTTCGGGTACTCGGACCTCAAGGGTGCTGAGTTCCTCGTCGTGGCCGAGATCACCCAAGACATCGAGATGCTGCGCTTCGCGCGGATGACGATCGATGGCTCAGGCGATGTCCATCGTGAGACCGCTGCGTTCATCTTCTCGCGTATTCGAGGTGTACCGATCGATCCGTACAGCCTGAGCAAAGAATCTGTCGAACGCTTCCTCGGCAAGAAGACTCGCCACTCAGGTAACTACATGGTTGGCTGGAAGGAACTCATGGGTAGGATCAACGCCGAGGCAATGGACACCGGGGTCTTCGTCACCGCAGCCGAGATGAAGCGAGTGCTCGAAGCCTACCACGAACTCCATCCAGGCCTACGCATCTGGTATCGCGAGGTCGAGACCGAGCTACGCCAGACCGGATTACTCCGCAACCTCTTCGGCTTCCCGAGGCGGTTCCTTGGGCGCATCAACCAGAACCTACCCGCCGCTGTGGCGTTCGTTCCTCAGTCAACTATCGGCGATTGCTTGAACTACGGCTTGCTCGCCTGCGATCAAGACCCACACCTCCGCGACGCAGGGTTCCAGCTTCTCATGAACGTCCACGACGCGATCGGCTTCCAGTACCCAATCCAGAATCGAGACGAAGTCTTACCTCGCGTCAAGCAACTAATGTCTGTACCAGTTCGTATACCCAAAACCGGCAAGGACCTACACATTCCAGTCGAGATCGCGGTTGGTCCAAACTGGGGCAACCTGGAGATAGTCCATGTATGATATCGATGGTGAGCTTGGTACGTACTGGGTTGTCGAGTACGAAGATGGAGACAACACTGATCATGTAAGCAAGGATACAGCTTCAGAACTAATCATGCACCTTGATACTGGTACAGGCGGCTTTGTCTGGATCGAGACACTCACCGAGGCTCGCAAGTTCATCAGTCTCAGCCACATCCGTCTTGTCTTTGAATCCACGCCTGAGATTCGCGACCAGTACCGTATCGCACAGGCGCTTATTGATAAGGAGTACAAGAAGTTCCGTAAAGCTAACTTCCTTGCCGACGAGGACTAGCCCTTGGCTCGACTGCTCAAGGACTGGATGAAGGCCTACGGAGTATATACCTCGAAGTCAGACTCACCGCAGATCTTCCACATGTGGTGCGGTCTAGGCGCGATCGCCGGTGCGGCACAGCGCAAGCTGTGGATGCACAACGCTTACTTCGACGTATACCCTAATATGTACATCGTCCTAGTATCCCCGCCTGGTCGAGGTAAGAAAACCTCTGCGCTCCGAACCGCCAAGAACATCCTCAAGGAGGTCGAGCCCAAAGTTAACTTCGTCTCCGAGTCAGGTTCCATGGAAGCGATCGTTGGTGCGATGTCTAGGATCGTGAACAAGGAGCACCAGTCCATGACCTTGTTCTCGATGGAGCTAGGCTCGATCATCAACACCAGCGCCAACATCATGGTCGATTGGCTGACAGACATCTACGACTGTAACCCAGACTGGTCACGCCAGACCGTAAAGCACGACCTCCAAGTCATCACGCGTCCATACCTGAACATCATGACTGGAACTACTCCGCGCTGGCTGTCCGAGCGCATGGGCACGATCGCCCTTGAAGGCGGGCTCATAGCGCGATCGCTCCTCATCTACTCCGAGGAGCTTCTCGCAAACAATCCTTGGCCAGGAATGGAAACCAACGAGGACGAGGAGATCCTACGTGGGATCAAGGACAAGCTCGCTCACGATCTCTCCACGATCGCACAGCTCCAGGGTGAGTTCCACTTCGACGGAGGACCAGACGGTGAGGCCTACAAGTGGTACGACCACTGGTATCGATCGGTCGAGGAGCGCTACCCCGAGATGCCTGATCCTCGCACCGCAGGCTACTACGATCGCAAGCATATCCACTTGCTCAAGACCGCGATGTGCCTGAGCCTCAGCTACAAGGACGACCTCGTGCTCACTACCCAGGACCTCCAGCTCGCGCTCTCGTTCCTCGACGGAACCGAGGCTGGAATCCGCTTGGCCCTCAACGCGGTGGGCCGCAACGAGCGCTCGATCGAGACCGACCAGATCTTGTTCCAGATCAAGAAGCGCGGAACGATGTCGTACAAGGAACTCTTGATCGAGAACTACACCAACCTCCGCGACGGTCAGCGTGGCCTAGACGAAGCACTCGGCGAACTCGTAGTCATGCAGCGAGTCCGCCGAGATGGGTACAGCTTCACTTACTTGCCAAACGGTCGACCGATCTAGCTCGGGCTCGGAGCCTCACCGACAACCGGCTGGCTCGGATCGGCAGCGACGGTCTCCAGGAACTGCGCGGACTTGTTCAACCGCGCTACCACATCCGCCACATCCTGTGTTGTCATCCCAGTGCTGATCTGCGTGCTGAGATCCTTCAGCTCCGCTGCGACATCGTTCGTTGCCTTGTCAACCGCATCGAGTGCGGCGCTGAGGGTAGGATCAATCGACATAAAGAGTTCTCCTGACTTGGGTAGCTTACTCTGAGCGCACCGGATTGCACGACTCAGTCCAACAAGCACCTGCAGCCAGGTAGCAAGCTCGTCTATCTGGTCCGCAGGACTTTGCACTACTCCACTCAGCTGTGTCATAGCCATCGCGTCAGCCGACGAAACAGCCACACGCCTCCAGCGCCACAGAAGCCAATGACCAAGGCGGCAAGCGCCAGCCAAAGCCAACCCTCCCCTGTCGTCGGCATCAGAGCTTCCCTCCTCTCTCATCCTTTCCCACGCTTACTCCCGCGTCGAGGTTTCTGTCCACCAGCGATCGCACCGAAGAACCGCTTCTGCTTCTTGGTCAACGGATGCCCTTGCGCCGAGTCATCCTTCAAGATCTTCTTGGCCTTCTTGCTGGTCAACTTCTTCGCCATACCTCCCTCCTGATTACACGGTGTAATCAGTGCGTCATGGTAACGCACCAAAACCAGGATGAGTCCTCACATACTGATCAATCACCTGCTTCTGCAGCTGCTGAGCTGAGTCAACCTGGCGCTGCTCCTGACGCTGCAGGTCTATCCGCGATCCACGATCTCCTGTGATCGTATACCTCGCAGCTTGCTCTAGCGGATTCGCGCTCTGCCCTGCAGCTTGGTACTCGTTGATCGACCGAACGTATCCGCTAAACGGATTCACCGCGTTGAGGAACCCCGTCACCGGACTCGATCTGAAGATATCATTCAGCGCACCTTGCTCAGCCTCGCTCGTACCTCGGCCTTCTTCCTTAGCAATCGCACCATTCGCAGCCTCGACCACATCCGCGAGTGCGTGCAGTGCAGGTGAACCAGCGAACACTAGCGCGCTCGTCCACATCCACCGGCGGAAGCTCCAGCCTGTCAAGATCTCGGCAGTCCACAGCGCACCGTTGACAGCACCGTACGTGGCGAGCAACCTTGCCTTCTGCCTTGGCGTCCCGTTGCTCATTCCGTCATACAGCGCTTCCAAGGTCTGCCCTGTGAAGTTCCCGAACATGTAGCCCAGTCGCCCAAACGTGCTCCGCAGGACCTTCGGCTGCTCCCGCGTGCCGAACCTGTGCTGGCTCCAGTCCGCGACCTGCCGTGCGAAGAGGTTCGCAGCCTCCTCGTCGTTCCCCTCGTCCACCAGCTCCTTGAACTTCCGCTGCTGCGCTGGACTGAACGAGCTGAAGTTACTCTTGTCCGCGAACTCGTCGTAGTCGATCGACAGCGAGCGATCGCCCTGAAGCGCTGCAGCAGTCTGTGCCTGACGGTACTCCTCCAGCGCTGCCGTCGCGTGTCGCCAGGCTGCCTCACCCGCAATCATCCGGTTGAGCTGCTGTTCCTTACCGTACAGGTTCAGCGAGTTGGTGTAGCGATCGATCGCTTGTACCGCCCTCGACCTGCCAACGTCACCTAACCTCGCCAGGATCTCACGGTTCTGTTGCTGCTCCTCGGTCAGCCCTGTCAGCTCATCGATCAGCTGACTTGGCTGCGCCTCGAACACACCCGCACCCTCGATCGCAGGAGCTTCCGGCAAGATCCATCCATTCTCCAAGCCTCGCTGTCGCATCTCGGAGTAAATCTCTGGTCCGCCCTTGAGCACATCACCGTACACACCGAACAGCGTAGGCGCAGGAACCTTAGCCAGAGTCGCCAGCGGCTGGATCGCATCGCGGAAGAAGATCGACGCACGAGCGCCCATCATTCCCCTGTACATCCCCGCCGATGGCAGCCCAGTGATCCTCGCAGCTTCGCGACTCGTAAGCGGCACATTGAAAGCGCTGAATACCTTCTGCACTCCACGCACAGCGAGATCACCAGCCGGATCGTATCCGTATTTCATCGCGCGCATGTGTCCACGAATCAGCTCGGTGTACTGCCTGGGAATCCCGGCCTCGCCCCACATCTTCCACAGCTGGTTGAAGTCCGCCTTCTCGTACTCATCGAACATCCCGGCTCGGATGATGTAGTTTCCGAGGTCAGCTGCGTGCAGGCTTCTGAACTGCAGGTTAGCTTCCTTCGATTGCTCAGCGAAGTACTGCGTACCATACCGCAGCCAGTTACCATTGTCCTCGAACGCAGCTGGATCGCTTGCAGCCTGTCTCGCTCGCACATCGAGGATGTACCTGAACACTCCGCCTTCACTCTGCGGACCTCGACCGCCACCTTTCCAGGTGAAGTACCTGTTAAAGAAGTCAGTCATGTCCGCGTCAGCTGCCTTGTACTGCGCGATCTGCTTGTCGCTGTACCCGCGATCCGCGAGATCATCCCAGGCTTGCTCCTTGTCTGCAAGACTCTCAATCGAGTGGTTGCGGACCACTGTGCCATCACGCAGAATCCTCGGATCAAATTTGCGCACGATCGACGCGTACTCTTCTAGCCAAGGTTTCGCCTCGTAGCTCGCCCGAGCATGGTTCGTCTCGACTGTATCATACGCATCCCAGATACGACCCAGTGAAATCCCTGCGTCCGCGAGCGTGTTCTCGAACTTCTGCATCAAGTACCTGGTGTACCTGAGCTGACCTCCCTTGGCCGCGTCGATCAGCGCTTGGTACTTCGCAGGATCGTCTCGACGTAGCGCCTTGAACTGTCCTCCGAGAGTCTGCTCGGGTGGCGGAAGGAATCCTCCCCCTCCAGCTGTTCCTGCCTCGCCTGGCCCTGGCGGTATTATCCCTGCTCCTCCTCCTTCTCCTTCCCATCCACCGAAGTCTGCCTCGCCAAGCTCACCATCCAGGCCAAGCCCCATGTCTCGAACATGCTCCCAGGCGAAGTCAGCCTTGTCACCGAAGTTTAGGTCAGGCTCAGCGTTACCCGCTGCTGGTCCAACCCGCATGACCTCGGCTGGCACAGCATCCGCAGGGTTAAGGTCCGGCGCAGCTCGATCGACGTTGCGCAGGAACTCCTCTGCAGCCTTGTCGCTCGACACTGGCACATCGAAGCTTGACTCAGGGTTCAACTGATCCCGCAACCTTCCACCTCCGCTGCCTGGCTCGGTCAGCCAGATGAACCCTTTGCTCTGTGCCTTGTCTTCCAGACTTGTCGGAATAGGCTCACGGCTAGCGGCTCGTTCGTTGGCGAGTTCCACTGCTTCCGTAACCACGCGATCTTGGAGGTCACGGCTCGCAGGATCAAGGTCCCGAGCTTCTTGCACGTAGCGCTTGTTGATTTCGTAGTCGATCGTGTGTCTTGCTCCCTCGTCATGAATCCCCTTCTCGTCAAGGAAATCGCTGAGTTTCTGTGCCATCAAGTCCGAAGCGCGTGGGTCCCAGATCGACTCGACCGGAGCCATACCAGCCTGCTTGGCCTCGTAGTTCAAACCGCTGATCAGGCTTGTCTTGAACTGCTGCCACAGATCCGGCACATCCACCTGTGGTGCACCGAACTTGCTCGGCAGCGCATCTGCGACCGGTACGCTCAGCGTATGTCCTGCGTCTGTCTCCACCATCAGCATCCCGCCCAGGTGCGTCGAGATCTTGCCCTCGGTCCCATCAGGCAAAGTAACCAGCTGATTCTCGAATAAACCACTTTGCTCGTACTGACGAACTTGCTCATCAGTTGCACCTACCAGCGCATCCATTCGACCTTGGCGCCGCACGAAGCGCACGTCTGGGTGCTGATCGAAGATATCCAGCGGTTGACCCAGTCCTCGAATCACTGAGACTCCACCAGGATTCGTAGCCTTTGCCGCAGCTACCACATCGCTCTCGGTCATCTGCGGCTTCGCGGCTGCACTGACCAAGTGCTCTGAATCTAGCACTGTCGTCTGCTTCGAGATCGAGTTCCCTGCCTCGGCTGCTTGCTCAGCATTCAGCTTTGCATACTGGAATGGCGAGTGAACTTGCTCAGGCTTGAACGCGATCCAGACTCGATGCGGTTCTTGTCCACCACCGATATGTGTGATTCCGTCGTAGCCAAGATCTTGTAGTGCTGAGTTAAGTGCACCCTTATCGACAGTAGTAGCTACTGCTTGATACAAGCCAGCACCAGTTACAGATTGTGTCTTAGTGAGCTCGTCCTGTACCATCTTCCAATCATAATTCGGTAACTTCTGCGAGAGCCTGCCGATAAGTTGTAATGCTTCTGGTTGCGACAGTAACTGATCAGCGTCGAAAGGGTTCTTGAGATCAAGGAACGCAGGTCTAACTTCAGCAGGATTACCAGTACCAACAGCAGCAAACTGGTTCTCGGTATGTGCTATACCAGGACCATAAGTGGTTTCAGGTATTCCATTTGGTGTGATGCTGAGTCCTTCTAAATCGAGTCCAGGGCCATGATACACAACCCTCGGTGTCCCATCAGGATTTGCAACCAGCGATCCACTGAGCCTACTCAATACCGATGGCACATAGCGCTGAGCCTCGAACACTTGTAGATCACCCTGTCGCTGAATCTGTGCGACTCGAGCTGTAGGATAAAATCCAATGTCTGTGCCCTCAATCCCTCCAAGTGTCCGAATCAGCTGTGCTGCTGTGTATTGCTGTGTCGCAGCTGCAGGCTCGGTAGTTGTTGCAGGCAGCAGCCCACGCACTCTTGGACCAGCAAGGACCCCACTACCACCTTGAGATCCAAGTCCACCAGCCTCTGTAGTCGCCTGTGGCTTTTGATGAAACAGTGCATCGATATTCGTAGGATCTTGTTCACCACCAGGACCAAGCAAGCGTTGTGGTTGACCGAGTAGTTGTGGTTGTCCAGCAGCAACCTGGGCTGTCCCGCCTGTCGGTAGTCCATCAGGCCCAAGGATCTCGTAGTCAGCGAAGCCCTCGCTTGGTGCTGCTGGTACTCGTGACTGGTCAACTGGGATCGATCCGAAGGTAGGATAAGCTTCTCTTGCCTTAAGGAATGCACGCCCAAGAAACGGCGTGAGCGCACCAAGCGCTGCACCACCAAGTCCATACTTGATCGCGTTTGCTCGTCGCTCGTCAGGAGTCCCTTGCAGCTCTCCACCAAACTGTGCTCCTGTCGTAGCTCCAAATACCGCTCCTGTCAGCGGTGCGAGCGCACCGTACAGCGACGCACCACCGAGTACTGCGCCAAGTCCAAGGTTCTTCGCAAGATCACCGGTGTCGTCGTTTTGTCCAAGCAACCCTCCTGCAAGCGCTCCCTTGACTGCCATTCTCGCCAGCGGCGTTCCGGCTGAACCGAGCCAACCCATCTTAGGCAACGCCCCCCCGATCGCGCCGAGACCTTCCCACGCTGCCCAAGCGCCAAGACCATAGCCAGCCACCTTACCAGCCGCTGTCGTAAAGTCATAAGCGCCAAGATCCTCCGCAGGCATACGGTTTCGGATAAGCTCGACATCCTCCGAGGTCTTCGATGCGAGGTCATACAGCCATTGCTTCGCCCGCTCAGTGTTCATCACCGACGAGAGCGCTGAGTTCAAGAACGGAACCTTGTCCAGGTTCCCAAACAAGTGTCCTGCGAGTTCAGCCATCGCGCTCGACGCATTAACCGCCGAGGCACCAAGCCCTAACGCATACGCCTCCAGACTCCCTGGCGGCAGCTCCTTCTCGCCCATCCGCTTCGCAGAGATCATCTGCTGAAGCTGATCCGTCGGCAAGTTCTCCGCACCTTGAATGTTCCAGAACTGTGCACGCGCTACCATATCCGCACGCTGGCGTTCTAACTGCGCGGCTTGGTTTTCGTCCAGTGCGATCGTGGGCGCAAGTGTACTCGAAGGCTGTGTCACTCCGAAGTGATCGCCGAAGTCTCCCAAGTGCGCGATCATCTCATCAACCAGCGCCTTGCGATCCTTCTGGAACTGCCCCCACTCGGTCTGCCCGAGTATAGAGTTAACTCGAGCTTGGGTATCCCCAGGATTAAACGTATATGGTGTCGTCATGGACTACTTCTGGAAATAGTTTGGATTGAACATCCCAGTCGCCCCAAGTCCTGGGCCAGTTAGTGGCAGATCTGGAACTCGAATCGTACCACCAATGATCTGGCCAGTCACTGGATCCTTCTGTCCGAAGATCTCAGGTGCGATACCACGAAGCTGCTCGTAGTACGCATTGATAGTCGCATTGTAGCGATATCTACCAGCTGGAGTCAGCGAGTTAGCGTTCTTAGTCTCATCCGTCTCGAAGTCGCTGAGGTTCTTCATCACCTCTTGGAACGCAGTCTGTCGGCTCTTGTCAAGCTTTGACTTTGCTTCCTCAGCCGCTATACGAAGTTGAACTTCACGAGCAGCAGATTCACTCAAGAAGTTATCTCGTTGAAGTTGCAGTTGTGCTACCCCAAGCCTGTTCTGCTGATCCGATGCTGCACCAGGCATTAGCTGTGCACCGATCAGTGTAGCCTGGTTCTTCAAGTTCGGTGGCAGCTTGTCAAATGCCTGGTCCATGACCAGCGCTGCACGGTTCGTCCCGAGCGCTTTTCTCGCAAATAACTGCGAATCGATCTCCGCGCGCTGTGCAGGATCTTGACCAGAGTACCAGCTATTCGCAGCGTTCGTGATCGTCTGCTCAAACTGATCTTGACTGACGCCACCCTGCGACATTCCTGTCAGACCAACCGAGGCCGCTTGGGTGTCCAGTCCTTCTCCGACCTTCGCGACTCCACGCTGCAGCACATTCGCCTTAGTAGTAGCCTCGCTCGTCGGTGTCGCGTCGATCAGCGCCTTGATCTTATCCGCATCAGCGCCTGTCCGCTGCGCCATGAACGGAACGAGGTTATACAGCGCTTTCTTATCCGCGACCTTGCCTGCAAGATCCTGCACCTGTGCAAGCAAGTTCTCTTGTGTTGTGTCCTTCTGGAACCCAAACTCCTCTTGCTGCAAGCCAAACTGCTCGCGCGCAAGCTGTGCGGCCTCATCAGCCTGTTGCAGCCTTCGAAGGCTCACGATCGTTTGGATCAGATCTGCTGCTCCTGGCATAGGTCAGCGTCCGTAGAGAGAGGGTGTAGAAGGCTGGAACATAGTGCTGAAGTCGATATTAGACTGTGGCAAAGGAACTACTCCACCACCACCTGTGCCAGCGCCACCAGTGCCACCTGGCTTGAGGAACTTACTGAGCAAGAGCAACTGTGAGATATCAATACCGCCCTGGGCCAAGGTTTGCCCAGAGCCAGTACCAACTCCAAGACCCGCGAGCTGTGTTTGTACTCCAGAGTTCCTCGCATTGAGCAGGAGTCCAAGCAGCTGCGCGTTTAGTCCTCGACCAGCGTTGAAGTCCTGCAAGCCGGTGTTCAGCGCTGTGTCAAAACTGCTCTGTGCAATCCCCGCGTTCCTCGCATCAAGTGAAGAACCAATCCTCGATCGAAGCAGCGCTTCGCGTGAGGCAAAGCCTGTTCCAAACCGCTCACCGAGTGAACCCACGCTCGACCTTAAACCAGCGACTTGATCCGCAGTTACCTGTCGATCCTGCCCTTGGAGCATCTGGAACGCTTTGCTCAAGTCGAACTGAAACGGCTGCAGCGCGTTCGGATCTCGTCGCAGGTACTGCGAGTAACTGTCTTGGCCAGAGTTCAGCTGTCCCTGAATCAGTGATTCGATGTCGCTGTTCCCACCATCTGTGATCGCAGCCGCACGCCGTCTTGCAGCACGCTGCTCACCATACCCAAGCACGGTGCCAAGGAGTGAACTCCCCGCGCCGATCGCTAGTGCTGCAGTTTCAATGCCCATTGACTACCTCACAGTCAGTGTAAGTAGTTCTATATGATCGCTCTCGTGAACAGACTTAAAGCCTACGCGCTTAGCAAATGCCAGTGTCGCACGGCTGGTTCTTGGTATCGCAGTGAAGACTCCATAGGATCCAGCATCTTCGATAAACCGCTTGGCGATCGATCTACACATCGCCTCGCGTCCGACAAGCACCAGGTCCCAGAACACTACATGCACGTCAGGCATTCCTTCGTAATCCAGTGGACCTTGAACAATCGCACCGACGCTGTCAACCAGCAACGTCCTCACCTTCGGGTTGAAGATCATCCCAGGATCCTTCATCGGTAGCGCATCTTTGGGCATCATCTTGCGAAGCCACTCCTCAACTGGCTGCGAGGGCTCTACCTCCTTCACCCTGCGCAGCCTTGTCCCACGTCGCTCATCGCAGACATATAGTCCTTCTATCACGGCAGTCTCTTTATGACCTCATTCAGGCGATCAGTCAAGTCTCGAACCGCACGCTCCAAGGTGCGCAGCGCAGCCTCACGATCGGCATCGGTCCTCGTCGGACCAATCACCGGAGGTGTGACTGGCTTCAGTTCTACTGTCATATCAGCGCAACTCCATAAGGATTCGCTGCAACTGACTTCGGCACAGTCTCCCACAGGGCAACCCACAAGCTCTTAATCGCACCAGCTGGAGTGAAGGTCCAGTTAAACCGCGACTCGCCGAAGTCGAACTGCAGCCTGCCATTGATCGCGAAACCAGAATTCCCGAACGCAGTGATGGTTTGATCGACCAGCGGCGAAACGCCACCGAGCGAGCAAGCATTACCAGCCCAAGCGCGAACACGCATAGTATTCGCACCCTCATCAACCTCTGCTAAGGTAATCAACTCACCGAACAGGCCGTCTGTGCGCTCGAAGAGAGCTGAATCGCACAAGTCAAAGGTTACAACAGTAAATCCAGCCGCGAACGACGTGCGAGTCTGAACATCAAGCTTCAGTCTACCCTGTCGCATGTAGACAGACATGTCAACATTGCGGCCCTTGAGCTGTTGAATCAGTAGGCCCTCGTACGAAGCTACCACAGATCCAGGCACAATCCCAGGATCGGACTTCCAGATCATTCGCATCCACTGTGCGATCGGACCAGCTGCACCAGAACCAGTGTTATCTGTGATGGCAGTCTCTGTGGGATCACCATCATCGGTTAGTACTGTATCCCAACCAGCGCCGGTGTGTCCTGCGCCCCAGTCCTGACGCAGTGTAGAGTGCCCGTTGAACTGAACTGAAGAGTCTATCGCGTGGTCTACTCCAGCAGAAGCATACGCTGTGTCATAAGCCTCACGGAAGTTTGAACCCTCGTACCAAGCATCGAACGCAGTGGTGTTGATGTAACTCGGCAGCGGTGGATTACCACCTGCGAAGTCATCACCCTGGTATCCAGCTGTATCTGCGAGCGCACCTGTGCTTAGTGAGCAGTCACCACCGCCTGTTACAATCGGCACATCGACCTCGACTGTAGCTGGACTGCTCAGCGCACCATTGTTATCTATGACTCTGAGCGTAACCAGCGGTGTACCAGCGCCAGCGTAGACGTGCGTTGGGTTCTGCGTTGTACCATGTGGCGAACCATCACCGAAGTCCCAATCCCAACTAGCGATCGTACCATCAGGATCAGTGCTCAGATCCGTGAAGTCGATCGTCAGGCCGCTCATATCACTTGGGTTCGCCGCAAAGGAGAAGTTTGCAGTCGGAGCTACGTTAGCTATCGAGATATCCATCGTGTCAACAGCGGTCAACCCGTTCCCGTCCGTCACTGTCAGCGTAACCGTGTAGTCACCAGAGAACTCATAGTCATGTGTCAGCGTCACTACCGAGCCACCACTTACCACATCAACTCGCGAGGTCTCACCGATCGGCTCTGTTGGCGATCCATCACCCCAGTCGATTACCCTGCTCACAATCGTTGAGTCCCAGGACGTAGACGCGTCACGGACTACCAAGTGTCTAAGTGGCAAGTTAGTTCCTATGTACTGAACCAGCTTCGGCAGCGGCACATATGGAGCGTGCTCGATAATATCAAGCACAGCTTTGCGATACGCGAACTCGATACCAAACTGGCAGATATCAAAGTTAATCGAGCGGACGAAAGTATCTGGTGGACTCGCTGCGATTAACGCATCGAGCAGAGTGAAGTCACCTTGGATAAGACCTTGCACCAGTGCAAGATTCGCCTCGATCCAATGATTACCTGCTGGATCGCGATCGAGTACGGTCCAAGGATTAGTCGTGTATTGCTGTAATGGTTTCCAAGTGCCTGCGTTCACAGGCGCGAAGTCATATCGACCGAGCTCTGTTACAGCACCAAGAACCAGCCCAACTCGAAGCGTATGATTCTGCGTCTGTCCTGGGCTAGCTTGTCCAACCCAGTTAAACGCATCACTACCATCGATCAGTGCTGCGGCAACTGCGCGCACGCCAGAAACTGCAAATGGTGCTACGCCTTCGATGTCGACTAGTCCAGCGCGAAGCAACCTGAGCCTATACAGATCCTTGTTTGCAGCAGTGAAAGCGTTTCTAATGATATGATCAGCACCATAGAAGAACGGACCAGCAAGCCAATCGCCTGTGAGCGAAGAAACATCTCCGATATCAAAGGATTCGCTTATCACTTCTCCAAAGTGCTCGTCGAAGTTCGGTCGCGTAGGTCCACCGGAGAGATTATTAACCCTGGTAGTTTCACCAAAGTTAACCGCACCACCTACGACTTTACCAGACAGTACATGTGAGCTGTCGAAGCTCGTAACCGACTCTATCACGTCACCGTCAGCGGATGGCAGACCCACTCCGATGAAGGTATTACCCATCAGGCGATTTACTGTACCGTAATGACCGTACAGGTGAATGTCATCCACTCCAATACCGTCAAGGCCTGGACCAAGCGATGGGATAACTTCTGTACCCCAGGCATACCCACTGAAGGTATCACGAGTTGTGCTGCTGAGTGTGTTAACCTCTGTCGCTCGAATCGCAGGGAAACCAACCACTGGTCCGTCAGGTGTATACAGCTGCAGTACCACAAAGCCACTCAAAGGATTATCAAGCTTCGACACTGCTGCTTGCCACTCCAGAGCAAACCAGCCAGTCGGTGGTACAGTCTGTGTCGAGATCTGAATCGGTACAAGTGCGCCGTCGACGAAGCGCGAGACTTGGATTCTTAGATCAGGTAAGATCGAAACGACTATCTGAACATCTCGGCTGAATCCATCTGAAGCTGCCATAAACGCCATGCAGTTCATAGGAACAGTCAGCGCTTGTCCAAACAGATTAAATGCTACAACCTTACCAGCTCGGTAGACAAGAGACTCAACCCCACCAAGTGGCGAGGAGAGGAATACGTTTACAAGACTGTACTGTCCACCAGTCGATGCAGCCTTCTTGATACTAAGCGCGTAGCCACCGTTCTCGCGGCCACCAGAAGTTTGCAATGCCCAGGTCGCATCAGCTGTTGATTCGATCTCTCGCTTGATCGACTGCATTATACCAGCTTCATAGCTGTTATAGTACAGTGACTTAGGCTTTAAGATCGCGTCGGAGTTAACAGGAACTGGGGGCGGTGGTGTGACTTCGACATCTGACGTAGCCTCAAACAGCATTCCAGTCCGCTGGTACTCTACCGAGGCACGTCTGATTCTGGGTGAACCAGCTGTTATCCGCAGACCAAGACCAATTCCTCGTCCGGTGTGGATAAATGGAACCCAAGCGCGCTTTGTAAATCCTAGTCCAAGTGGCAGCGAAGCCGTTCGTACAGGCTCGTAGTTTCCATCGGGCTTATCCGGCAACCAGAGTTCGATCTGGCTAACCGCACTTGCCTCGTAGGTGAATCGCGCACCAAGACCAGTCATCAGCTGATCTTGATTCTCACCGACCTGTACTCGATCAAACCAGCGTGGATCGATAGTCGTTCCACCGAGCGAGTTAAACGTGCTTGGATCTTCCATCCCAAACTGAGCGTTCTTGACAAAGTACATCGCACCACCAGACTCCTGCGGAAGCAGCTGCCACCACGCAAGCGTCTGTGAGCCCCATGTACCTACTGCGTCTGACCACTTGAGCCTCGCACCCTGACTCGGAAAGAACACAGAGCCGAGGAAAGTCCCTGTCCAGCGGAACCAGCGTCGACGCAGGATGTCGAAGACGAAAGTCCCTGTCGGACCATGCAGGTAGTAGCGCTTCCTGAACGGATCGAAGGTCGCAGTCCACTTGTCAGACTCGTGGATTGGACCAAGGAAGCGGTTGATCGCTGAGGACACTACCGGAGCTTCGGAGCCAGTGAACAGGCGCACACCGTCGTCGGAGAGGAACAGCACTCCGAACTCAGTTGGTGTAATCGTCTGTGAGTGCGAGCATCCGGTGTCTTCGAGTCTTGGACTAAACCGAATCGGCTGGAACTCGTCTTGAGTCTCGACTCCGATCCAGATCGATCGCCGATTGACCACAACAAGCGTCTCGAACCCGAGCGAGGCGAAGCCCTGAATCCTATCTGCTCGGAGCATCGAGCCGATTAGGCTTTGACCTGCGGAGCCTAGTGCAGAATCCCATCCAGCGTAGTCGCTCGTCGAGTCGCTCCACTGCACTCCCATGAAGTCGAGCTTGCCATCGATCTGCGCACCACCGACGACTACACGACCAGCAAAGACCGCGAGTGAGAACCCCGCTGGTGCGCCAGGTATCAGCTCGATCGCGAGTTTACCCGGCTTGCGAACGTAGATCCCCTTGCTACCATTGGTAAGGAGCAGGTATCCAGCGAAGTTCGTATACCCGAACGGCGAGAAGCTACCAATCCCTGCATCGAACCACTCGGTAGCTCCTGTGGACCTCACACCGATGAATGGTGCAGCAAGGAACACTGCCGCAGAGGCGTATTGAAATCCCGCGTGAAGCAGCACCTGCGTCGGCTCGTGCGTCAGTGTCTCGATCAACGACACTCCAGGCGCACGAATCAGCCGATCATCTTCAGTCACCTCCATATCCTGCATCTCGAACGACTGCCCAGGAAGTGAATCCTCCGGGGCATCGCTCACGTCCAAGCCGCCCTTCCACGAGTTAGTACTAAAGAACTCGTTTTGTGGCAGCGCCTGTGGCGGGATGTTGATTCCCTTGAACGGATTACGCATCAGGTCATGAGCAGCTGAACGTAGGCAAGACCTGCATCATCCGGGTTCGCAGACGCAGAAGCATCAAGCACAAAGTTGATTCCCCAGACATCACCGATCGCGATTACCTGAGATACTGAGATCACAAGTTCTTGTACGCCAGAGCCTGGTGTAGCTGTGAAAGTGCCATAGAGCACTGGTGAGCCGACGAGCGGGTATCTTGTGATCTGCCCAGAAATCGTCGCAGTTCCATCAGAGCGAACAAGCGCTGAAGCACGGACTAGTGTTTGACCAGCTGGTAGCGAGATCTGTGCAAAGACAGTCAGCGGTGAACCACCAAGTGCTGTCTTTAACTCAGTGTCATCGTAGGTCAGCAGATCCGACTCGGTCGCTGGCTGGAATGCAGTGTGCGGTATGAAGCGGTTAAGCTCACCATGAAGCTGGCCGGGAGTTCCCGGCTTAATCACCGCGATTGCAAGCTGTGCGGCGGTCAAGGTGATCGATCCTGCTGTAATATTCGTCACCGCGACAGTCACAGTATCCGCTGCTGTCACCGCACACATCACAGCGAATCGACCGTCCGGCCAAGAACCTACAGCGACATCGCCAGGTTCTGCACCCACGATCGTAGCAGTTCCACCACCGATTGCACCAGCTGCGATCACACCCGAGATCAAGCCCATCCCGAGGAGGATCGACCTGAAGTTCAGCGTTGGATCGAGTGTAATCGCACTGAACGGAATGATCCCGTCTTGAAACGCTAGCGGATCATCATCGAAGGACTTGACCAGTGTCTCGAGTCGTTCTTTGATATCAAGCTTCGCGGCTCGAATCGAGTCATCACCTTCATCAAGAAAGTCTCCATCAGCAGGAACTGTAGGATCAAACGTAGCGTGCGTGTATGGCATTAGGAGTCACCACGACGAGGGTGTCTACGAGGATTGAGAAACTCACGGCGGGAATGGACAGGTCGAATCGTTGGGTACTTCGTCTCAGCATCTTCCTCGTCACGCGAAAGCCTGCGCTGTACGAGTCTCGCAGCTTCGTTAGTGTTGAGTCCAGCTTTGACATCGTTCTGAACTGCATCCCATGCACGAGCCTTGGCAAGACGATACAGCGCATCATGCCACTTATCGTCAAGGATCGGGTAGTCAGTGTCGTTGACAAGCGGCGCAGGACTAAGCGTGATATCCACACTGACCGCAAACGCCTTGTTTGGCGTCGGCCAGAATACTAGCATATTC
>Ga0105240_10001055_pt1 | contig 48787 bp, 35 predicted proteins | sample KBSC54metaG_FD_80426 | JGI IMG/M metagenome (GOLD analysis project Ga0105240, IMG submission 80426) | Corn rhizosphere microbial communities from Kellogg Biological Station, Michigan, USA - KBS C5-4 metaG | ecosystem: Host-associated > Plants > Roots > Rhizosphere > Soil | place: Michigan, USA... | reverse complement strand
GGGGTAATGGGTTTATTGCAGGCCAGCATCCCGCCGGCGATTGCTTCCAGTTCCGCGGCTTCGATTTCCACATCCGCGGGCTGTTCGTTCACCAGGTTGCTGTTCGTATCGTTGTTCATGATCTTTTCCTCCGATTTTTTTAAGTACGAGATTGCGGCAGGCTGACTAGACCGCCGGGAGAAGTGAGGGCGGGTGGTTGGTCGCCGCCACTCCGCCGGCGATTGCATCCAGTTCCGCAGCTTCGATTTCCGTGTCCGCCGGTTGAACCGGGGCGCTGTTCCGCTCCTGGTTTGTCGCCATGTTCCCAGGTGTCCTCCTGCTTGTAAGCCGCTTGTTTTCATGCAGCCTCACATAGAAGAACGGAACTGCTCCGCGGAATCGCTCACGATGAAAATCGGCCGGGACGGCTCTGAATCAATTACGGGAATCCGCCCCATAAAAATTAGCGATTGCCGATGGCATCCTTCTTAACAGATACTAGTTTTTTTGACCTGACTCGCCGCTCGCCCAGCGGGCGGTGTATCTACCCAATCCCAGAACGTTTCTACACGGAGAGCAATGCCGAACCAAATGACGGATTTTCTCAGCCTGCCTTACGGCGAACTTGAGGACTTGAACCTCCAGGCGAAAGAACAGCGCGCCAAGCGCATCCCTATGGGGACCCTCCAGGAGGAGCGTCTCAAGTATCTGACAGACGAAAAACGGATTAAAGCCGTAACTGTCATGTTCAGCGATCTCGAAGGTCGCCTGCACATGCTCGACTACGACAAGAAGTTTCTGATCAAGAGCTTCGATAATCTCACTTTTGACGGCTCATCCATCCGCGGCTTTACCGCGCAGAAGGAAAGCGATCTCCGCCTGCACATGGATTGGAGCGCGTTTTATTGGGCGCCGGCCGATTTCGTGGGCGAAGGCAAAGTGATGATTTTCGGCGAAGTCATCGACAAGCAGGGCGGCCCGTATATCGGGGATATGCGTGGCGTGCTGAAAAAGTACGCCGACGAGCAGCGCAGCCAAAACGATTACACGCTGAACGCCGCTAACGAAATCGAAGGCTTTCTGTTTGCGGGGATGGATGCCGAACGCCGCTACAACGAAACCGGGAAATTCGAGTACGTCAACACCGGGGGCTACTACCATTCACTGCCTGGCGACCCCCTCCGCATGTTCATCGACAAGGCCGCCGAAGTGCAGCGCGCCATGGGCTTCGAGAACGAGAAGGACCACCCCGAGGTAGCACCCTCGCAGTTCGAAATCAACTACAGCTACTCAGACGTTGTGACCGCCGCGGATCAGATTCAGCTTTATAAATTCCTCTGTCGCCAGGTCGCCCGGACCATGGGCCTCACAGCCAGCTTCCTGCCGAAGCCGGTGGTAGGCGTGAATGGCAGCGGTATGCACACCAACGTTTCGGTTTCCAAAGGCAAAAAGAACCAGTTCTGGGACCCGAACGGCGAAGAAAAAATCAGCAAATTCGCATGGAAGTTCGTGGATCGCATCATCAGCGCGGGCAACGACATTTGCCTGGTCCTGAACCCCAGCGTGAATGCCTATCGTCGCCTCGACCCGCACTTCGAAGCTCCGAATCAGCTGATCGCCTCGGCGGTCGATCGCGGTTCCATGGTTCGCGTGCCCATCGGGAACGAGAAGAGTTCGCGCATTGAGGTCCGGGCAGTCGCACCGGATGCCAATCCTTACATGGTGCTCTATAGCGTTTTCAAGACCGGTCTCGACGGCGAAATCGCCAAGATTCCAAATCTGCGCTCCGCTAAACGCTTCCTGCCCGACAACATTTACGACGCAATGGATAACTTCCAGAAATCCGCCTGGACGACCTCGCTGTTCAGCGCTGACGTGAAAGACCGCTACGTCGATCTGAAAAGGGGTTCCGCCGATCGCTGCGCGCGATTGCTCGGCACGGTGGTGAAGGCGCCGGAAATCCAGTTCCACCACGAAGTTTACAATCAGTTCCTCTGGAACCAGTTCTAAGCGTTAACGGCACTCCACGTGATAACAAGCCCGGCCCGCGATGGCCGGGCTTTTTCATTTATTAAACCCTTCCACCGCCACCGCGCACCGGTTCAAAGATGCTGAGAGGCTTTCCTTCAGACCACCCCCGTTGAAAATGACGGATGGCTGGCCATGGTTCCATTCAAATGCGCAGATTGAAGGATCGCCGCTTCGCACCCTGGCGCGCCGAAGGACTTCCTCCGCCGGCGCAGATCCGAATGCGGAGAGCGCGCGGTTAAGACGCCCAAGAGATGCCTGGATCCCTTTACTCGGAAACAAAACCGATTCGGGGACTTCGACAGCCTTTTGCGGCGGCTGAGGATGCTTGGTTCCAGTGGTGGATGCGCTCACCACCGCCCCCGGCGCCTGCTTCCAAATCACCCCGCCTCCCACAGCGACGGCAACCAGCAGTGCCGCGATCGCAAAAACCGCAACCAGGCTCCGCTTTACGGCGGATTTGCCTTTTTCACCTCGCATACCGGCGATCGTCATGTTCGCCGCCTCAAGGCTTCGCTCCAAACTGGAAATACGTGAGGCAGTCTGCCCTCTCTCCGATCGCCGGGCGCGGACCTCCTGCTCCAGTTGCTGCTGGGTCGCAAACCAGTGACCCCGCACCAGAACGAGTTCAGCCTTCCTCTGTACGTGCTCGTGCTCCAGGGACTTCTGCACGCGCATCCACTCCTTGCGCTGGCGACCGATCTCTTCCTGCGCCTCAGGGCTGAGGGCCTGCTTTCCCGTGGTGAGCTTCTCCTTCGAATCGTCGGCGGTTTTCAGCCCCTCCGCAAACCTGTGGACCTGCGCCAGTTCCAGTTTCAGCGTATCGGCTTCGGCCCTGGTTTCCTCGAGCTGGCCCCGCAGTTCGTTGGCCGACACGACCGCCCGAAACATGGCGTGGTCTTTCTCGTGTATCAACTGGCGGAGTCTGTTAACCTCATCCGCTTCAGAAGCGGCCGGTGGACCCGTTCGAACGGGCGGGCCCGAATGCGAGAGCGCAACAGGATGTTTGTCTTCCTTCGGAGGAATTCCAGTGATTCCGGCGAAGTATTCCTGTAGTTGCCGTCCACCATCGGCATCTGCGCCGATCTGCGTTCCTTCGTCGGTCCCCGGCATGGTACCTGCTGCTCCTAAAGAGCTAATCGGCAGAAAAGGGCAGTTACTTTAAGCGTTGCGGTCGCGACTGGTCAGCAGTTCGAACTGGTTTTGCAAAACGAACTCCCTCGGCAGCCTGGAGTAGCGCTGGCACAACCAGGCGTAGGGCGGCGCCTAATTTTACAAAACGAACTGCTCCCCGTATCTCGACGCGCCGGGAAAACACGGAATTACAAAACGAACTGCTCCGACGGGCACGCAGTTTATGCCGGAGGATAGCATGCCGAATGAGTGCCTCGCACTTAAACTTCTGATTCCACAGGACTGAACCGCGGTGACCGTTCAGGGGCTTGTGCGCTGGATTCGAGTGGCCGCAGCGAATTATGGTTTGCGGGACGCAGTGTAAGCTAATCCTTGGCGAGTCTAAATCGGACACTCGTCGTGGATGTGAAGGGAACTCCGCTCGCGACGCAGGAACCCCGTTGACCGTAGTTCGAATCCTGTTCGCAGCGGCGTTTGTGTGGTTTGTTTGTCTCAGCGCCGGCGATCTGCTGGTTCACGCGCTCAGACTGAAGTTCCCGAACCGTGAACGAATCTTTCTTGGTTTCCTGACCGGCGCCGCGCTCGTGAGCACCACGATGTTCCTGCTGGCGACGGCTACCCTTGTTTATACCGGTGCGCTCGTGGTCGCGGGCATGTCTGTCATCGCCGCGTGGATATATGGTTGTGCCGGCCGCGTTTCCACAAGCTGCGTGGCCTGGGCCCGAACCTGCCGAAGTTATGGCAAATCGCATTCTGGACCCCGATCCTGATTTACGGATGCATGTATTTATTCGGCAGATTGAAATAGCGCGATCATCCGGGTGGAAGGTAAACGCCTCGCGAAATCCGTGGGAAATCCATTTTGCTTTCGATAACGACCCATTCTCGTGGTGGACTTCGGGTCAGGCTGTGGACCTTGCTACCTGGATCGAGGTCGATTTTCGGCATCCGGTGCGCGTGGATCGACTAACCGTTGAGCAGATCGAGGACCAGCGGTGGATTCAATTGCGTCCCAGCGGTTATTTAGATGGCGTTTGGACTCCGTTGAACGCCACGGATTCCGGCAGCATGTCGCCGCCTCCTCCCGATCTGAGAATGCGGCTGAAAAATGAATTGAAATCGATGGGGATACGCTGGATTCTCATATTGGGCAGCAGCCTCGGGGCGGACGATCTGCGGACCGAATCGCAGAATTGGGGAATTCAGCAGGTCGCCGCGACCAATGGGTATCGCTTGTGAAAGCTCCAGTGACTGCGATCTGAACGTGGGGCGACTGCGGTGGGAGTCGAAGCCTAACGCGACTGAAGTTTGGCGCGCTCTAACGCCGCGACGATCCTCGCCAAAGTGGACGGCTTCCGTACGGCGCATTCCCTGACGCGGAGCACGACCCATCCCCGGCTCCTGAGGGAACGAGTGACGCGGCGATCGCGACGCTGGTTGGTTTCTATCTTGTTGCGCCAGAATTCAGCGTTCGTGCGCGGGAGAGACTTGCAGGGGCAACCGTGCCAGAAACAGCCGTCTACGAAGACCGCCACTTTCCGGCCCGGCCATGCGAAATCCGGCTTTCCGGCAACCGGCCAATGTTTGCGATAGCCCCTCAATCCCGCCGCCCATAGCAGCTTCGCCAGCGGCAGTTCGGTCGTGGTGTTGCCGCGCGAATGAACCGCGGCCATGATTTTGGACCGGACTTTCTTCGGCACGTGGTCCATGGAACACCTCTTTTAGTTTGGCTCGCCGGAATGCAAAGGGAAAGTCTTTGGATCCTCAAAATGCGTTACCATGCATAATTCCGGGGCTCGGCCGCGTATATAGTGTATGGTTGCCGTGGCGACGGCCTTTTCGCTTGTGGCGGAACCCGAGTCTCAGTGCATCGCGCGAGCGCTGCAGCGGAGAGACTCGGACTTCATTGGCCAACTGGTATCGCGATATGATTATCGGCTGCTCCGATATCTGTCTCCTGGACATTGAGTCGTGAACGGCCGAGGATCTCGTTCAGGAAACCTGGTTGCGTGTACTCGAAAACGCAGGGCAATATAATGGCCGCCTCCGTTTCGAGCCCTGGCTATGTTGCGAAAGCCGATCCTCCATCCGCGTCCAGGTTGCGGGCGCGGAGTTGCACCAGATGTCGCGTACTGTCCCCGCTGTGGCCAACCGCAAATGAACATGGGACCGCAACCCTCACGGGAAGAATCCTGAAAAACGCTTTAGTTCTACCGTCTTGCGTAGAGCTTGAGGTCGTCGGCCCCGATCTGGTCGGACGGCACGAGCTTATAATGCTTCTCCTCCACCAGCTTTACGTCGTCGCCGTCGAGCGCCAACTCGAACAAGGCGATTACGTCGCCCGACATGAACTGCGCCGATATGGGGCGACATGTCAGGCCGTCGAATTTTTCCTTGCAGCAGGCGATGTCCTGGGCGGTCTGGACGACGCTCAGGCGGTCGCCGCCGCCCTTCGCCTGAACGGGTATCGCGAACTGCTCGCCATGCCGGTTGACGCCCACATAGACCTCGTCGATTTCAATCTGCGAGTCGCCCATGGACTTGACGGTGGTGCGCATATGGTTCTGGAGCGAATACGTCGTCAATCCCAGGAAGATATCGAGCAGGCGGTTATAGCGGACCTTGGCGAGGAGCGCCTGTTCGTCGCTGAGAGCGTAGGCTGCGACGATCTCAGGCGTCGCGTCGGGAATCTTGATCGCGATCATGCTCGGGTTCGGCACTATCGTCGCGAGCTTCGCAAGGCGGAAGCGATATTTCGCGCGGCCGACCAGTTCGATAATCCACTCGCGGTCTTTCCCCGCGGTGGCGAGTATTTCGTCCGGCAAGACGTTGCGGAACCGGAACGAGTAGATGGTGTCACCCAGGTTTTTCGGCAGGGCGATCTTGAGCGCTTGGGCGATCCCGACGAATTCGTCCCGCGAAAACTCGAATTGCGTATTGCCTGGCTTGTAGTGGTTCTTGAAGATGGTCCCGATGATCGCGGAATAGCGGTTCGGCTTCTTCGGCGCTGTCTCGTCGACCTTCTTAGGCATTCGTCTCGGCCCCCTGCCCTTTGCGGATACGCTGCGGGACCGTGTTGTGCGGCACGCCGTAATGCGCGGCGGCTTCCGACATGTCGAACGACAGTAAGCGTGAGTCGCCCTGGGCAACGGGATGATCGGACTTATCGGGAACCGGGAACGCTTCGCGCACCTTCGACGCTACGGCCCTTGCGAGCAGCGGAGGCACCGAATTGCCGATCTGTCGGAAGCCGTGCCATTTCGTCACGTGGAAGCGGAACCAGTCGGGATAGGAATGCAGGCGCGCCGCCTCGCGCACGGTGATGCAGCGCGGCGAATAGGGATGTATCGGCCTGGGTGACGTAAATGCGCCGCGATCGCTGGCAGTCCCGGCGCGAATCGTATTGCAGACGCCCCTGGGATCGAGCTTGTGGAAGCGACTTACCGGTTCGGTGTCGCCGAATTTCGTTTCGAGGAAGCGTTTCTTCGACAGCTCCGTGTGGATCGTGCGCAGACTCGACGTAAGCAGCGAGTGATCGAACTCGCGCGGGGTCGAGTAATCCCGCGGGTCGTCTTCGTCTCCCCGCAAGCGAGCGCTGTAGACCGAGGATTTCCTGAACGTCGCCTTCACCCAATCCCGATGCAGTAGTTCCTCGAAGTCGTCGGCTTCGGGGATGTCCCGCAAGGCGTCCCAAACCGTGGGGGTCGATTGACGGAACAGGTTGCCTGGCTCGTCATTGGCGTTCACTACATACGTCGCGTCGGGGTATTCCGGCAGAGGCAACCCCTTCCGTGCGCCGATTAGGAACAACCGCTGCCGGTTCTGCGGCACGCCGTGGTGGGCGGCGTTCAGCACCCGGTAGTCGTCCCGCACTTTATAGCCGTTCTTTCGGAATTCCGCGATGATCTCTTCGAGGAACTTCCGGTGTTCCCCTATGGTGAGGCCCCGGACGTTCTCGAACACGAAATACGACGCTTTTAGCTCGACCACGAGCCGCACGAAATGATGCACAAGGGAGTTGCGGGGGTCATCGAGGGCGCGTTTGCCGATCATGCTGAATCCCTGGCACGGCGCGCCGCCGAACAACACGTCTACGGGCCGGTCTCCGATACGGGAATGGTCGCGGATATATTGGCCATCGATGTTGGCAACGCTGCGGCAGATGGCGGCGCAGTCGGGGAAATTAAATTCGTGGATGGCGCAGTGGACAGGGTCGTATTCAACGGCTGCGGCAACGTCGAACCCGGCCTGCTCGAAGCCGAGGCTCATCCCGCCCGCTCCCGCAAACAAATCGACTCCGATAGGTCTTTTTCCGTTGCCGCTCATTAAACAAGAATGTTATCGAATGTTTAACCGGCTCGGGGGAGTGGGTCAACACTCGATTGTACGGCGACAGGTTCGGTTAAAGCAAACTGGAGCGCTTACGCTGCGCGTACGGTTGCCGTTTTCCGCGTCATCGCGCCCCGTTCATCAGCCGTGCGGCAGTGCTCAATTTCAGGAGATTTCGAATTGCCTTAACGTCTCGTCCCACCCGACCACGCCCGCCGTTGCGCCTATTTTGCCCACGGCAGCCGCGCCCACCGCGTTTGCGAACCGAGCTGCCTGCTCCACGCCGAAGCCGCGTTGCAGTGCCGCTACGAACCCGCCTGAGAAGCAATCGCCCGCGCCGGTGGTATCCACCACGGTGACTTTGTGCCCGGGGATTTCTGCGCCGTTCGCCCAACAGCCCCGCGGCCCGAGCTTGACCACTACGTTGTTCGCGCCGGCATCACGCAGGGTTCTTGCCGCCGCGGAAGGGTCTGAATGGCCCGTCAAATGAAAAGCCTCGTCTTCGTTGAGCAGCGTGTAATCGGTAAACGGAAGACTAGGGGCAAGCACCTTCATCCATTCGCCTTCGGTGTCCCATTGGGCATCGAGCGACGTTCGCAGCCCTGCTTCCCGCGCGCTCGCCAACAACTCCGGCGCATGCTTCCGCAGATACTTCATCCGATATACCGCCGCCAGATGAAAATGCGTCGCATCCGGCGGAAACGAATAAGGCGAAAACTTTTCCGAAGCGGCGCCCAGCTGATATAATAGTGCCCTTTGGCCGTTGTTCCGAATCAGCGAAATCGCAATGGATGTCGGCGCACTCACGTATTGAACGAGGCTCGTATCCACCCCAACTCCGCGGAGATGACCGAGCACCACTTCCGCTGTGGAATCCCTGCCTGCCAGTGTTGCGATCGTGACCGGCGTACCCAGCTTCGCCAGGGTATACGACGTGCTGCCCGCATTGCCCCCAAGCTGCTGCTCTACGCGCTCCACGATGGTGGTGGCTTCCCAGCGCACTTCCTCCACCGGCCTCGCCAGGATGTCGAAGACAACGTTGCCACACACTACTACCCGGGAAGGACTCACAGCCCGGAGCTCAAATCATCAATGAGGCCACGCGCCACTGGCCAACGGCCTTCCACCCGATTCCGCTTCTGGTCGAAAGTTCCCGCCGCCAGCATATGGGCGAATTGATCGTCCTGCTGCACGCTCTTGCTCAGGATACCCTCCTTAATGAGCACCGCCGTGTTTCGTAGCTGGCTGGTCAGCAACGACGCATCGTCACTGGTTTTGCACAGAGCCTCCATGCGCGCTTCGATTCCCCCGGAGTACATCCCGATCGTTATCACGACGCGTTCCGCCGAAGTGAGCCCCGATAGCGTCAACCGTAGTCCCGGCGGGATCAAACCCTGCTGCCGAAAAGCCGATCCCGGCAATGAAAGCCACGCCGGAGCCGAGGGCAGCGGAGCGGCGACCGGCTGTCCGGTTTTCACGAGCCGCGTAACCGCCAAATCGTCAGTGCTGACGGCCAACGCCATGTAATCTTCGCGCAAAGGCAGATACGAGATGCGGCGCTCCGGCTTGGAACCCGGCATCCTGCACAATTGTTCGTAGCAGGAACCACCCTGTTGCAGCACGTAAACGTGCAGTTTCCGCCAGTCGAAACGACCGCGCGCCAGAAAGTAGTTGCCGCTGTTCGACAATGACGCGGTTACGCTGTCTAAATCGCGGCGATAATCGAACCCGGTGCCTTCGAGAAACTGCTTGTATTCGGGTTCGCGATCGCCCTTCGATTCCGACAGCAAGCCACCGCGCCGAAGGCTCGCAAAATCAATGCTGAAGACAGCAGCTTCTTCCACGGGAAACCGCGTGATCTGCAAGGCCATGTTGTTCAGTGCCCTGTCGTCGCGCCATTTCAGGCCAATCGCCACAGCCGCCAGAGACACCCCCGCCGCTACGATCGCGAGCGTGAGATGTCTGCGGGTAAACGCCATCCTGCCGTGCCTAAACCGCCACTGCCATTTCGGCTACCCGCTCCTGCTTCCATAGCTTCACATAGCCGGAAAGGGTGTTCATCATGTCCCCGAAGCCCTTGATGGTCAACGATTGCGCTCCATCGCTCACGGCCTTTTCGGGACAAGGATGCACTTCCACGATGATCGCATCGGCGCCGACCGCAACCGCCGCCTTTGCGATGGCCGGCACCAGACTGCGTTTGCCCACGGCGTGGCTCGGATCGACGATCACCGGCAGATGGGTAAGCTCATTCAGCACCGGAACCGCGGAGATATCGCAGGTGTTGCGTGTGGCGGTTTCAAACGTGCGAATGCCGCGCTCGCAGAGCATAACCTGCGGATTCCCATGGGCCACAATGTACTCGGCAGACATCAGCAATTCTTTGATGGTGGCGCTCAGACCGCGCTTCAGCATCACGGGACGTCCGCACTTGCCCAGCGCTTTCAGCATCGCGAAGTTTTGCATGTTGCGCGCGCCCACCTGCATAATGTCGGCGTATTCGGCAACTAAACTCACGTCGCGGTCGCTCATGACTTCGGTCACGATCGCGAGGCCGGTGGCTTCGCGCGCCTTCGCCAGTAACTTCAGCCCGTCACCTTCCATGCCCTGAAAATCGTAAGGGGAAGTGCGGGGCTTGAACGCGCCGCCGCGCAGGATGGTGGCGCCGGCCGCTGCGACGGCTTCGGCAGTCTCCATGATCTGCTTTTCGCTCTCGACCGAGCACGGGCCGGCCATAACGATGAAATCGTCGCCCCCAATTTCGGCTCTCCCGACCTTGATCACCGTGCGGTCCCGGCGAAACTCTTTGCTGACAAATTTATAAGGCGCGGAAATGCGCACGGCCTTCTCCACTCCCGGGGTCGCCTCAAGGGACTCCAAACAAGCGGTCACATCGCCGCCAGCACCTACAACGCCGATCACAACCCTCTCCTCGCCTTCAATTGAATGAACGCGGAACCCGAACTCGCGAATCCGTTCACAGACATGTTCAACTTCCTGTTTTGTAGCGTGTGGCCGCATCGAGATAATCATTACGTGACTCCAAATAAAAAAACCCACTCTTGCGAGTGGGTTGGTTGAGCAAAACTTGCCAGGACTTACGTCACACCAACGCCACTAGGGAGTGGAACTCCAAAATCGGTAGCTAAACCAATAAGTGGCGGGACGCGTCATGAAGCTTTAATATACCACCTCAAAACGCGATTGCAAGGGGCGACCGAAGATTTATTTTAACCACTTTCATGTGGTGTATTTATGTGGTCCCCCTGCTGATTCGAGCGTGCTGCCAGCTGTTTCAGACATTCCCGGCCTCCCATGGGCGCCAGGTGTATTGCTTGTGAATTACCATGATCCTGGACAGTGGACCGATCAAATGGAGCCCCCCGTTTGCTCGCCGTTCCTAATCGATTAGATTATTGAACAGCAGCTTGAACGTCCCATACGTCTGGGCCCGGTGTTGCGTGCGAAACCCGATCAGCACAATTTTCCCCGACCCCACGTGCGCCACCACCACGCCCCCGGTCTTCGCGAGCGTTTGCTCGCCCACCAGCCACCCGCTCTGCAACAAATCACGATCCGCATAACGCACCACAATTTCATACCGTTCGTTATGCGCTGAGGGCGTGAGGATAAACGCGGGATTGGCCATTAAATAAACTGCCAAAGCATCCTGCGGCATCCCATAGCCCACCGGGTTTGTGTTATCGACTTTCACTTTCAGAGTCGACCCCGGGCACCAGAACTCCTTCGTGCTTTTGCCGGCAACAGCGTTGCGAATACTCAGGCCAAAGCGCTCAATAGCGAAATTGCTGGCGCCGCCCAAAGTCACCATTGTCCCGCCCTTTTGCACAAAGGCCCGCAGCGACGCAACGCCCTCCGCTCCGATTCCGGTTCGATACTCTGGCGGGGTCGGAATCCCGCCGCCCCGACCTGCTCCGCCGGCCACCTCAGCCGGAACCGCGGCAGGCACCTGTGGCGGAGCAGCCCCGCCGCGTCCACCACGTCCGCCGGCAGCCGCCGCCGGGGCAGTGGCGGGCGCGGCGCCGGCAGGCTCGCCAACTATGGTCGCGGTGGAGTCATCGGGGAACAGAATCACGTCGAACTTGCTATTCAAATCTCCCTTTTTGATCTCCGCATCCATGATCGGCACGACGGGAAAGCTGAACTGTTCCATGATCCAGCGAGTCCACCCCTCATCGATATTGCCGCCGCCGTACCGCTGGTACATCCCAATCCGAAGCCGCCTTACATCATGAAGGCCTTCGGTCACCGGGTTACTCATCGGGCGGAAGTCTACACCGGTATCCTTCGCGAGAGGCGCCAGAACCGCTTCCGACGCGTTTGGAATCACGAAATCGCCCGGCTTCAGGCCCTGCGAAGCCTTATCCACGCGGCGCACCGCCACGCTCTGCGCCAGCAGTAAATTCACCACATGGAAACTCTCGTTCATGGCGCCGCTCAGCGAATATCCCCCTTCGCCTTTTGAGACGCTCCCGATTGCGTGCAGAGGACCTGTGAGAACCTTCAACTCGGCCTCAATCGCATCGTCCACAGGATCGACCCGCACTCCCATGAACTCGTACATCGTGTCGGTCGACATGTCGTACGGACGAATGGGCGAACCATCCTTCTCGCGCGTCCAATCGTTGTCGGGAAAGAAGGTGCGCCCCAGCAGATAACGAATCAGCCCCATTTTCGGCTGCGCCATCGAAATGACGAAACTGCCCGCTGTGTACGTCATCCCGCTGGGCACGATGAACGGCTTCGCCGCCTGCCTGATCTCAATTCCCTGCACGAGGAGCTTGTTAATCAGCAACTGCGCCGTAAGTGGATCGTGCTGGTTGGCTGGAATCACATACGCGCCAGGCTTCCCCGCCGCCCCCCGCTCGGTCTGCCGCTTCGCCTTCAAATAGGCGTTCCACAGCACCGTGTCTTTGTTGCGCGCGGTTAAGTCAAGCGTTGCCCAGGCCGAAACCTTCTGCCGCTCCACAATGTCGCGCAAGCGCCACCAGCCGCCCTTCCACGGATTCGGAAACACTGTCTCCTCTTCATACTTTGGCATGTTGCGGACCCCGCCCTGCAATTGCTCCGGATGCAAAAACAACGGCGTGGCGAGTTGCGCCGCGGCCGATTCCGTCAGCATGCCCGCAATATTGTGAAACGGCGTAATCCAGTGAAATCCGAAGTGCCCCCAGCCCGAATACTCACCCATATTGAACACGCCCGAAAGCCCCTGTTCCTCTTCCTTGTAGGCCATGTGCGCTCCGTACCAGCTCAACTCGCGCCAGATGAGGGGGTCCGCCATGGGGCGCACCGGTTCCGCGTACGGCGGCAGGAAAATGCGCGCTCCGTAAGGGCCCATGCCGTGATGATCCACATAAGCCTCGGGCTTCCATTCCGTGAACAGAATTTTCGCCATATACTGCGAGTCCGGAATATTCGTCTGAAATGCGTCGCGATTGTTATCGTGCCCCGCGTACTTCTGATACAGCCATGGTGGATTGCTGCCCTCGTACTCGGTATCCACGTACTTGCGGTACCAGTCAGTCACCATGATCTGCCCGTCGGGATTGAAGCACGGCACCACGATGGAGATGACGTTATCGAGAATTTTCCGGGCCTCTTCGTCCGTGCGCGATAGCTGGTCGTACACCAGTTCCGGCGCCATCTGCGCTCCGCCAATCTCAGTCGCGTGCATGCTCATCGACTGCACCACGATCGGTTTCCCTTCTGAGACAAGTTCTTTAATCTCCGCCTCCGGAATCCCTCTCGGATCGGTTAGTTTCGCGTTGATCAGCCGCAGTTGTTCCAGCTTGAGCATATTGGAAGGCGAACTGATAATGGCCATCAGGAATGGATTTCCCATTGAGGTAGGACCCATATCGATCACCTTTAATCGTCCGCCACTCTGCTTCTCCATCAACTCGAAATATTCGACAATCTTGTCCCACCGGGCCATCTTCCGGTCAGCGCCCAATTGAAAACCAAAGAACTTCCCGGGAGGAGTAATCTGCGCTCCGGCCTGACGGGCAAAGCCGAGAAGAAGCATGGCGGCCAGGAGCGATTTTGAGCGAAGCATGATTCAGAGTACGGTATTGTATTTTCCGGTAAGAATCAAGCGCGCCAATCTGGCCGTGCGCATTCGCACGCGCGGACGAAAGCGAGCGCGGACGAAATGCGGCATTCCTAAGGCAGCTGCCGGTTTTGCGGAATGGCGAACCCGATGTGGCGCGGGCCTCGCCACATCGCATTTGGCAGAAAACCTACACATCCATGGCAGGGTTTTCCGCAACTACAAACAAAGGCCCGTCGCGTGCATCGTTGGTGTCCATTGAATCTCCGAGGCCCGCAACCGAGGATCCTGATAATCATCGCGGCGGCGATTTGTGGCGGTGGCCACGCCGGGGCGCAAACAACGTCCATCGCACGATTTGAAGGCAAACAAATTGAGTCGATCGAGTATTCTCCCGCGCCGCTTCTTGATCCGGCTGATCTCGCGAAAGCCCAGACCGTTCACACCGGCTCCGCCCTGCGGGGAACGGACATCGCCGCGGCAATAGATTCATTATTCGCAACGGGGCGCTTCGCGGATATTGCGGTCGAGGCCGATGCGAGGGGTGCCGGTGTGGCATTGCGGTTCGTAGTGAAGCCGCAGCATTTCGTGGGCGGCGTGCGGCTGGAAGGCAAGATTTCGTCTCCTCCCGGCCGTGGAGAACTTCACAGCTTCACACAACTGAATCTCGGCGCGCCTTTTGAGGATGCCGACGTTTCGACCGCGGTAAGCAGCATGACCCATCTGTTCGAAACGAACGGTCTCTATCGCGCCAGCGTTCAGCCGAACGTCGAACAGGTTCCCGATGCGCAGCAGGTGTTCATTACTTTTCACGTCAACGCGGGTAAGCGATCGCGATATGAACACCCGGAGATTGAAGGCGAGACGCTTTTGTCGGATGCGGCGATCCTCCGCGCAACCGGCTGGCGTATTCCGATCATTCACCGCTGGCGGCTTGCGACGAACGCCCGCACCAGGGGCGGTGTACAGGGTCTGCTCAAAAAATACCAATCGCAGGATCGCCTGACGGCACAGGTTGACTTGCCGCAAGTGGAATACGACGCCGAGACGAAACGCGTCCGGCCGCACCTAACGGTGAACCCCGGCCCGAAAGTGAAGGTTCAGGCGCAGGAGGTAAAGGTTTCGAAGCGGGTTCTGAAGCGGTACCTGCCGATTTATCAGGACCGCAGCGTCAACCCGGAATTGCTGATTGAGGGGAAGCGCAATCTGGAGGACTATTTTCAAAGTCAGGGGTATTACAACGTTGAAGTGGATTTTCGCGTGGAGCCCCCTGTCAATGACGTCGAGACCATCAGCTACGCGATTTCGAGAGGCGAGCGGAAGAAGGTGGTGCGCGTTCAGATCACCGGAAATAAGTATTTCGATGAGGAAACGATCCGCGAAAGAATGTTCATCGCGCCGGCGGCGTTCAACCTGCGGCACGGACGCTTCAGCGAAGCCTTTCGGCGCAAAGACGAGGCAAATATTACTGAGCTGTACAAGTCGAATGGCTTTCGCGATGCAAAGGTAACGATTGGAGTGGATGAGGATTACAAGGGCAAAATTGGCTCAGTCGCGGTCAACGTAACCATCGAAGAAGGCCCGCAGTGGCTGGTCAACCAGGTGACTCTGGTCGGGTTTGCGCAGATAAAGCCCGAAGAAATAACGGGCAGGCTCGCTTCAATAGAAGGGCAGCCGTTTTCAGAAGTAAACATGGCGAGCGACAGGAGCACTATACTCACTTACTATTTCAGCCAGGGGTTTCCTTCCGCGACGATGATTGCCAGGTGGGAACCGAGCAACGTCAAGAACCGTGCGAACGTGATTTATGAGTTGAAGGAAGGCGAGCGCCAGTATGTTCGCGACGTAAAGATTTCGGGCCTTCGGATAACTCGCCCCGCCTTAGTTTTAGAGCAAATGACACTGAAGGCAGGCGATCCACTTTCCCCCGTTGAACAGACCAATATTCAAAAGCGGCTTTACGATCTGGGTATATTCGCTCGTGTGGAAACCGCTATTGAGAATCCGGCGGGAACCGAAGCGCATAAGTACGTTCTCTATAACATTGAGGAGGGCGACCGTTACCGGGTGAACGTGGGCCTGGGGGCGCAAGTGGCGAGGTTCGGAACGCCGAGCAACAGCAGTCTTTCCTCTCCAGGCGGCACAACCGGTTTCAGCCCGGAAATTTCGCTCGATGCTTCGCGATACAACTTTCTCGGCCGCGGGCACACCGTTTCACTTCGGGCGCTCTATTCGTCGATTGAAAAGCGCGGGTCAATCAGTTACTTACAACCCCGCTTTCGGAACGTTGAGGGACGGAATATCTCATACACTCTGCTATACGACAACACGCTCGATGTTCGAACCTTTGCGTCACGAAGAGAAGAAGCTTCCGTTCAACTTTCACAAACGTTTTCGAAGTCACTTACGGGTTTGTTCGGATTCGCTTACCGGAGAGTCAGTGTGAGCAGCGTAATCATCCCGGTGTTGCTGGTTCCGCAATTTCTGCAGCCGGTGCGGATCGGAATCCTGACCGCAAGCCTGGTGCAGGATCGCCGCGATAACAGAACGAATCCAACGCGGGGCATGTATAACACCTTCGATATCGGGCTCGCCGACCGCTGGTTCGGATCGCAGAGGAGTTTTGGCCGCCTGTTACTGCGTAACTCCACGTACTACAAGATCACGGGCAAATTGATTCTTGCAAGACAGACGGAGTTCGGTATCATCGCTCCGTTTTCGATTCCAAAGGGCTTCACCTCGGCTGAATCGATTCCGCTGCCCGAGCGCTTTTTTGGTGGCGGCGCCGACTCACTGCGCGCGTTTCCTTATAACCAGGCTGGACCGCGGGACACGGGCGCCGCATTGGTGCCAGGGGGACCGGTCTCAAAGGCAACCGGCTTCCCTCTGGGCGGAAATGCTCTGCTGTTCAACAATGTAGAACTCAGATTCCCGTTAGTGGGCGAGAACATTCAGGGTGTGTTCTTCCATGACATGGGTAACGTTTACAGCACGATCCGAAGCGTGTCATTTCGTGTAAGGCAACGCGATCTCCAGGATTTCAATTACATGGTGCATGCCGTGGGATTTGGCATTCGCTATCGCACTCCCGTTGGGCCGATTCGCGCGGACCTGGCGTACAGCATCAATCCCCCGGCATATAACGGCTTCAGCGGAACCCCGACGCAATTGCTGCAATGCAATCCGAATGCGAACCCTGCTACCCAGCCCTCCTTCTGCCAATCCACACGGCAGCAGATTAACCATTTTCAGTTCTTCTTTTCAATAGGGCAGACATTCTGATGTTAGTAACACTGCGCTACAAACTGCTTTCTGTCAGCCGCGCGGCGCGCCGGGCATCGCCAGTGGTCAAGCGAGCCCGCGGGCAGAATTGCCCGCACGTTTTGCGGTACTCAGCATTGCTCGCCCTAACATTCGCCGGCGCGCTTAGCGGCGCAGTGGTGATCGATCGGATCGCGGCAGTGGTGAATCAGCGCCCCATTAAGGCAAGCGACCTTGACCGCGACCTTCGCGTTACGGAGTTCCTCAATCAGGAGCCGCTCAAACTCGACGCGGCCTCGCGGAAAAAGGCCGGCGAACGGCTGATCGATCAGGAGATCATTCGCACGGAGATCGCCACCGGCGGCTATGGCCGCGCATCGGATGCGGATGTCAATTCTTTGTTGAACAGCATTCGGCGCGATCGGTTTAGCGGTTCCGATACCCGCATGCGCCAGGAACTCTCGCGATATGGGCTTACCGAGGATGCTTTGCGCGCGCAGCTCGCGTGGCAACTGACCGTTCTCAAGTTCATCGACGAACGCTTTCGCGCAGGCGTCCTGGTGACGGATCAGGATGTCCGCAATTATTACGACGCGCACCGGGCGAGTTACCCGAAGCCCTTCGAAGCCGAGAGCGCGGCGATTCGCAAGACGCTGGAAGGCCAGCAGGTAAATCAACAGTTCGAGACATGGTTGACCGCCGCCCGGAAGCGCGCGGCCGTTCGATACCTGGAGGAGGGGTTTCAATGAGCCACGCCGGCCGCATTGCGCGTAACATCGCGATCGGGTTAGCGGGCCTGATTGTGGCGCTCATCCTGATCGCCGTAATTGTGGTGCAGACAAAGTGGTTCCGCAACTATGTGCGCGAGGCAATCGTCTCAGCGGTCAACGACAACGTCGGCGGAAGAGCGGAGATTGGCAGTTTTGAATTCGATCCGAAAAGCCTTCACGTGGTGGTGCGGAACTTTGTGATACACGGGGACGAACCCGCGGGCTCCGCGCCGTTCGTCTCCATAGACCACATCGAACTTTACCTTCGGCTGTTCACCAGTTTCAAACGCCTGTACGAGCTTTCCTACCTCGGAGTGGAGAAGCCTGAAGTCTCCATCGTCACGCTGCCGAACGGCAGGACGAATATCCCCACACCCCGCGTGAAAGGCAGCTCTGACAAGACTGCGCTGCAGACGGTGGTGGATCTGGCGGTGGGGAACTTTGCGTTAAGCCACGGGGCCATTGCGCTCTCATCCTCGGTCTCATCCGCAAGACAGGCGCTGGACGTGAGAGGCAGGAATTTGCAAGCGCAACTGACTTACAACTTCGCAACCCGAAGTTATTCGGGCCAACTGGGGATGGAGCCGCTCTACGTGCTGAACGGCAGGAATACGCCGGTCAGCTTCAAGGTGTCTTTGCCAGTAAAACTTTCATCGGACCGCATCGAATTCAATAACGCCAGCATTTCCACGCCTCTCTCCACTATTGCGATCAACGGCTCTGTTGACCGCATTAAAGACCCGCGCTTTTCCGGAAACCTGAAAGGTCGCATTGCGCTTCGCGACCTTGCAGATGCCGCGAATATTCCGGTCTCCCACGGCAGCGGCCAAACCCCTCAGACGATAAATCTGGACGCCTCGGCCACAGTGTCCAACGAACGGATCAGTGTAGATAACCTGCAAGTGCGGTTTGGCCAATCGACCCTGCGGGCATCCGGCCCGCTGCGCGACCCCAAAGGCAACGGCCAGATGGATTTTCAGGGGCAACTGGCGCTGAATGAACTCGGACGAGTTGCCAACCTGAGCGTCCGGCCCGCGGGCATCATTGTTCTGGGTGGCAAAGCTAAATTCGATGCCGCGGACCGGTATGACGCGGAGGGGAGCATCGAGGCCAGAAACGTCTCATTCCAGCAGGGTGCCAGGCGCATTCAAAACGTGAATCTGACTTCGGTATTCCATGTGGACCCGCACATGGTGGATCTCACAGATCTCCAGTTGCGAGCTTTCGGCGGCGAGTTCGCCGGCGAGTTCGCGCTTATCGATTTCGAGCGATATCGGCTGACCGGCCAGCTGCGGGATTTGAACATCCAGAACGCATTGCTTACGATGGGCGAGCGGTTGCCCTATGACGGGAACATCTCGGGGCCTGTGGACGCCGAGGGGGACATTAAGGGTGGCAGCAAAGGGCTGAATGGCACTGCCCATCTGACAATCACTCCGGGCGGACGTGGGATACCCGTGTCGGGGCGCTTGAACGCCTCATACAACGGAGCGACCGACAGCGTGATGGTTGATAACTCCTTTGTGTCCCTGCCGCATAGCCGACTGACACTCAGCGGCGCGCTCAACAAGAGGCTGAATGTAAGTTTCACGTCGCACGATCTTAGCGATGTCCTGGCGCTCTTGAATAAACCAGCGCCGGTTGCGCTGGGTAACGGCGGAGTCGCTGAAGTGAACGCGACCGTCATGGGCAATATGTCGAATCCGCGGGTGGCGGGACATGTGACGGTAAAGAATTTTTCTGTGGAGGGCCGGCACTTCGACACATTACAGGCAAACGTGGCGGGCTCGCCATCCGAAGCCCGTGTGGCGGACGGTCTGCTTGCTCGCGGAGCAATGCAGACACACTTCGCGGGCTCTGCCGGTTTAAGGAACTGGTCCGCGTCGGAGCGTTCGGCGGTAAGTCTGAACGCGACAGTGCAAGACGGAGATTTGGCAGACGTCATGGCGCTGGCGGGGCAGCCGAGCGAGGGCTATTCGGGGGCGCTCAGCGCTTCCGCTCAGATATCGGGAACCCTGGGCAATCCGCAAGGCAGCGCGAATCTGCGGGTGAGCAACGGAATGGCGGAAGGCGAGCGGTTCAATCAGGTGCGGGTTCAGGTGAACATGGTGAATCAGGCGATCGCCATTCCGGCGGCATTCATCGATGCTCCGGCCGGCAAGATCAATCTGACGGCCGAGTACCGCCACGAACCCGAAAGTTTGATGAACGGACGCCTTCACGCGCATGTGCAGTCAGACGCCCTCGACCTTGCGCACAGTGAAATCGTTCAGAAGGAACAACCAAACGCGGGTGGAACGCTGCGGCTCAATGCCGACGTGAATGGAACCGTGAGTTCCCGCGAACCCGCGTTCCAACTGACCTCGGTGAACGGTGACGTCACGGCGCGGGGTCTGCGGCTGCGGGGCCAGAACTATGGCGACCTCAGCGCCACCGCGAGCACAACTGGCCAGAGCATTGCGTACAAACTTACGTCGGATTTTGCCGGTTCTGCTATCAACGCGAGTGGCACTACGGAATTGCGGCCCGATTATCCCACCCGGGCTAACGCCACAGTTTCGAACCTGCCCATCGAGCGCGTACTTGTGCTCGCAAAGAAGACAGAAATTCCGGCGCGCGGAATGGTTACGGGTTCACTGCAGTTCACCGGCACCCTGAGCCAGCCTCAGGGCAGCGCGCAGGTCAATCTCGTGCGCGCCACCATCTACGGCGAAACAATTGACCGGGCCACCGTGCGCGCTTCATACCTCGCGCAAACCATCGACATTCCACAACTCGAAGTAGTCTCAGGCCCTTCGCATCTTCAACTGAGCGGGCGCTACGATCATCCCGCCGGGAATCTGCAGCGGGGCAGCGGACGCGTGACAGTTTCGAACAGTCATCTCGATTTGGCGCGCCTTGCCACCGTGCAGCAATACCGCCCGGGCCTGGCGGGCAGCGTGGATCTGAGCGTGAACGGGGCTGCCACCATTCAGGAAAAAGAACCGAGGGTGCTGCTCAGCGCCCTCGATGCAAATGTGAATGCCGCCGGCATTTCCGCACAAGGGAAGAACTTCGGCAGCCTCAAACTCACCGCGAACACCTCGGGCGGCAGCCGTTTGAACTTTGCGCTCGATTCCGATTTGGCGGGCGCGGCGATTCACGGCAGCGGCAATGCCGTCCTTACCGCCGACTACCCGGTAGACGGGCAACTCACAATTCAGAACGCGCAGTGGACCCGCCTGTCGGATCTGCTGGGACGCGGCAACGGCGCACCCGGATTCGAAGCGGTCGCAGACGCCAGCGTGCGCGTGCGCGGCCCTGTGCTCAAGACGGATCAGTTAAACGGCGCACTCGCTGTTACGCGGCTGAACGTTAGCACCGTGCCCGCGCCCGGCGCCGGTAGAGCCGGCGCAGGCAGAACCGTCGCGATTGCGAATCAGGGTCCCATCCAGATTGCGCTCGAACGGGGCACGGTGCGAATCCAGAACGCACACCTCAGCGGCCACAACATCGATCTGCAGGCGGGCGGTACGATGCAGGTCTTCGGCGCGACCCAGGCTCAGGCCATGAATTTGACTGTGAACGGAAATGTCGATCTCGGCATTGCGCAAACCTTCAACCGCGACAGTTACGGATCCGGAAAAGTAACGCTGGATGCGACTATTCGGGGCGATACGGCGCGTCCACTGGTAAACGGGCAACTGGTGCTTCAAAAAGCTTCGTTCGGTTACGCGGATTTGCCGTTGGGCATCTCGAACGCGAACGGAAGCGTGGTGTTTAACGGAAACTCGGCGCAGGTGCGAAACCTTACGGCGGAGTCGGGCGGGGGCAAGCTCAACGTCAGCGGATTCGCTACGTATGCGGAAGCAGTTCGGTTCGGGCTAAGAGCGAACGCGACCAATGTTCGCGTCCGCATACAGCAGGGCGTTAGTGTTGCCTCTGACGCGGACATACGGTTTGCCGGCACTACGCAGGCCAGCCTGATCTCCGGCGACGTGACTGTGCAGCGAGTGACATACGCGCCCCAGAGCGACATTGGGGCTATGCTGACCCGGTCCGCTCCGCCCGTTCAATCGCCCACCGCACCTTCCCCGTTGCTGGACAACATGAGGCTCGATATTCGTGTGCGCAGCGCGGCTGGCATGGATGTGGAGTCATCCCTTACCGAAAGTCTTCAGGCGAGCGCGGATCTGCGCGTACGGGGGACGGCAAGCGACCCCACAGTGCTGGGGCGCGTCACTATCAGCGAGGGAAAGTTGACATTCTTCGGAGCGACTTACACCGTGAATACCGGCACCATTGCATTCTATAACCCTGTGCGGATCGAGCCAATTCTGGATGTCAGCCTGAAGACGCAGGCCAAGGGCGTGACTGTGACGCTGGAAGTGACCGGGCCGGTAGAAAACATGAAGCTCAGTTACACATCTGACCCGCCGCTTCAGTTTCAGGAGATCGTTGCGCTGCTCGCCTCCGGCAAAGCACCCACATCAGACCCAACCATTCTGGCCAATCAGCCCACGCAGCCGCAGCAGAGCTTCCAGCAGTTGGGTGAATCGGCGATTCTGGGCCAGGCGGTCGCGAATCCGGTCGCCAGCCAGCTGCAGAGGGTGTTCGGTGTAACCCAGTTGAAGATCGACCCCTCGTTTACTACGGGCTCGAATGTGCCCACCGCTCAGCTCTCCATGCAGGAACGGATCACCAGCAATCTCACGTTTACTTATTCATCCGCGATCGACAATCCGAATGCGATGCTGATTCGCGTGGAGTGGGCCTTTAATCCGCAGTTCTCCGCGGTGGCGACCCGGGATCAAAATGGTTTGGTCAGCGTGAATCTTTTCTATAAGAAGTCCTTCCGTTAGTGTCCTGAGTTAGTCAGCCGCTGAACACGGGCGCGAAGTCCCGCAGGGCGCGTGAGTCGTTGGACCAGGTGGCCCGGGCCTGCGAACTTTTTTCACCGCCGTACGTATCATTCCCTGAGGGAAAATGCGAACTGCCGAGACCACGCTGGTGATTGTTCTGTTTCTTACGGCAATTTTGGTTGTTAACTACGCGACCGCATGGCGACCTGTGCCTCAAATTTCAGCCGGCATTTCCTGCAATTCGAACGTGGTGGAGAACTGACGGATGGCAACGAAGAAGCGACGACGATTTTGGTGGATCGGACTCACCGGGGCGGTGCTGGCGACAGCGGCGGGCATATCGCTCCGCGCGATCAACAGGAAGCCAATCAAGATTGACGCGGAAAAAATGTCAAAGGTGGAGCGGATCGATCTGGCGCGTTCCGTGGTGGCGACCGGCAAGATCCAACCGGTCACTCAGGTGGAAATCAAGAGCAAGGCGAGCGGCATTATTCAAAAGTTGCCAGTAAACGTAGGGGATGTGGTCCATAAGGGCCAAATCATTTGCGAGCTTGACCAGAACGATCTTCTGCCAGCGCTGCGACAACAACAGGCGGCGCTGCATGTGGCCGAGGCGAATGTGAAATCGGCCCAGGCGGATTACGAGCGCTATAAGGTGGATGCGGCCGGCCCCGACGTGCCTTTTCTGAAGCGCGATATGGAACGGGCGAAGTCGATGTTCTCCGGCGGGCTGATTGCGCAGAACGCGCGGGATGACGCCGACAAGGCTTATCAGATTGCGCTGCAAAAACAGGAATCGGCTAAGGCGAATCTGGGCACGGCAGGCGCGGCGATTACCAAGGCAATGGCGGCGCTGGAGCAACAGCAGGCCGTGGTCGCGATGGCGGAGGAGAATCTTCGGAACGCCACCATCGTTTCTCCTATCGATGGCGTTGTGCTTTCACGCGACAGCGAAGTGGGCACCGCTGTGAGTTCGATCCTGGTAGTGGGCTCAAGCGCGACTCTGATCATGACGCTGGGAGAGCTGAACGAGGTCTACGTGAAGGGTAAGGCGGATGAAAGCGACGTGGGAAAAATCTGGCTGGGACAGCCCGCCCGCATCACCGTGGAATCGTTCAAAGATCAAAAGTTCGAAGGCCACGTAACCAAGATTTCGCCGATGGGCACTGAGAAGGATAACGTGACTACGTTTGAAGTGCGTGTGTCGATTTCGAACGAGAAGCACATTTTGAAAGCGCAAATGAGCGCCAATGCCGAGATCATTCTGGAAGAGCATAAGAAGGTTCTCGCAATCCCCGAAGGCGCGGTAGTTTACAACAAGGACAAATCGACCTCCGTGCAAATTCCCGACCCCACTAACGAGAAGGGTTTCCACAAGGTCGGCATTACAACCGGCATCAGTAACGGCGCAAAAACCGAAGTACTGAAGGGCCTGAGCGAAGGCCAGCAAGTAATTCTGCAATAAAGAGATGACGTACCTGACCGAACTTGTACGGCAGGTGGTGGACAGCCTGTTTCGCAACAAACTGCGCAGTTTTCTCACCATGGCCGGTATTGCGTGGGGTGTCGCGTCAATCGTGCTGATTGTGGCGATGGGAGATGGCTTCAAAGAGGGCCAGCACAACAATACGAAGTCGCTGGGCGAGAATTTGGTGATCCTGTTCGGCGGTCGGACGGAACTCCAGGCCGGAGGCGAACGCGCGGGCCGGCGGATTCGCCTGAATTACTCCGACGTGGAGAACATGCGACGCGAGTGTTACCTGCTGAAGATGGTTGCGGCAGAGCTGGAAGGCAACGTTCATGCGACCAGTTCCTTTAACAGCGGATCTTTCGACGTGAGTGGAGTGGAGGCCAATTTTCCCGAGATTCGCACCATTCCAATCGATCAGGGGCGATTCTTCAGTGATGCGGAAGAGAAAGCCGGCGTGCGCGTGTGCATCATCGGGACGGACGTAAGGAAGCAGCTTTACGGCACTCATCCGGAAGTCCGCGGTTCACAGGTTTCGATCAACGGAGTGCCGTACCGGATTATCGGGATTATGGCGAGCAAAGATCAGAACAACAGCTATTCCGGGCTGGATGAGAAGAAGATTTTTCTGCCGTACACGGCCATGGTTCGCGATGTGCCGCCTCCGCAAAAATACTATGAGCCCGGTTACCTTGACGAGATTTTGTATCAGCCGCGTTCTCTTGCTCAGTATGAAGAGGCTCAGTTGCAGGTGAAGAAAGTGCTGGGCCGGGCGCACGCGTTTGACCCAAGGGACAAGCGGGCCGTCAACATGTGGGACACGGTTGAAAACCAAAAGCAGGTGGATGGCATCTTCGATTCCATGACGGTATTCCTCGGTTTCATCGGGTTCGTTACGCTGTCGCTCGGCGGTATTGGCGTGATGAATATCATGCTGGTCACGGTTTCGGAGCGAACGCGCGAGATTGGGTTGCGCAAGGCACTGGGCGCGACCCGCGCGCGAATTCTGGTGGACTTTCTGGTTGAGGGATCGGTGCTCGCCTTTACCAGCGGCCTGATTGGCTGGGGCATCGCATTCGGGCTATCGAGTTCTCTGAGGCTGGTGAAGATGCCGGAGGTGTTTCCGGGGCTGCCCGTCAGTGGCCAGACCTCCATGGTTGCGTTCGGCACGCTTTCGTTTATAGCGGTCGTGTCCGCGATTTATCCCGCGTGGCGCGCGGCATCGCTGACGCCTGTGGAGGCGCTGCGTTATGAAAGGTAGCCCGCGATGAGTCTGTCGAGTATCTTCAGCGAGGCGTTTGGGGCACTGCGATTCAACCGGCAGCGGAGCCTGCTCACCATGGCCAGCCTGGCGTGGGGCGTGGCTTGTTTTGTGATCCTCTATTCGTATGGTGAGGGCTTTGGCCGTGCGCTGAAGGTGTCGTTCCAGGCGGTGGGGCAGGATCTGGTTCTGGTGTTCGGCGGGCAGACTTCGAAACAGGCGGGCGGCGAGCGCGCCGGGCACAAGGTCCGTCTCGAATTCGAAGACGTACAAACAATAAGGGACACGGTTCCGCTGGTGGGCGCCGCTTCCGCCGAGATCATGGTCCGGAATACCCGGTGGTTCGCGGGTCGCGCCAGCAGAACGTTTCGATACGAGCGGTGGAACCGATTTACGGCAAGATCCGCAACATGTCGCTGGCCTCCGGCAGATGGATTTCGCCCGAAGATTTCCAGACGAGGGAGCGTGTAGCGGTGATCGGCGCGAAGGCGGCTGAAAAGCTCTTTGGCGAGATACCCCCGGTGGACGAAATCATCGCGATTAAGGGCATGCAGTTTCGGATTGTGGGCCTGCTGAAGAGCAAGGTGCAGATCTCGAACTACAATACGCCGGATAACGAGTGCATCTTTATTCCTTACTCGACGGGTTCCGTGCTGCGGAATATCAAGTATCCGGACGATATCGTTTGGATGCCGGCGAATCCAATTTTTCGCACTCAGGCCGTGAAAGATCTGCGGGCGACCCTGGGCAGAGTACACAACTTCGTGCCGTCGGACGAACGGGCGCTCGAAATCATCATCTTCAATGAGTTCATGAAGGTGATCGACGGGATGTCGATTGCGCTGCAGGTATTGCTTGGCCTGATTGGCGCGCTGACGCTTGCTATTGGAGGAATCGGGCTCGCGAACATTATGCTGGTCTCGGTTACGCAGAGGACGCGGGAGATCGGCATCTTGAAATCGATTGGCGCCACGCGGGGGGAAATTCTGATGCAGTTCATGCTTGAAGCGATGGCGATTGTTACGGCGGGCGGCTTGCTGGGCGTGCTGATTGGTTGGGGAGCGACGGCGGGCATTCAGACACTGCCGCTCCTCGGTCCACTGTTCAAGGATGAAACCGGAAGCGGCGATATTCATCTGCAAATTTCCCGTTTCGCGGTGATTACCTCGACTGTGGTTTTGGAATTGATCGGCGTGATCGCGGGATTGTTGCCGGCATTGAAAGCATCGCGGCTGGATCCAATAGATGCGCTGCGATACGAGTGATCCTTTACGTCAAATCGTTCGACGGGTTCCGCTCACGAAATGCAGCAGCAGCGATATAACCGCGACGAACAAAATCAGATGAACGAACGTGGCGGCAACGCCGAATGCCACAACCGCCGCTAACCATGTAAGAGCCAAAATACCTGCGATCCTGATGAACATTTTTTGCTCCCTGGCGATCAAGACCGCCGCACAAATAGCAAGCACGCGATGGGCCAGACCACTGCCAATTATTCCTGGGGTTTTGCCGAAGCGGGTTCCGCGAATTCAGCGGGCTTCACGTCATGGCGCGCGGTAACGGATCGCTTTGGCCGGACGCCCCCTTGTATACTCCATTAACGTAAGGTAAACCTCATGAATACTGGCCACGCCGCCCTATCCCTAACTGTGTTGTTAGCCTCTCTCTCCTTCGCCCAAACACCTGCTCCCGACGGACTTACATCGCCGGAGGTACACCCTGACCGCACCGTTACTTTCAAGGTCAAGGCTCCGAAGGCCAGTGAAGTCACGCTTTCGGGCGATTGGCTGGCCGTTGGCAAAACACAGCCCATGACCAAGGGCGCCGATGGCGTCTGGACGATCACGACCGAGCCGCTTGAGGCGAATGTTCACCTTTACTGGTTCAATCTGGATGGCGTGGCTGTGCCTGACCCGATCAACCCGGTTATCAAGCTGCGACAGCGCACTTCGGCCAGTCTGGTGGAAGTGCCGGCCGCAACGCCCGCCCCATGGGAATTGCGCGATGTGCCGCATGGAACGGTAGTCACGGAGTGGCAGAAGTCGGCCGTGCTGGGGCGCACAGAACGAATCGTTCTGTATCTGCCGCCGGGGTACGAGAAGTCCACGGCGAAGTTCCCGGTGCTGTACCTGGTGCATGGCAGCGGCGATGTGCCGGAATCGTGGACGAACGCGGGCCGCGCGAATCTGATTTTGGATAACCTCATCGCGGATAAGAAAGCCACGCCGATGATCGTCGTAATGCCTGCCGGGCACGCGGTACCTTTCGGCGCGGGGCGCGGAGGTCCGGTGAACAATAATGAGCTTTTTGAGCAGTACCTGGTCAAGGACGTGATCCCCGCCGTTGAAGGCAAATACCGGGTGGCGGCGGGTGCGAAGAACCGTGCGCTGGCAGGGCTTTCGATGGGCGGCGGACACACTATTTACACCGGGTTCAGCCATCCGGAACTCTTCAGCGCGCTTGGGATCTTCAGCCCTGGCCTGCCGCGCGATTTCGATACTAAGTTTAAGTCCGTGCTCGCCGATTCCAAAGGTTTCAACGCCAGGGTGGGCACCGTCTGGATCGCATGTGGAGATAACGACACCACGGTGCAGTATCCGCGCATCAAAACGTGGGCTGAGTCGCTCGATAAAGCGGGCGTCCATGAGACTTTCAAAACTTATTCCGGAGCGCACACGTGGCCCGTCTGGCGCAACAGCCTTGCGGATTTCGCGCCCATGATTTTCAACAAGAAATAGCCAATGAAGCTGACTACATTCACATCGACAGTTCTGTTATTTGCCGCGATTCCGTGTTTCGCGCAGAGCGATCGCGCGGAGGCGCAGCGGAACCCTTTTGCCGGTAATCCGCAGGCCATCGCCGCCGGGCGCACGCTCTATTCCCAGGCTTGCGTGGCTTGCCATGGAGCCGATGGGCGGGGTGATCGCGGTCCCTCTCTGGTGAGCGGCACGTTTGCTCGCGGCAATGCCGATGGCGAGATTTTCATCAATATTCGCAGCGGCATTCGCGGCACTCAGATGCCCGCGTTTTCCACCTTCACGACAGATCAGACCTGGCAGTTAATTTCCTTCATCCGCAGCCTCGCCGCGCCCGCCGCGCCTGCGCCTTCGGCGAACGAAACGGTCGCTGGAAATGCGGCTTCCGGGAAAGCAATTTTTGAGGGCAAGGGCGCCTGCATCGGCTGCCACACCGTGGCCGGGAAAGGGACGTCCGTGGGGCCCGATCTTACGGCGTCGGGAAAGATCGCGGCCCGGCAGCTTCAGGCCAAAATCGAGAACCCGAATCAGGCGCCGGCGGGCGGCGGGCGTGGAAGAGGGCGCGGCGGCGCGCGGCCCGCTACGGTGATTGCCAAAACTAAAGACGGCAAGGAATATCGCGGCGCGCAGAAGGCAGCCGATGCTTTTTCCGTGCAGATGATCGATACAGCGGGCAAGTATCACTCGTTCGAGAAGTCGCAGCTGGCGGATTTCAAATCGGAAGCAAAGTCGCTGATGCCCGACGATTACTCAAAGCGGCTGACGGGCGCCGAAATTCAGAATGTGGTCGCGTATTTGAAAACGCTGGACGGTTCCGATTTGAGCAAACTCGCGGCGGGCCCCGGGCTCACGTGGGAGCGCATTCGCGATTCGGCGAAAGAACCGCAAAATTATCTGACGTATTGGGGAGATCTTGGCGGGCGGCATTACTCGGCGCTGAACCAAATCAACACGCAGAATGTGAAGAATCTGCAGGCGAAGTGGGCAGTGCAGATGCCCGGCGACGGCATCGTGGAGGCGATTCCAACGGTGGTCGACGGGATCATGTACACCACCGGTCCGGTAGGGACGAGCGCTCAGGTGCTGGCGCTCGATGCGAAAACGGGCAGGCAATTGTGGCGGTATGACCGTCGGCAGAAGGTAGTGAATCAGTACGAGATCAATCGGATCAACCGGGGCGTCACGGTATTTGGCAATCGCGTATTCTTTGGAACTCTCGATGCCGCGCTGGTGGCGCTTGATGCGCGCACGGGCGCGTTCCTCTGGGAAGTTCAGCTGGCTGACACCATGCTGGGTTACAGCATTACATCGCCGCCGCTGGTGGTGAAGGACAAAATCATTACGGGAATCACGGGCGGCGAATTCGGTATTCCATCGTGGATCGACGCGTATGACCCCGCGACCGGCAAGAGGCTGTGGCGCTGGAATACCATCCCCGCCCCTGGCGAGCCGGGTCACGACACGTGGGAGGGCGACAGTTGGAAACACGGCGCATCCCCCACCTGGCTGACCGGCAGTTACGACCCTGAACTGAACACTCTTTACTGGACCGTAGGCAACCCTGGCCCGGATATCAATGGTGACGTTCGGAAGGGCGACAATCTGTACAGCTGTTCCGTCATCGCTCTCGATCCCGATACCGGCCAGAAAAAATGGCATTACCAGTTCACTCCGAATGACACGCACGATTGGGATGCGACCGAAGATGTGGTGCTGGTTGACCGCGTGTGGCATGGGCAGAATCGCAAGCTGCTGATGCAGGCGAACCGAAATGGCGTTTTCTATGTGCTCGACCGCGTGACTGGAAAGTTTCTGGCGGGCACGCCGTTCGTGCGGGCATCGTGGATGAAGGGCTTCGACGAAAACGGCCGGCCAATCACTACGGAAAACTGGCGCGCCAATCCGGAAGGCACCACCGTTTACCCATCGCTGGGAGGCGGCTCGAATTTCCAGGCGCCGTCGTACAGTCCGCAGACGGGCTGGATGTATTTCATGTATTACGACGGTCCGGGCCGATATTCCATTGGGCCCGCGCCTTATGAGGCCGGCAAGCAGTTTCAGGGTCGCGGGGCGGGTGGTGGTTTCGGCCCTCCGGCCGCGGCAAGCGGACAAGCGCCGCCATCCCAAGGTTTGATGGCCTTCGATCCGGAGACCGGGAAACCCGTGTGGAAGTTCGAATTGACCCAGAATGGCCTTGCCCCGGGACTGATGGCTACAGCTGGTGGACTGGTCTTCGCTGCATCGGCGGAAGGTAATTTTATGGCGCTGGATGCGAAGACCGGGAAGGCGCTTTGGAGGTTTGGCGCGGGCGCAAGTATTCCTTCGTCTCCTATGACCTATTCGGTGGATGGCAAGCAGTATGTGGCAGTGTCATCGGCAAATGTACTTTATAGTTTTGCCCTGCCGGATTAGGCGGTCGCGTGTACCTGTCTGGCGCTGTTATCTCACCAGAATATGAAATGCTTTGTGATCGCGGCGGTTTTCGCGCTCCCCTTTTGCGAGGCGCAGCAACCGGTTCAAAGGCCGCCCGTGTTCCCGCTGTCAAGTCATTCGTGGTGGGAGTATTCGGGCACGGCGAAACTGAGGGGAAACCCGGGCACGCAGCCTGTCCTGATCCGAATGGAAGTTATTCGAGTACGGGAGCGAAGCGGAGTCAGGGCAGCCTGGGTGACTGGGAGCCCTCTGGGGCTGACCGATTATTCAGTCGGGCCAGGCGATCAGGTTATCGGGCGCGTGGGACACCGCATGTATATAACCGACACCGCGAGGAGTATCGAGGTGCGGGAGCGTATGGATAACCCCTCCGATGCGCTTGCGGACCTGTTTAAAGAATCGGAGTTCCTGCTCGATACCACGCTCCCGGTTGGAAACGGCGCGTCCATGGAGGGCAGCGATTATCAGATCACCCGCAATACGAAAGGTGGGTTCCGAACCATTCGGTTCACGATTGGCGTGGGTATTAAGGAATACCGGTTTGCCGATTCCGCGGCTGGAGAATCGGGAGATGTGAAGCTGAATGCTTCAGACGTACAGCCGGAAACTTCAGTAAACTGAATGCCCCGGAACCAGAGCAGCACGGCCCGCTTTTCAAGCCGCGCGGGTAATTACGCGCGCTTCCGCCCCGGATACCCCAACGCGGTTGTGGAGTTGTTGGCGCGCGCGAGCGCCCTTTCGTCCGAATCTGTAATCGCGGATATCGGGTCGGGCACCGGGCTGCTCTCCGCGGCATTTCTGGAATGCGGCTACGCAGTGGTGGGAGTGGAACCGAATCGTGAAATGCGGAAAGCCGGAGAATCGCTTCTGGCAAAGTATCCTCGCTTCCATTCGGCGGATGCCAAAGCGGAAGCTACTTCCCTGCCCGACCGATCTGTCGATTTGATTGTGGCGGGCCAGGCATTCCATTGGTTTAACGTGCCTGCAACCAGGTGCGAGTGGATTCGCATTTCCAGGCCGGGCGGAATCGCTGCCCTGATTTGGAACGAGCGGCATGTAGAAAGCCCGCTTATGCGCGCGGTTGAGAGCGTGGTGGATAAGTATGCCGCCTCAATGGATCCGGACGGTGCGATCCGCGAAGGCGGACGAAGTCGAATTCAGGCATTGTTCGATCCACGTCCGTTCCGGCTGGATGAGTTTCCCAACGTGCAGCATTTCGGGCTTGAGGGTTTGGTCGGGAGAATTGCTTCGTGCTCGTATGTTCCGGACGAGGATACGCCAGGTTATGCGGAAATGGCGGACGAACTCGCGAGAATTTTTGAAAGCTTCGAGCGCGATGGAAGTATTCCGTTTGAGTACATCACGAAGGTCTACTGGGGCGCATTGGTCTGAGCCCCAAAAAAGGGGACAGACGCATTTTCCAATCAAATGCATTTACCCATAAAATGCGTCTGTCCCCTTTTTTTCTTTTTTTCTACAGAGGGGTATACGGTCGGACTTCCGAGCCCACCCGAAGCGCCTTCGTGACCTTCTGGTCGGGCGGCAATGAAAGCAGATGCGGCCGAATCCCGATCAAAACATTATTCTCTTCCGCATCGGTGGTGTATTGCCGAAACAGGTAGCCAAAGACCGGCATGTTCGCCAGGCCAAGAAATCCGTTCACAGCCTTTGAGTTCGTGGTGTTCATAATCCCGCCAACGATGGCCCATTCTCCGCTGTGCAGCCGCACCTGAGAGACCAGATTCCTGCGGCCGATCACCGGTATATCGTTGATCGACTGGCCGGTCAGCACCTCAAACGCCGTATCGACGCTCAGCGTCACATCGCCTGTTCCGTGTACGAACGGCGTCACTTTAAGGGTGAGCCCAAGGTCCTCAAACGTGAACTGCGGGGGCGGCGCGTAGGTGGGCTGCCCTTGCTGAGACGCCGGAACGCTGCCAAAATATCCACCCGTAATCACTGGAAATTTTTCGCCGACATGCAATGACGCCGGCTGGCCCGCCACCGATCTTATCTGCGCCTGATAGAGCGATTTCGATGTATTGTACGTTTCGTTGAACATCGCCTGCGCCTGTGCCACGCCGATTCCGATCAGCGTCTTCCCGCCCCCGAAAGTCAACAGGCCCGAAACACCGCCCGGGATCGAAATAGCATTGTTCAGAATTTTTCCCAAATAGGCGGCGCTGAAGTTGTTCGTCACATTGAAGCCATAGTTTTTCAAATCACTCGAAGCGACCTGAATAAATTCCAAATCGATCATCACTTCCGCCCGGTAGCTCAGCAGTTCCTGAAGCACCGCGATTGCCGGCAGCACACGCGAGACGCGGTCGCGCATCACGATACGACCCTGCGACGTATCCCACGCGATCTTCTCCACGTTTGCCGTTTGGCGAACCACCTGCGCCAACTCCGTGAGTTCCTGCGTGGTGACCGCCTGAGGAACAGGCACGGCGACCGCCATGGTCTGCTCGAGTTCGGTCCGCTTCTGCTGGGTGTCCTTCGCCACCATGAACACACGGCCAGAGAGCGGAATAACGAAAGACCCCGTCGCCACTTCGACGGCGTTCAGAGCCTCGCGATAGTCCGCATCTTCCACCCGAAATGGCAAACGTGGCCCGCCGGTTGGATAATCGCCATCGAATACCGTTTGTAAATCGAACCGGGCGGCTACCTTTTCGAAGAGTCCGCGGGGATCGTCATTCAGATTAAAACTCTGTTTGCCGGCCCTGGCAGCCACCCGCCGCATGGAAGGGATGCTCTTCAGGTCGCGCGCCTGGGAGAGTTCGCGCTCCGTCATGCTGTCGAAAACATCGGCGGGATCGAGGACCACTGCCGCGGGCGGATTAGCGGAATCGACTGGCGGCGCCGCCGGCGGTTGCGGCTTCGATTGCCGCGCCGCCCGGGTCTGCAGGGCCACAAGTTTGCCCTTATATTTCCGGTTGCGCGGCTGAAGGGCAGACGCTTCCGAGTAGTAGATGAACGCCTGCGCGTCTTCTCCGGCCTTTTCTGCGCGGGCGGCCTTCCTGGCAATCGACTGCGCAAGTTCTTTGGGCGAATCCTCCGCGGTATTGATCGAAGCGGAAACCGTGGGACAGAAGAGCACGGCTATCAGGAGGATTCCAAAAAACGATCGCCCCCCGACCGCAAATCGCTTTTTTCCAGACACTTCCGCTATCAAAACAGATGACGCGGCAACGTGCAGTTTCGTGCAGTCCCAGAGCTGATAATAGGTGTTCATGCGCTTGCTGAAACAGTTTCCGGACGATCCACTGGTGGTGATTCTGCCCGTTTTGCTGTTTATCGGGGTGGTGGCGGCAGGGCTGATCCTGCGAAGAATCCTGTTTCGCGCGCTCAGAAGCTGGTCGGCGAAAAATGAAAGCCATTTGGGTCCTCTTGTCACCGGCACGCTAAACGGCCCTGTTTTCCTGTGGACCGTCATGCTGGCGCTGCATGTCGCCACGCAGAATTCCTCGATTCCGGCGATTTACCAGCGCTATATTCACACCACGCTGGAAGTGCTCTGGCTGACGTCGCTGATTTCGGCCGCAAGCCGTTTTGCGGGCCGGTCCATCCGGCTGTACGGGCATCAGATCACCGGCACGCAGTCGGTTACCAGCCTCAGTGAAAAGCTGGTGCAAACGGTCATTGTGATCGTCGGGATGATCTGGCTGCTGAAGGTGGTCTTCGACCTCAGCCTTACGCCGATTCTCACCACTTTAGGAGTTGGCGGCATCGCGGTAGCGCTCGCGCTGCAGGACACGCTTTCGAACCTGTTCGCCGGGTTTTATGTCTCCATCTCGGGTTTGGTTCGCATTGGCGATTACATCAAGCTGAACACGGGGGAAGAGGGTTACGTCACCGACATTACCTGGCGCTGCACCACCATGCGGACGCTGGGGTACAACCTTGTTGTCGTGCCGAACAGCAAGCTGGGTCAGGCAATTTACACGAACTATTTTCTGCCCGAGCCGCGCATGCAGATGTCCGTCAGTTTTGGAGTGGCGTACGATTCCGAAATCGACCGGGTAGAAGCAATTTTGTTGGACGAAGCGCGGGCGGCAATTGGAAAGATTCCCGGATTATTAGACGACCCGGAGCCGGCGATCCGCTTCAATCCGGGGCCAGGCGATTGGGCGCTCGTGTTTCAGGTGAACTTCAACGTCACCAAATATTCCGATCAGTTTCTGGTGCAAAGCGAGATGCGCAAACTGCTGTTCAAACGATTGCAGAAGGAAGGCATTAAGCTGCCGTTCCCAACCCAGTCGGTAGTGCTTGAGAAGGCCTCAAACGCGTGAAAGGGCGAGCGCTCGATTTGGCCTGCGGTTTCGGACGCCATGCGAAATGGCTGGCGGAGCAGGGCTGGGATGTGACGGGTGTGGATATCGCGGTCCAACCAATACCTGGCATCAAAACCGTTCAGGCGGATCTCGCAAAACACGAGTACCGGGTGGAACCGAATTCATGGGATCTGATCGTTTGCTGGCTGTATTGGCAAGAGGATCTGCTGCCCGAAATTGCGAACGGGGTCAGGAAAGGCGGCATCGTGGGCCTTGCGGGCAAACTGACGGGCAGGTTCGCTACTTCGCTCGCTAATTATCGGGCCGCGTTTCCCGGCTGGACGGAATTATCCGCAGGCGAGGACGGGTTCAAAGCGTTCTTCATTGCCCGCAAGTGAGTGGCCTGGCTCCGGTTCGGGCGCGGCAAAGAAAGTATCCACCAGATCTAAGATTTGCGGGGCTTCTTTAGCCTGATAGATGGAAACACGAAGCGCGCCGCCACCACGGATCCCATGGGTGAAGTAGGTCGCGAACTGCTTCATTTTTCCGATCGAATCATCCTCGCTTCGACTGAGCAGCATCTCGTAGTAGGTCCGCATCATGTGATAGCGGTCGCGATGGGTGGGCTGGTCGTAGTGTCCCGTCGCGAGGTATTGTTCAATTTGGCGGAAGATCCACGGATTTGAAGACGCGGTGCGACCCACCATAACCGCATCGCAGCCCGTCTGTTCGATCATGCGTACGGCATCTTCCGGAGTAATAATGTCGCCATTCCCGATGACGGGGATCTTCACGGCGGCTTTTACGGCGGCGATGCGCGACCAATCCGCCTTGCCGCTGTAACCCTGCTCGCGGGTGCGCGGGTGAAGGGCGATGGCCTGCAAACCGCAGTCTTCCGCCATGCGCGCCATTTCCACCATGACCAGTTCCTGATCGCTCCACCCGGCGCGAAACTTGCAGGTGAAGGGGATACCGATTGCTTTTCGGACGCTCTTCAGAAGCGTTGCCACGAGAGGCAGATCCCGCAGCAGACCCGAGCCCCCGTTGCATTTCACCACTTTGTTCACGGGACAGCCGAAATTGATGTCGAGGATGTCGAAACCGAGATCCTCGCAGACGCGGGCGGCATCAGACATCACGACGGGGTCGGCACCGAATAACTGGGCGGAGATAGGATGTTCCTCCGGCTGAAATGCCAGATAGCGGGCGAGGGTGCGGTTCGGCTTTTTGGCAACCTTGCCTTCGGCGCGGAGGTGCGCGCTGACTCCATGGGAACTGGTAAATTCGGTCATAATGAGACCGCAGCCACCCAGATTGCGGATGAATCGCCGAAAAACCGTGTCAGTCACCCCTGCCATGGGCGCGAGAACTGTTGCGGGCGCAATGGTCACGGGTCCAATATTGAACTGGCTGGGGAAACTCACTTTCCTAGTTTAGCGTCGAGATAGTGCGATGAAACCCTGGCATATTGGTTTAGTGGTGGTTGGAGCCGCAGTCGCGGGTGGTTTGGCGGTTAAGATGACCGAGCCTATGGCTTTTCACCGGACGACGGCCACTCGGGTAGCCGCGGCTGCTCCAGCCCCTGTGGCGCCGGCGCTTCAGCCTGCAACAGAAGCGCAGGTGGATTCTCCGCCAGTTGCGACAGCCCCTCCCCCCGTGTACGCGGAGGAGAAACCCTCCCCTGTTCATGCTTCGCCCGCTAAGCCCGCGCCGGTTTGGAGACCCGCGCTGAAAACGCCGGCCAGGGCCAATATTCCTGCCGCGCCGAAGACACCACAGCCGAACGTAATCGCACGGACGGAGCCGGCCCCACCCCAGATGCCCGCGCCCGCGCCGGTTCCATACCAGACGCCCCCCGCAACCGCTCAACCAGACGCGCCCGCTCAGCCAGTTGAAATCTCTCAAGCGCCGGAAGTTCCCCCTCCTCCCATGCCGTTGAAGCCGGTGCTGCTGCAGGTCACGCTGCGGCAAGGAAGCCAAATCGCGGTTCGCCTGGACCAAACGATATCGTCGGACCACTTGTCAGCCGGAGATACCTTCCAGGCTTCGCTGGCGGAGCCGCTCGTGGTGGATGGGTACGTGATCGCGGAAAAGGGTGCGCGGGCTTCCGGACGCGTAATTGATTCGAAGAACGCCGGTCGCCTGACGGGGAATTCAGCGCTGCAGCTGGCGCTCTCCAGTTTCCAGACGTCGGATGGGCAAAAAGTCGCAATCTCGACGGAGCCGTGGGTAAAGCAGGGCGGTTCGTCCAGAAATCAGGACGTGGCGAAGATAGGCGGCGGAGCGGCGCTGGGAGCGATTATTGGAGCGATCGCGGGCGGCGGAAAAGGCGCGGCAATCGGTGCGGGAGTAGGCGGAGCCGCTGGAACCGGCGCGGCTGCCGCCACTGGGGCGAAGCCAGTGATTATCCCGAGCGAGACGGTGATCAAATTTCGATTAGCCTCGCGGGTTTCGGTTACGGAACGACCGTTGTAGGTTGAACGGAGCAGTAAAAGAGACGGACTTGGCCGCGGCCAAGTCCGTATTTTCAATCCCGTTCGCCGTTACTGTGTCTTACCAATGTAATCGACGTAGCACTTGCTGTTCACGTCCAAATTCCGCTGAACCAAAAAATTTCTGAACGTACCGGTCGCCGTCTTCAGCGTCATGTTGTAGAACGCTCCATTGCTGTCGCGCAGCAGACCCTGGCCGAACGTCCATGCACACTTGTCAGCGTTTTCCGAGCGGTTCGCATCGGCCCAGCCGGAGGTCGGGTTCGGATCGGTGGTCGCTTCTTCCAGTTCATGAGCAACAACTGAAATCATCGCGTCCACGCCGGGGTTCCCGTTCGGCGAAACTGTCTGCGCGGAGCAGGCGTTCAGGCATCGGCTCGCGTTGCCAATAAATGCGTACTTGATGTTGGTAGAGGAGATTGTGCCCGCGGTGTGCCAGCCGCAGTATTTCGTGCAAAAACCCGACTGCTCCGCGACATCGGACGAAGTCAGCACAAGGTAGACGCCATTAGAGTCCGTGACAAGGCGATGGGACGAAAGAGCGGAAGCGACCACAGCCTGAACCTTCGCGTCAGAGAGCCTCGTGCCCTGCGAATACGCGTCATTCGTTTGGGCGGCAACCAGAATGGAACCAGTTGGAGTTCCGTACGACGTGTTGATGTTGAAATACGGAGAGTTGTTCAGCCCGAAAAGAAAATCGGACACAATCTGCTGACCGGCGGACGTATCACTCCCGTTGGTTTGGTTCCAGTTGCCGTACCAGATGATGTAAACGGAGGGTGTCGCCATCACCGGTCCGTTGTGATAAGTGATGACCGGGGTTATTTGGCCGATCGAGCCAGCCGTGGGCGTACCCAAGTCATGGGGATTGGTCCGGTGGCTAATGATCTCAGGGGCTCCCGCTCCCATAGGCTGTGCGGCTGCGGCGCCCGCAAGTGCGAGGGCACCCAGCGCCGCCGCGAGGTACTGCGCGTTTAGAATCTTCATTTTGTGGTTAAATCCCCTCCGATCACTTTGGGCCGATCTTCAACAGCTTCACATGCCCATTGGGGACAGTATAGATCAGCGGTACTGAATGTACTAGTGATTTGGCCCGTTATTTAACATTCGGTCAGCAATTCTACTGGACGGCGATTTGGGAATTCTTCCCGTCCACTCCACCGATGTTGATAGTCAGAGGCTGCAATCCGACGGGCGTATTCGCGGGCACGACCACATTGATTTGATAAAGACCGACGGTCTGCGGCGTGAGTCCGCTGAACAGCACCTGCGCCTTCTGGCCGCCAATTGTCACAACCGGGTCGGTAGTCGTTCTTGACAAGCTGGTGCTGCTCGATTGAACCCCGCTCGGCGGCGTGTTCGAAACGGGACCCAAGCCATTGACGTACAAAACGGCCGGTTGGCCCCGAACAGCCGCGTGCTGGCTGGTGATCAGTTGGTAATTGGCGTCCTGAGCCACCACAGATAACTGACTATTCGTGGTGTCGGTGTATTCGAAGTATGCCGGCGAAACGCTTGCCAGAGGCAGAGACACGGTGGGCCCGGAGATACCGTGATAGTTCACCTTCACAGTCGCGGAAGTCTGCCCCGTCATTTCCCACGGAATCTGTATGTTGATCTGGTTGAAACTCATGTAAGAAATCGGCGCGGGCACGCTGATGCCACCCGCGTCGAAACTCACGTTGACCGCGCCCAATGAAATCGGCAGGTTCGGAGTATTCGGGATGATGGGCACGGTTGAAAAATCGATGCCGGAAATGGTCGCGTAAGACCCCGGGGCCAGACTTCCAGTCTGCTGGGTGGCTGCGTTGAAGATGCCATTTGAAATGGATGGCGCGAAGTTCACCGCCTCAGTAAATTGCCAGCCAAAACTCCCGAGGGTCAGGCCCTGGAAGTAGAAAAACCCCGGATTAGACGATTGCAGCACCGTGGCGCCGGCAACCCCGTATTTATCGGTTGCGGGGTCGACATTGCGCTGGTCAACCTGTCCGCCGCCAAGGGAACTCCATTGCACGGGTGCATTGACGATGGGGGCTCCGAACTGATCCGTGATTCGCATGTAGATCGAATCCGGGTACTCGCTGACCGCCGCGAAATAGTAATCGCCGAACAGCGAGTAAACGTTGGCAATCTTGTTGTCGCTGACTAAGTAATGATACGGAATATGCAGGGGCACGCTGCCACCGCCGATGTTGACCTGCCCCTCGTAGGTGCCCGCGGTCGGAGCCCGTCCTGTCATAGAGAGGTTCGCCGTTTGCGACTGGCCGGCATTGATCGTGATCGAAGAAGGCGAGATGGAAACCGTCGCATTGCCATCGTTATCCCGTCTTGCTACTGAGAGCGAAAGTGTCACCGGCGAGGTCCCGTTATTGGTGAGGGAAATAGGAACGGCACCAGCCAATCCGGTAAGTTGCCCAAAGGACACAACCTGCGGGCTCACAGTTACGCTGGTCGCTACCGCGGACCCGGCATCGAGTTTTCCCGCGCCGACAGCGGTTACTCGCGCGAGACCGCCCGCAACTGCATCCGTTACTACGCCGGCTGTGGCTGTGTTGACCAGGGCGCTTTTGATCTGGCCCACGTTATAGCTGGGATGTGCCTGCTTCACCAACGCAGCCGCGCCCGCAACCATTGCCGCCGCGAAGCTCGTTCCATCCACGCTGGTGTAGCGGCTCACGTCGTACGAGTCGCCATTGGGATCGTAGTTCTGGGTGGCCGTATATACGTTGGACCCGACGGCCGCGATCTCAGGCTTGAGCTGGGTATTACCAATCGTCGGACCGCGCGAGGAATCGAAGGCGACAACATCGGAAGGAGCGTCGAGGGCCGTCAACGTCGGGTCGATTGTAACGGTGAAGTTCGCATCTCCTTTCACGGCATTCTTGATTGCCGTGCCTGCCGTGACCCCCACGAACTCCAGCGGGAGGGCCGTCTCGTTCAGCAGGAATGTCGGCTGAAAGATATTGTCGGAACTGCTGTCGTACATGAGTACCGCAACGGCGCCCGCGGCTTGGGCGTTGTTCACTTTTGCGTAGAAATTGCAGACGCCCCTGGTGACCAGCGCAATCGACCCGTTGAGAGAGTTCGCGGGAAGCGTGGCGCAGGCATTACCGTCGTTTCCGAGCGATGTCACATCCACAACTTTGGCCGTTAGCGGCGCATTGAGCCGCGGGCCGTTTCCCGATATCCCGTTGAAGGTCTGGCCGTTGCCACGCACCTGCGAGAAGATCACGTGCGCGTTCGTGGTGGAACCGACTGTGATCGCCGATGGCGCGGTGCCGGGCGAGTTAATCGTTCCGAGCGTGGGGCACACCAACCCCGAGCATCCGTCGTTACCCGCGGCCACCACGACCGTCATACCGATCAACGCCGCGTGTTCGACCACGTAGGCATTGACATCGCACACGGTTGCCGGGATGTAAGAGCGGAGGGGCGTCTGCTGCTGGCAGCCGGTGGTCTGATCGAGAGGCGCGCCGAATGCCGGGTAACCGAGGCTCAGAACCGCGATATCCATTCCGTCGCTGAACGCATCCTCGAGCGCCTGCACCAGTGCCGCGGTAGATGTGAAATCATTCACACCGGGCGAGCCGAAAATCTTGTAATTGCCGAGATATGCCTTCGGGGCCACGCCGCTGATGGTTGCGACCGGAGCTTTGACGGAGTTCCCCGCCGCGATCATGGCCAGGGCGGTTCCGTGGCCAACATGGTCGCGCGGCGAATTATCGTCGGGCGTGGAATAAGCCGGGTCCGGGTACGACAGCATGGAGACATAACTGCGCGCCGCTATGACTTTCGTATTCGTGTAGCCGGCGTCGCCCTTAGGGAAACCATCCGGCGCCGTAAGAGATGAATCCTGGAGACCCGGATGCGTCTGATCGATACCGCTGTCGATAATCGCAATCTTCACACCTGCGCCGGCTTTGCCGGCTCCGCCCACGGTCGTCCACGCTTGCTTTACGTTCTGCAGATCGAGCGCCTTATCGAGCGTCCGATGCAGGCGCGGCGCAATGGCAACCGTATGCACACCAGGTATGCTTCGCAATGCGTTCACCTGGACCATGGGCGCGGTGACGAATACAGCGTTGATCAGAGTGTCCGCCGATCCCTTGACCGGCACCTTCATGGCCGCCAGATGCTGCTTAACGCTTGCCTGTGCGGACCGGAGTTGCGCGCGCCACGATTGCATTTCGAGGCCGTTGCGATCCGCTGCCGAGTGAGCAAATTTCGACGCGACAGGCGGATCGTCCAGGATCAACACCAGTTCCTGGGGTTTTGCGTCAGCGGCGAAGAGGCGACAGGCGGAAACGGAAGCAAAAATTGCGATCGTAAACGCGGCGGTGGACAGGCGCATAGTTGGTGTTCCTTTGACGGCTTCGATTTAGGGCTGGTTTCGCTCTTAGCTGCGCATTCTTAACAGAAGATAAAGACCTGCCAGGGAGAATAGCGCATCCGGCGTCCACGCGGCTACCGCGGCTGGCAGATAGTTCACATTTCCCATCTGCTCGAACAGACGGTCTACGCCGAGATATGCCATGGCGATCGCGATGCTCACTCCGATGCCCGCCATTGCGCCGCGATTCCCGACCAGGAATCCGAACGGCACAGATATCAGGGCCATAATGAGAGCGAACGCCGGAACCGCGAATTTCTTGTAATACTGCACCCGCAGTTTCACGGTATCGAAGCCGCGTTCCTGAAGGTACTGTACGTATTGCCCGAGTTCATCGTAATTCATCTGCTGGTTCTGCTTGACGGCGATCAGGAAGTCATCGGGAACTTCCGTGATCTCCGGGAAAGAGGTGACGGTGAAGTTCTGCAGCTTGCACTCGTCTACTCCGCAGATGTCCCTGGCGGTGCCCTGCTCCCAAACCCATTGCTGAATGTTGGCCTGCCAGCGGGCGCGGTTGGCGCTGATTTCCCTTACGAGGCGGAATGTCTTCGGGTCGATTTCGAACACAAACGGCTCGACCATCATCTTCTCGGAAACATCGAAGCCGCGGTAATAGAAGATCCGGTATTTGTGGAAGACCCATTTTCTGTCGGGGTGCAGGTAGGTCTGTCTGGGGCGGCCTTTGATCTCGTTGTGAATGGCGTCCTGCATTTGGTTGGCCTGAGGGATCCACGAATAGTCCGCCGCGAAGAGGGCGGCTGTAATCGCGCCGCTCATTAGCAGTACGGGCAAGCCGAGACGGCGGACGCTTATCCCACATGCCTTGAAAGCGGTTACCTCATTGTTCTTCGTCATGACCCCAAACGTCACCAGGACGGCGAGGAGAACCGCCATGGGAAGCGTGTCATAGATCAGCAGGGGCGTAAGGAAGAAATGGTAAGTCAGGACGCGCCCGAGCGGGATTTGATTCTTGACTACGTCGCCCAGCAACTCGAAAAAGTTGTAGACCTGGCTCATGGTCACGAACGCGGCGAGCCACAATACGAAGTAAGTCACGAACCCCGAGAGCACGTAGCTATCCATGAGCTGTAGCACGACGAAGCGTCCGCCCTTCGGAGAGGTTCCTGTTTCGCGGCTCTTTGAGATGCGTCCCGAGAGGCGTGCGAACGCACCGGCAAAAGCCATGCGGACTGAGCCGATCAAGTCGCGATCGCCGGGAATTTCCATACGCGAGATCATCAGCAGACCGGCCAACCCGAACAAGGCGTCCGGCAACCATGTGGCAAGTTCCGGCGAAATCTTATGCGACTGAGAGGCGGCGTGCGTCAGGCTGATGTAGGCGAGGTAATAGCAAAAGAACGCCAGCAGAATCGCCCACACGTAACCGCCGGAGCGGCCCCCGCGACGCGAGGAAGCGCCGAGCGGGATACCGACAAGCGCCAGCATAATGCAGGCGAAGGGCAACGCGAATCTGCCGTTGAGTTCCACGCGCGCATCGATATTTTCCTGCGAGCCTTTGGGATGGGCCTTGATGTAAGCGGCGAGTTCTTTGGTCAGCATCTCGCGGTAGGGCTTGATGGAGCGCTGCTTTTCCTGCGGATTTTGCTGGAGCGCCATACTCGCGCGGGGGGCGTACGTGTGGACCGGAGCCTCATGAATGCTTTGGTCCTGCATGGTGAGCTGAATGCGGTTGTGCTGAGTATCCGGCACAGCAATAGCTTCACGGGCCATGGTGATTTTGGGGCCGAACGGCTGGTTCTTCAGGCCGGTTTTTCGTTCTGCCGGCGGCGTTAAATCGGCGATGAAAACGCCCCGCCAAACCGTGGGACCGACGCCGGATTTCACGTCATCGACGTAGAGCACCGTGTTGTCGTTCGTGAATTGCTCCTGGAAAACCTGCGGCGGGACGTTGGCGGTGTCCTGCGTGGCATCCACCTTGTTCCGCAGATTCAATTGCGAACGGAACGCCAGCGGGCTGAGCCAAACCGCGCACGCGCCCGAAACCAGCATGGCCAGCGTCGCGAAGAACAGCACTGGAGGCGCTACAAGGCGTGACGAAATGCCGCCCGACCGCATGGCGACCAGCTCGTTATCGCTCGACATACGACCAAGCCCAACCAGAATCCCGACCAGCACTCCGAAGGGAATGCTGAGCAGTAAAACCGGCGGCAAAGCCAGCACGCACAGCTCCAGAAAAACGAACCCGTTGCCCGAGCGGACCAGCAGCTCAACCAGCGGCGAAATGCCTTGCAAAAAGATGACGAAGGTCGCGAGGACCGTCGCCAGAAACGAACTAACCAGGATTTCTTTAAAAACGTACCGGGAGAGAATCCTCATTGACCCGCGGCGGCTTGCAAAGCTGGGGCGGGGACAAGTGGCAGTTTCTGCTGCTCATCGTCCACCTTGGTCAGCTCTAAATCGTCGATCAGCACAGAAGGCGCCGAAACCGATACTGCCGCCGCGCTGGAGCCAAGGCCCAAAAGCGCGAACGGGGCTCCGTTCTCCAGATAGTTGAACGTGGTGCTGTCGTTGCCAGCGGCCAGAATATCCTTCAGGGAACGCGCATTCAAGCCCCGCAGCCGAACTCCGCGGATCATTTCTTCGTGTCCGTCTAAATAGAGCTTGTATACGTGCAGCGGCATGCTCACGGCTGTACGTCCCGCTCCGGCGCTGGCGAGAATTCTGCGTGCTTCATCGAGCGGCGCGGTAGACGGGAAATCCATTTTACGGATGATGATTCCATAGGTCAGGCCGCGCTGCTGGCAGAGATCGATGATCTTCTTCTTCAAATCCTGCACGGAGTTGGTTTCCTGCGAAGTGATAATCAGGTTCGTCGGCGCGGGAGTGCTGCCAGCGAGCCTGGCGCGTCCGTTTGATGCGGCATAACCGCGCACGGGTTCACGTGTGCGCAGAAAGTCTTTCAGGACGCCCTTTTCGACCAGGGAAAGGGTCTGGTCGGGCACTCCCTCGTCATCCACTTCTTCCTGGCCGAAGCCGGCGCGCTTGGGGTCGTCCATTACGTTGAAGGACTCCGGCATAATGCGCACGCCACGCCTGCCTTCAAGCTCTGTGGAAGCGGCCTGGCTCGGCGCTCCAGCGGGCGCTACGGGCTTTCGGGCGATGTGCAGGTTACGGCCCAAAATCTCGGCCATCAACTGCGACGACGCGACGCCTTCAAAAAGAATGGGACCCGTGTAGTTTTCGCCGATGGGCGCAGCCGCCATCTGCATCACCTGCGAGCCTACATCCTGAACGGCCTTCGTGAGGTCAGATTCCGGGAACATCTTCGTGATGTCGTTGGTGTAGAAGATTGCCCAATCGCGAACGATCATCCCGTCGGCCGCCTGGCCGGAAGCGCGAATCTGCACAGAACCCATGTTCTCCGCCCGGCGGACTTCCGTGCCTTCGGAATTCATGAACCGATGGAGCCCGTCGACCGCCGTGTATTCCACGAGAGACGTGCGCAGCGCGGGGAACGCATTAAAGAGAGCGGAAATTTTCCGGGTTCGGTTGGTCCAGGCTTGGTTATCGAAGGCGATTTCGCGGTAATTCTGAAGCAGCGTGAACTTTGCGGCGGGCGCCAGATCGGGAAGCTGTTCGTTGACCGTCACGCTTCGCAGCGCGGCGCGTTTGCGCGCAATTTGCTGAAGCGATCCCTTGTAAGCGGAATCCGTTGCCAGCCAAAGATACTGGCGGATTACCAAAGGATCGTCTTCGAGAGGGAAAGCTCCCAAATTGTAACGAGCGCCCCCGAAACCACCGCCGGCGAAGTTCGTGTTGTCGAATTTGTAATCGCCGACCCGGATATGGACCTCGGGGATGCGAAACTTGCCGGCGTTGGAACTGACCAAACCGCCGTTCGTAGCGCTGGCCGACCAGCTCTTGCCTTCATCTATCGCATAACTGACGAAATAGGGCTTGTCCAGCTGATTCAGCGTAAGGGTGGCCGAACGTTTCATTTCGGCCTGCATGGCGTCGAAAATCGGGTCCGCGTCGGCGGCAAGAAGAGTTGTGACCGCAATAGCGCCGGCGGCCAGAAACAAAGTGGGACGTCTCATTTCGCGGCTCCCGAGACGAGCGGTGACGGAAGCAGCGGCAGCAGATCCTGCCCTGAATCCTTTTTCTCAATCTCCATCTCTGAAATCAGGATAGCGGGCGAGACCGCCGAAACCGGCACGCTGCCCGATTCCGCCCCGCAGTAGCCGTTGAACACTTCTTGTTTGTTTCCTGTTGCCATTATCTTTGCGAAACTAGCCAGCGGCGTTCCCACCAGATCGGCGCCACGAATGAGTTCGTCAGGGCGGCCATCCGGATAGATCTTATAAACGATCAGCGGTATCACTTTGAAGCTCTGCGAACCGCCGCGCTGTGTGGTGGTAAAGCCGCCCGTGATGTTGTCGAAATACAAGCCGTAGGGTTTGTTCTGCTTCTTGATTTCTTCGATCAGCATCTGCCGTAATTGCTGATCGCTCACAGATTTCGTGCTGCTCACGATCAGGTTCGATTGGCGGGAAACCACTTCCAGCCCAGGCTGCCGCCGGCCATGACCGTTCGAATGATCGAAGCCTTCGATCGGTGAGCGCGACATCAGAAAGCTGCGCAAGATGCCATTTTGCACGGCCAGCACCGGTCGCCCGAGAACGCCTTCATCGTCGTATTGATACCAGCCGTTCAGATCCACACCGGCGGCCTGTTTCTGTGTGGGGTCGAAGGTGACGGAAAGGAATTCCGGCAGAATCTTCTCGCCTACCTTGGCCGTAAATGTTTGGCCCTCCGCTTCGTCCTTCTGCCGGTGCCCTTCGATGCGATGACCGAAGATTTCGTGAAAGAACACGCCGGAGGCGCGTCCTGAAAAGATCGCCGGTCCTACGAAGGGTTCCGCCGGTTTCGCCGTCAAAAGGCTCTCGACGCTTTGGCCCACTTTTTTCACGGCAGCGTGAATCGCTTCGGCGGAGGGTAGTCCTGACGGTTCAAAGGCCTCGAACGTCTCGAAGTCCGAAACGTCCATGCCGTCTTTGGCCTTTGCCGATGCGGAAATAACGATTCGTGCAAAGCCGCGCCCGTGATCTACCCGGGTACCTTCGGTGTTGACGAAGTAGCGGTTGTCCGCCTGCGAGGAAACATTTACCGCGGAAGAAAGCAGGTCGGGGTACGCGCGAAAATCGCCTGACCAATCCTTGGCGAGTTTGGACCATTTCGCCGTATCGAAGGTCGTTTTATAGGCGGCCTGCGTGTGTGCGTAGGCTTCTTCAGACGAAAAATCGGCCGATTGATCGCGGTCCGCGGCCTTCACCTGCTGGTTGGTCTTGATGCGGATGAGGCGGTCGGCCGCCGCGCGGTAAACCCGGTCGCTTTCGAGCCACATACGGGGCTTGAGCGCCTCCGGGACGTCTTCGATGCTCACCTGAGAGCCCGACGTGAATTGAATGCGATCGCCGCGCACCCTGCGATAGTTGTCCTGCTTTTGATCGCCGACGCGAATGGTTGTATCGAGATATCGGTTGTGCGAATCGCCCTGCGAATTCACTACGCCGAGAGTCGCGCCCACCTCGTGCGCTTCAATATCCGTGATCTCATACGCCATAAAGTATGGCGGCGTGTCGCCCTTCTGTTTGAGGGCCTGGAAATTCCGCTGAAGCTCCTGATTCATGATGTCGAGGAGGGTGGTTTCCCCGGCTCCAAAGGCGGCTGCCGCGCAGGCAAGGAATGCCGTGATTCGCAATATTTTCACAAGATTCGACGATAACACGATGCGCCGGAGCCGGTTCCGGTTCCGTCTTTGTCCTCTTCCTGACGTACCGGAATTTGATACGATCATGCCATTATGCGCCGATCCCGCCTACTTTTCTCTTTTGTTTACTTTGCAGCAGGCCTGGCAATCGCGGCGCCGCCGCTGATTTACGTTACGAACAGCGATGACAGTAAAATTTCGGTGATCGACCCTGCTACGGACACTGTCGTGCGCGAGATCGCGGTCTCGGCGAATCCTCACGGGATCGTGCCGTCGCCCGATGGCAAGCGCTTCTACATTTCGAGCGAGAGTAAAGACCTGCTTGACGTGGTGGATCGCGCGAGTGGCAAGGTGATCAGAAGCGTCCCGATTGGCCTCCGCCCGAATAACGTGGCGATCACGGAAGACGGCAAACGCGTTTATGTTTGCATTCGGGGAAAGTCGCAGGTCGATATTATCGACACCGATTCGCTGACCAGGGTCAAGAGCGTAGAGGTCGGCAAAGGTCCGCACAACGTCTATCGCTCGCCCGACGGAAAGTTGATGATTGCCACTTCCATGGAAGGCGAAAAGATCACGGCCATCGACGTGAAGACGGAAGAGCCGACATTCGCATTTGAGCCCGGAGGCGTGCCTCGCCCCTTGATCATGGATGCGAATCCGGATAAGTCGATCCGGCGTCTGTTCGTGCAGTTGTCGAATCTGCATGGTTTTGAGGTTATAGATTGGGCGAGCCGGAAGGTCACTCAAAAGGTCGAGCTTCCTGTCGCTCCGCCCGACGCCAAACCGCTGATTCCCGCTACCTTTTCACACGGCATGGGAATCTCCCCCGATCGCCGGACGCTCTGGGTCAATGACATGTTGAACAACACCGTGAACGTGTTTTCGATGAAGGATTTGAAACCTGTGGCGGTGATTCCAGTGGGTCGGGGCCCGGATTGGATGATCTTCACCCCGGATGGCAAGCGTTGCTACGTATCGAATGCCGGGGCGAATAGTGTGTCGTCTATTGATGCCCGTACGTTCAGGGAATTGAAGCAGATTCCGGTGGGCAAGGTTCCGAAGCGCATTATCGTCGCGGATTAGGCTCGCTCGCTGGTGGGCTGTTTCAGCGCCGCGGGCCGACCCGACCGGATTTCGGCCCTGGCGTTTGGACATGCTTCCTTTAAGAAAACGGAGCGGTATCCGGGAATCGAACAGGACATCACCGACGCGCCCTGTGAACATCTCGAGCGCCGGCTGCGACAGAAGGTCTGGCTCAACAAGAGTCGCGTTGCGGGAGGCGGCTTGCGGTGGCCCGCCGATCGGATAGGCCATCATAAAGGGAGATGGCTTCGCCCGCACGAAAACCTGAGATCATGAGCCCCGCCGGCTACTGGCCTCAACTCCGCACCGCTATTGAAGCAGGCGCGGACTCCATCTACTTCGGCCTCAAACACTTCACCGCCCGGGCGAAGGTGGGGTTTTCTCTCGAAGAACTTCCGGACGTTGTTCGCACCCTGCATTCGCGCGGCGTGCGCGGATATCTCACTTTCAACACCCTGGTCTTCGAGCACGAACT
>Ga0105240_10001054_pt1 | contig 48820 bp, 27 predicted proteins | sample KBSC54metaG_FD_80426 | JGI IMG/M metagenome (GOLD analysis project Ga0105240, IMG submission 80426) | Corn rhizosphere microbial communities from Kellogg Biological Station, Michigan, USA - KBS C5-4 metaG | ecosystem: Host-associated > Plants > Roots > Rhizosphere > Soil | place: Michigan, USA... | reverse complement strand
GGCCTTCGATGCCATCGATGTCCACGACATCGGGCAGGTAGGCGGTGTCGAGTTTGACGGCGAGGCCGGGAGAGAGGTCCACGCCGAAGTGCGCGTGCGAGACCAGCAGAATACTGCCGGCGGGCAGCACGTGCTCGAGGGCCGCGCGGACCAACTCGGCGTTGGGATAGTCGAGCGGCTCCTGGGCGATTTTCCAGATTTCCGGATAGCTCGCGCGGAGGGTCTCACAGACCTGGTCGAGGCCAGCGCCCCATCCTGTGACGAGGGCAGTGGGCGGCTGGGCGGGGTCGATCTTGCGGGCGGCTGCCTGCATTTCCGCGGCGCAATCGTCGACCGCGCCGGCTTTGTGCGTGATGAATGCGAATATGCGCGCCATTAGTTCAGTCCTCCTTTGGCTTTCAGCAGGTCGAGCAATTGGCCGATGACTTCGTCGCGAGTGCCGGTAAGCATTTCGGCCGTTCGGGCCGCGGCCGGGACAAAGTAATCGGTGCGGACGACCTTGGCATTGCTCTTGCCCGCCGACGCCAGGGCGAGCGACAGGTCGGGAGCGCCCAGTCGCGGTACAGGCACCGACGCTACCTGCCGGATGCCGCGCATACCGACATATCGCGGCTCGTTTATGCCGGTCTGGATGGAGAGCACGCAAGGTAAGTCGATGGCGTGGATCTCCTTGCCGCCGCCTTCGATCTCGCGCGCGATCTTCAAGGGTCCGCCATTCACACCTTCGATGGAGGTGACGAGGGACGCGAACGGATAATCGAGCATGGCGGCGAGCATTCCGCCGACCTGGGCGCAGGCATCGTCGGCCTGGACGCCGGTGAGTATGAGATCGAAGTGTTCGGTTTCGATGAAGGCCTTGAGGATGGCGGCGATGCCCCGGCCGTCGGAATCGTGGAACGCCTCGTCGGAGATCAGCACTCCGCGGGCGGCGCCCATGGCCATCTGGCGGCGCAGCACCTCTTCGTCGTCTTCGCCACCGACGGTCACGACGGTGACACTGCCGCCGGTGCGGGCGATGATTTGCAGGGCTTCTTCGACCGCGTAATTATCCGCTTCGTTGATTGAATATACGAGGTCGTCGCGTTCAATATCGGAGCCGGCGGCGTTCACCTGGATTTCGTTCTCGGACGAATCCGGCACTCGCTTTACGCAAACTAGTATCTCCATGCACTGGTCTCCTAAGTTGTCATTTCAGGTACTTGTATCCGGATCTGACGGTCCACTAACTCGGTCAGGTCGATTGCGGTTAAGTTACTTTCGAGCCCGGCGACCTTGATCGCGTCTTCCACATTGGAAAGACAGAACGGGCAGGCGGTGACGATCACGTTGGCGCCGGCGTCGGCGGCCATGCGGACGCGGCGGACGCCCATGCGCTCGCGCTCCTTGGCCTCGTAGAAGGTTGCGAGTCCGCCGCCACCGCAGCAGAAGGAACGGTCGCGGCAGCGGGCCATTTCGACCCTATGCAGCCCGGAGATGGAATCGAGCACATCGCGGGGGTCGTCGTAAATGGCGTTGTGGCGGCCGAGGTAGCAGGGGTCGTGATAGGTATAGGTGGCGGAGTCGGCGGGCTGGAAGTGGATTTGTCCGGCATTGATCGCCGGGAGCAGGATCTGGCTGATGTGCTGGACGGGCGGCAGATCGCGGTAATCGTGCTTCAGGGCGTTGAAAGCGTGCGGGTCGGCGGTGATGATGCGGCGAGCGCCCGATGCGCGGATCGCCTCCGTGTTGCTGTCGCGGAGGGCGAGGAAGAGCGTCTCCTCGCCGAAGCGCCGGACGTCGTGGCCGCTGTCGCGCTCTTTGGCGCCGAGGATGGCGAAGTTCTGGCCGAGGTGAGTGAGTATGCGGGTGACGGCGCGGCCGATCGACTGCATGCGCTCGTCATAAGAAGTGATGCTGTCGACGAAGTAGAGCGTGTCGGTGTCGGCGGTGGCTGGATGCGCGAGGCCCTTGGCCCAATCGGCGCGCTTCTTCTCCAGCTTGCCGAACGGGTTGCCGCGGCTTTCGAGCGACTTCAGGGGCTTATGGAGGGACTGTGGAGTCTTGCCACTATCGACGAGACCGCGGCGTAAATCGACAATCTTGTCGATATATTCGACTAGCAGGGGACACTCGGCCTCGCAGGAGCCGCAGGTGGTGCAGGACCAGATTTCGTCTTCGGCGAAGAGATCGCCGACTAGCAATTGGCCGTCGCGGGACTGGCCTAAGACGGGGTACTTGCGGAAGGCGTAATCCCGAGCCTTGATCGAGAGGGTCCGCGGAGAGAGAGCGCGTCCCACGGCATGGGACGGGCACATATCGCTGCAGCGGCCGCAATCGGCACAGGAGTAGAAGTCGAGGATGTGCTTCCAGGTGAAGTCCTCGAACTTCTTGACGCCGAGAGATTCGATGCGATCGAGCTGGTCGTCGGGTACACCCCATCGCACGGGTTTGAGGGCGCCTCGGTGCAACTTGGAGAAGTAGATGGAGAAGAGTGAGGTTTCGACGTGAAATTGAATCCCGAAGGGACGGTAGCAAAGGAGCGTGAAGAAGAGGATTTCGTGTAGCAGGTAGGCGCCCAGATACACCGCGTGCGAGACGGTGTAGGTCGAGCCGGCGAGCGTCGCGGAGACAAGCCAGGCCAGGGAGAACGGCGCGACGCCTTCGAGGTGAGAGGCCGCGCGGCTGCCGTCGAAGAGTCCGTCCGCGAACATGAGAAGGGCGATCACGCCTAAGAGAAAGATGGCGTCGGCGGAGCGGGGGTAGCGAGCGGGCCTGAAGACGAGACGGCGTGCGGCCGCGGCGATCATGCAGAGGAAGACCAGGGTCGCGGCATACTGGCGGATGAGTTCGTAGACGCCGCCGGACTGCGGCGCGAAGCGGTCGGAAATTCCGAATGCCAGGAGCTGGAAGGCATGCGTCGCGAGGAGCAGGAAACCGGCGAAAATGAGGATGTGCATGGCGCCGGCATAGCGGAATCGCGGGTGGCGCCACTGCGCCAGCCAGTATTGGAAGACGCGGCCGAGGCGGGTTAGCGGGTGATCGAAGCGGGGATCGGCCTGGGCTTTGATGAGCGGCTGGAGGCGGCGCCAGACGATATACAAGAAGCAGATGGTACCGAGCAGGTGGAGCAGGAAGATCAGCTCCAGCCCGGTGAGGAAACCGTAGTGAGATTGTGCAATGGAATCCACGACATCACCAAAAAGAGTGGAAAAAGTCGTCAGATCATGCCGATGACATTCTCCACAGTAAGTCGTTCATTCATAATTAAGCGTCGAAGAATGCGCAGGTCATTCAGAGCACGACGGCTCTTGTGTACATAGCGGGCTAACATCTTTAACTGATAAGTAGCCAGCTCGAGTGCCCTCTCGCGCCGCTGTTCGCCGTCCTGCGACGCGGCGGTGCGAGCGGCGTTGAGTTCCTGCATGACATCGAGAATGACAGCGGCAAGGACATTCATGAACTCCTGCGCGCTCTCAATCGATTCGAACGGGCGGTCTATCTCCTCTGTGGACATAGAGACACTTCTCCCGACCGGCGGCCCTGGTGGGGCAGCGGGTTCGCATTGATGTCGTTAAGAATTGAGCAGTTCGCGCCAAGTCCGCCGAATGCGTCGTTCGCCAGCCTGGCACTGATACAGGACTAGTATATCCGAATCTCCGTAATATACAACCGGAATAAGTGCCGATGAGTGAGTTCGTGCACAGGAGTTACAACGTTCGGAGTAAGTTGATTACCGTACGATGCGCCACTGAAAGCAGGAACCGTCTTTGCGGTCGGGGGCGGGGCCGGGATGGTCGGCGGCGACCTCGCCTGGGGCGGGCGCGTAGACGATGTAGCGGTGCGTGACCAAAGACATTAAGAGGGTATCGCCGCGCTGCAGGTCTACCCATTGGAAGGTCTCGGCGTCACCGGGCTTGCCTGATTTTAGGGAGACTTCGCCCGCTTTGCCGGATCCTCCGACCGAGACGTGAGCGCCGGAAGGGGCCTGGAGGGCGACTCTGCCGTGGCCGCGATCCACAATGCGGAAGGCGGTCGCGCCGGTGATCGTGAGCACGTTGCCGTTCGACAGGGCGGTGAAGGCGATGCGGCGACCGTATGGGATCGGCTTGGTGAGGCCGCGGGGCCGCGGCTCGGAGACGACGAAATCGTCGAAGTCGGCGTGTCCGCCGGGAGTGGCTCCGGTGTTGTAGTGGAACAGCGTGTAGCGGACGCCCTGAAACGTCTTGAGCTGGAAGGGCAGCTTCAATTCGCCACCGATCGTGTGGAACTCGCCGCCATCGGCACTATAGCTGAACTGGGCGATGTCGGCATCGAAGTTGCAGTGCACCTGGAGCTTGACGCGCGGACTCGGCAGGGGCTGGTGCTTGGATTCGCCGGTGGCCTGATCGTAGAACTCGAGGGCGAGACCGTCCTGATCGCGCTTGACGGCTATCCAGGAGTAGGGCAGGTTCAACAGCGCCAGTCCGGCAACGTCGCCGGGTTGGAGACCGGAGGCGTCGAGTGCGGTGGTGGCGGTGGACTCGGGTCCGATGGCGCGCTGCGTGAGAGAGTTGCGCGCCCACCAAAAGTCCTTGGCGGGAAGCGAATGGAGGCGCAGGTAGCCGGGACGCTCGGTGAGCGACCATTTGGAATCCTCAGGGAGGTGATTCCACTGCCAGACCAGCCCGAGCTTGGCTTGGGAGAAATCGTCGCTGCGGTCGTAGGGCGAGGTGATGGGCTCGACGTGGCCGGTGTCGGGCTTGACCCATATCTTGGGGGTGCGGGTGAGATTGCCGCGGAGTCCGAAGTAGGGCCAGCCGTCCACCCAGGTCACCGGCGAAAGAGAAGTGAGGCGGCCGATCGCGTTGTGGTCCTGCATGGAGAAGCCCCACCATTCGCCCTTCACGGTGTCGATGATACCGCCCTGATGCAGCGTGAGACTGGCGCGCTCGCTGGGATTGGGCGGGGTGATCTCGAAAGGAGGCGTCTGACGGCGCAGACGATAGCTCTGGCCGATCCCGAGGCTCTCGCCCTCGCTGATGGTTTTCACTGCCCAGGGTCCGGTGAGGCGGTCGGCGCGGGCGCACTTCATGGGGACGTGGGCGCCGGGAATCGCGCTGACGATGTAGTACTTGCCGTTGAGCTTGTAGAAATGCGAGCCCTCGCCCATGCCCTGTTCCGGTCCGATGAGGACGCGGTCCGTGCCGGAAACCAGAGCCGTCAGGTCCGCGTTGAGTTCGACGATGTGGATGGTCCGGGCTGCATAGACGGCGTAGATTTTGCCATCGTCGTCGAACAGGACGGAGAGGTCGTGCAGGCCCGGGTCGATGCGATTGTGCTTCCAGGGACCGCGCGGGTCGGTGGCGCGGAAGACCTGGAGGCCGAAGCGATTCACGTTGGCGAAGACGTAGTAAGTGCCCTTGTAATATCGGAAGCTGGGCGCCCAAATGCCCTGGCCGTAAATCTCCTTGCCGTCTTCGAGGCGGAAGGCGGGGCCGAGGTCCAGGCGGTCGAAGACATAGCCGATGATGCGCCAGTTGACCAGGTCGCGCGAATGGAGAATCGGCAGGCCGGGCATGGCGTGCATGGTGGTGCCGGTCAGGTAATAATCGGCGCCGACCCGGATCATGTCGGGATCGGAGAATTCGTCGTAGAAGAGCGGATTGGAATAGGTGCCGTTGCCATTGTCGGCGGCCCAGGAGAGGGGCTTTTTGGAGTCGGCAGCGTGGAGGGCGAGAGCGAGCGCGAGGAGCAGGAGGAGGCGGTTAGTCATAGTGTGAGTGGGCAGGCGGAAGCGCCTGCCCCACCTCAGATGTACCTGCCGAGGGTGTTTTCGATGAGCTCCTGGCGGCCGGAGCGCGGCTTCGGTGCGACGCCATCGGCGACGGCGGCATCGGAGACGGCTGCGAGGGTCATCTTGCCGTCCAGAATGGCGCGGCCGACTGCGCCTTGCCATCCGGCATAGCGCTCCTTGACAAACTTGGCGAGCGCTTCTTGTTCGATGATGGCGGCGGCGTTGAGGAGTCCGCGAGCGACGGTGTCCACCGCGCCGATGTGCGCATAGAAGAGGTCGGCCGGGTCGGTGCTCTGGCGGCGGATCTTGGCGTCGAAGTTGTTGCCGCCGGTGGTGAAGCCGCCGCCCTGGAGGATGTAGTAGAGCGCGGTCGTGATCTCGCGGACGTCGTTCGGGAACTGGTCGGTGTCCCAGCCGTTTTGCGGATCGCCGCGGTTCATGTCAATGGATCCGAAGACGCCGAGGGCGACGGCGGTCGCGATCTCGTGCTCGAAGCTGTGGCCGGCGAGCGTGGCGTGATTAGCCTCGATGTTCAGCCGCACTTCCTTTTCCAGGCCGTTGGCGAGGAGGAAGGCGTATACGGTCTCGACATCGTGGTCGTACTGGTGCTTGGTGGGTTCGTGCGGCTTCGGTTCGATCAGAAGGGTTCCGGTGAAGCCGATCTTGTGCTTATGCTCGACGACCATCTTAAAGAAGCGGCCGAGTTGCGCCTTCTCCTGTTTGAGGTCGGTATTCAGGAGGGAATCGTAGCCCTCGCGTCCGCCCCAGAGGACGTAGTTCTCGCCGCCGAGGCGCTTGGTGAGCTCCATGCAATGGCGGACCTGGGTGGCGGCAAAGCGGAAGACGTCGGGGTCGGGGTTGGACGCCGCGCCGGCCATGTAACGGGGGTGGCTGAAGAGGTTCGCGGTGCCCCAAAGCAGCTTCACGCGGGTGGCGGCCATCTTCTCCTGGATGCGATCGCCGATGCGCGCGAGATTGTCGACGTGCTCGCGGATGGTTTGCGCTTCAGCCATGACGTCGGTGTCGTGGAAGCAGAAGAAGGGCAGGCCGAGGCGGGTGAAGAACTCGAAGGCCTCGTTCAGCTTGTGTTCCGCGTGGGCCTGATCCATGGGGCCCTGGTTCCAGGGACGGTGGAACGTGCCGGGCCCGAACATGTCGGCGCCCTCCGAGCAGAAGGTGTGCCAGTAGCAGACGGCCATTCGAAGATGGTCTTCCATCCGTTTGCCGAGGACGACGCGATCCTTCTCGTAGTAGCGATAGGCAAGCGGGTCCTCGGAGGCAGGGCCTTTGAATTGGACCGGCGGAATACCGGCGAAGTAAGTTTGCGGCATGAACTAAGTGTCTCCTAAAATCATCGCGACCGTAAGCAAGCGGTTGTTATTTGAGGTCGATTTCCATGACCTGGATCGAATACGGCGGAAGCACGTGTTCCAGGCGCTCGCCTTTGACGGTGAGCTTCGACCGGACCGGCACGATGCGAGTCGGGTTGGTAATGGAATTGGTGGCCCAGATGGTGTTGCCCTTCATGGTGTCGAGCTGGGCGGAACGGCCGGTCGCGCCGAGGCCCGTCAGCGTAATCGTGAGCGGCTGCGGAGTGGACGCGGCATTCACCATCTTCACGCAGGCTTTCGATCCCTTCGTCGCCGTGACGGAGTAGAAGAACTTGTCACCGGCGCCCGACAGGTCGGACTGCATGGTCTGGTCGCCGAGGCAGGAACCGAACATTACCTGAGCGTAGTAGGCGGGCGAGCCGTAGCTGGTCAGCGCGTCGTAGCCGATCAGGTCGGTGCTCCACTGCATGCCGCCGGGGTTGACGTTGACGAATAGCGGCGCATATGCCGCCATCACGACGAGGTCGCTGTTGCGTTCGAGGCCGGTGAGGAAGGCGGCATCGCCGAGGGCCGAGCCGAGATTCGGGGTCGGCGTGCCTTCGCGCGTCGCCCATTCCCCGACGAAGATCTTGGGGCCTTTGCGATCGACGGTGTCGTAATGCTTGGCCAGCTCGAACATATGCTGCTGGCGGCTGTAGTAGTGGTCGTCGACCAGGTCGGGGGTCATGCCGTTGATGGGCATGGTGGCAATCACCTGCAGGTCGGAGTATTTCGCTTTGATGGCCTTGTAGAACTGCGCGTAGCGGCCGTCGTAGGTCTTCGCCCGGTCGAAATTATCCTCGTTGCCGACTTCGACATACCGCAGCTTGAACGGCGCGGGATGACCGTCGCGGGCGCGGACGGCGCCCCACTTGGTGTCGGCTCCGCCGGTCACGTATTCGATCTCCTCGAGCGCATCCTGGACGTACGGATCGAGATCGGGGCCGGGCTTCACCACTTGTCCGCCGAGCGAGTAGCCGCCGTAGACCGCTAGGACGGGCTCCATGTGGAGGTCCTCGCACCAGTTGAGGAACTCCAGGAGGCCCATGCCGTCGGACGAGTGGTAGCTCCAGGTGGTCGGGTGGGTCGGACGGTCGACCATCGGGCCGATCATCTTTTTCCAATCGAAGCGGGTCTGAATGTTGCCGCCTTCCAGATAATTGCCGCCGGGGAAGCGCAGGAAGGTGGGATGCATGGCGGCCAACTTCTCCATGATGTCGGGCCGATTGCCGTTCGGGCGTGCGTGGTAGGTCGGGGGGAAGACGGAGACCATTTGCAGCCAGAGGGTCGCGGGCTTGGTGACGGTGAGCTCGAGGTGGTTCTCGGAGGACACCGGGACGTTGCCGGACTGCATCTCGAACTTATACTCTTTCCAGGCGGATCCGGCGAGCTCCACGCTGGAGCTGGCGAGCACCTGGCCGGAGACGTCGGACACGAGCGAAATCTTCATCGGGAGTGCACCTTCGGCGCCGGTCTTGGCGAAAAGCGAACCGGTGTACTTGGCGTTCGGACGCACCGCGATTCCCCACCAGCCTTCGTTGAGCAGACCGGCCGGGCTATTAGCGTCGGCCTTGACGACCTCGAGCTTCGCGCTGTTGGTGATGGCCTTGGACGGTCCCTCTTTGTTATCGACGCTGATCTTGGCGGACGACGTCCCTTTCTCGACGAGGAACCAGTTGAGAATGCCGCTCCAATCAGACCGGAAGGTGCGGTTGCGGACGAGCTCGGCGTAGAGGCCGCCATCGTATGAATAATTGATCTCTTCCGTCATCAAGCCGTACAGGGTCGGGCTGACGGAGGACTTGGGCCGGCCGAGATCCACTTTCAGAGTGGCCGGGGCTTGCGCGAACAGCGCGGGCGCTACGAGCAGCAGTGCGATGGAGGCTCTACCGATGCGATGGTTCATTGATTTCCTTTTCATTTACTTTAGCGGCTTTGCGGCTCGGCGGCCTTGCCGAAAACTGTGAACTCGACGATGCCCAGGGGCAAGTCGCCTGTCCGCGGCCAATCCGTCACGGTGAGGCGGACGTAGCGGCATCGCGCGGGCGGAATCTCGTCGAATTCGGTGTATCTGGTGACGCTGTTGCTGGTCTTGTCGAGCACCGTCGAGTAAGCCTTTCCGTCGGTGGAAACATCGATTTTATAGCGAAACGCCGTCGCGCCGTGCTGCGGGGGCGGTGGTGTCGCTCCCCTGCCCCCGACGCCGCCGCGCGCCAGGAATTCGATGCGGCTGGAGTCGATGGTAAAGGCCTGCTCGGTTTCGAACTCCGTGATGGAGGCGAGGTCGATGGTGAGAGATGGCTGGGCGTCGTCGGCTGCGGGCTCCCACCAAGTACCGTTGGAGTCGTCGAGGGCGTACGCGGCCTCGTGGCCGGGCCGCTGGCTGGAGAACGAGCCTTTCTGGTTCATCACGCGAAGCTTGCTGACACTGAGCGGGACGGAGCCGGAGTCGCCGTCGCGCGCCGGATTGGTCACGACGCCGGGCGCCCATTGCGGCGTTTCGCTGGGACCGCGAACGAACATGTCGCCCTGCGCGTCGAAGCCGACGGGGTCCATGCCGATGCGGCGGCCGCCGGGCGGGTTGGCCAGGACGATCGTGTAGAAGACCCACCAGTTTCCGTCCGGACCTTTGACAATGCAGCCGTGGCCGGGTCCGGTGACGATTCCCGTGGTCTTGCGCATGAGAGGATTGCGCGGTGAATAGGTGAACGGCCCGAGTGGATTCTTCGCCGTGTACACGCCGCTGGCGTAAGAGAGCCATTGCGTGCCGGAAGCGCTGTATTCGAGGTAGTAGGTCCCGTTGCGTTTGAGCACCCAGGGACCTTCGATCCAGGCGACGTTGGCGTACTCGTTCTTTTCGCCCCAGCGCTCCCAGACGTGCGACTTATCGAAACCGAAGAGATGCTTGGGCGCGGCGGCGAATCGCGTCAGGTCTTTGGGATCGAGCGGCGCGACGTAGATTCCGTCAGTGGACCGGCCGGGGAAATATAGGTAGGGCTTGTTGTCGTCGTCGACGAAGATGTCGACGTCGAAGGCGCCGTTCCAGGACTTGCCGTTGGATACGCCGGTCCAGGGTTCGCCCTTTTCGTTCTTCCAGGGTCCGAGGACTTCATAAGGTCCGAGGATGTTGGCGGCGCGGTAAAGCGGAGCGCTGTTGCCGGACATGTAGAACGCGCCATTGTATTTGGCGACGTGAGGGGCAACGGGAAGTCGTCCGCCACGGACTTCGACCGGCTGATACTTCCAGTTGAGGAAGTCGGATGACAGCCAGGCGCCTCCGCCTGTTCCGAACAGGTAATATGTATCGCCTTCGCGGACTACCGTGACGTCGCCGAGACTGACCCCTTGCGGCGAGCCGTCGCGCGACGAGGTTTCGAGGGGAAGCGGATTGCAGTAGCGGGCCGACTTGCCGACGACAGGCGTCGCGGATTTTTTCGGTGCGGATTGGGACCACAGTGTCCATGCGGTTGGGAGAAGGGCGAGAGCGCCAATCGAGAGTACCCGAAAGGAACGGGAGTACATCTACTCAATCCTATATTAAGGTGCGGGAGAATGGGACCCGCGCCTCATTATACTCGGACCGTGTCGGGCACGAACCTCGAACTGCTGAGGTCAGCGTTGCCCTTGAGTGTACGCACCACGGAAATCGTAAAAAACGGCGGAGTTTCCGTTCTGCTGGCCAGACGTTACTTCCCCAACAATGATCGTGGATGCCTGGGCAGTGATGGAAGCGCCGCTCAACGCGCACGCGGGCATCATCGAAAATATCGCAAAGAGAACCTTTGTCGTATTCATGTTGAGCAAGGGAGGTCACCTCCCTTATAGCAGGATGTGCGCGTCATGATCGATCCTTGTTCGAATTCGTCATATTCGGCCCTCGAAAGCAATCCGCGGCAAGAGCGAAACTTCCTCTGAACGCGATTACGGATTACTGGAATCTCAACATCATTGGCCGGGACAACTCCATGTCCCCAATTCGTCTCGTCCGTGATCCGTGCCTACCGCTGGCGGCGCTGCAGAATTTCCTGGATCTGTTCTTTGGCGACCGGCAGTTTGTCGATATTCTCCTTCAGCCAGGCGGTGAAGTCGGCCTCGATCGGAGTTGTCCAGCCGGTATCGATCTGGCCGGCGGTGTACTTGCCCTCGCGGAGGCGCTGGTGGCCGAAGAGGTCGCGAAGGTGCGTGATCTCCGAATACTGCACCACCTGCTCCGCGATTTGCGGCGGGACGAAGAGGACGCCGCCGTCGCGGCCGAGTACTACGTCGCCGGGCATGACGGTGGCCTGCCCGATGCGGATCGGATTGTTGATTCCGATCATGGTCGAATTCAGCCGCGCGCCCGTCGACAGCATGCCGAAGTGGTGGGAAGGATCGTAGAAACGCACGAACGCCGTGAAATTCTCCAGTTCCTTGAGGCCGTTGATGTCACGCACCGCTCCTTCGTACACGATCCCGTTGTGCGTCTTTGCGTAGATCGCGTTGCCCACGTTGTCGCCGATGGACGGCCCGTCCTGCTTGAGGTCGAAGTGGTCGCAGACGTAGACATCGCCAGGCTGCAGCATGTCGACCGGCCATGCGTTGGTGCCGCCGATTCGCCCGTCCTTCTTACCCTGCTGCTCGATCACCTTCTCGATGTCGGGCCTGCCGGGCAGCCATTGCGCGGTGAGCGCGCGGCCCACGAGCACCTGATCTGGATGGATCACGAGCCAGCCGTCGGTGTACTCGTGGTTGAATCCAGCGGTCCGCAACTGGGCCCACGCCTCTTCGAGCGTGACCGATTTCATGCGCTTGAGGACGCCGTCCGGAACCTTCGGACGGCCGTCGGCAAAGCGTTCGCCCTTCCAATCGGGCGTGTATTGAATCAATAATTCCTTGGTCAGGATGCCAGGCTGTGCAAACGCCGAAGCCGCGCACATGCCTGCGATGAGAAGTGCCGGGACCCGCATTGATTAACCTCTTCTGGTTGGTTCGAACCACGGCGTGCCGGGCACTTGCGCTTTTTTCGCCGTTTCGTCATTCATCTCGACGCCCAGGCCAGGCCGCGCCGGCACCGGGATGTAGCCCTTCTGGATGATGTCGCCTTCCTTCACCCAATTGCGCCAAAGGTCGGGCGAATCGATCCAGTGCCATTCCTGCACGAGGAAGTTCGGGATGGCGGCGCAGACGTGAGCGGTGGCCATCATGCCGATGGGGGAAGTGACGGCGTGCGGCGCCACGGGCACGTAATACGCGTGGGCCATGTCGGCGATCTTGCGCGATTCCAGCAGTCCGCCGCACTTCTGGAAGTCGGGCATAATGATGTCGGCGGCGCGCTTTTCGAGGACCTCGCGGAAGCCCCAGCGCATATAGAGGTTCTCGCCGCAGCAGATGGGTGTACTGGTGGAAGCGCGGATGTCGCGCATCGCGTCGATGTTTTCGGCCGGGACAGGTTCTTCGAGCCACATCAGCTTGAACGGCTCGACTTCCTTGGCGACGCGCTTGCCCGTGGCGGCGTCGTAGCGGCCGTGCATATCCACCGCGAGATCGAAGTCCTTGGGGTAGAGTTCGCGCGTGAAGGCGATCTTCGCGAGCATGTGAGTGATCTCGCCGTTGGACGCGGTCCAGTTTACGCGGTCCTTGCGGGCGGGGTCCATGGCGTCGTCGATATCGATCTTGGCGGCGGTGAAGCCCATGTCCTGAATCTGCTTGATCCGCGCCTTGGAGTCTTCATTGCCGACAATCATTTCGCGCGCGCCGGAATCGGCATAGATGCGCACGCGGTCACGCACTTTGCCGCCGAGCAACTGGTACACGGGAACGCCGAGGGCTTTTCCCGCCACGTCCCAGAGCGCGGTTTCGACGCCGGTCAGGGCCGTGACGTATTGGCCGGCTTGCGCGCCCGCGAATACGCCGCTCGTGCGGATGCGCTCGAACAAAGCTTCGACGTTGAGCGGGTCCTGGCCGATCAGCATGCGGGAAAAGGAGCGAATGATGGGGACATTGCCGGTGGCCGCGTCCGTGGATTCTCCCTGCCCGATGATGCCCTGGTCGGTGTATATCCGTACGTGAACCTGGTACCCGTGGACGCGCACTTCGGCGGTGCGGACATCCGTAATCTTGAGCTTGGGCCGGTTATATGGAGTAGTGGCTTGCTCCACCGCTGCCGATAGGGATGGCAGACCAGCCAAACCCGCTATCGGCAGCAGACCGCCCTTTAATAAGGTGCGTCGATTCATCCGATGCATCGATCCCTCCCTGCCGGGATGGGTGGAACAACGCCCACACAGGCAAATCAGAACGAATACTTTAACCCCAATTACAGTTGGCGCATGGCGCCTTGCGTTGACGTCACGACGCCGAAATTCTGATGAGCGGCCGTGGACGGCTGTCCGGGACGAGCCGCGCCCGACAGAATATTCAGCGAGGGCATGCCCCAATTCGGGTGGTTGAGAACGTTGAACGCCTCAAACCGGAACTGGATGCGGTGATTTTCTTTCCACGGCATCTGGAATACCTTGTGGATTTCGGCGTCGAAGCCGATGATGCCGGGGCCGACGATCGAATTGCGCCCGACATTGCCGAATTGCCCGGGAGGAGCTTCGACATATGCATCGGGATTCCAGTAGCGCGAGGGCGTGGGATTGTCGAGATAGGGGCTGACTCCCGTGGCATTCGGACGATCGTAGCCGCCCGCCGCCGTGCTGGCATTATCGATGCCGCCGATGCCCAGAGTGCCGGGCATGCCGCTCTGCAAAGTGAAAATGCCGCCGGTCTGCCAGCCGCCGATCACGGTGTTCGCGACGCGGTTGGTGATGTTCAGCGCCTTACCGTTGCCCACCGGAAGTTCGTAGAGAACGGAGGTGACTACCCGGTGGCGCGTGTCGAAGGCGGAAAGTCCGCGCTCGCAGGAGATGCAATAGCTGTTCTGCGGGTACAGGGTGTCGAAGCCCTGATTGCGGATGCCGCTGGTGGTGTCGATGGATTTTGCCCAGGTATACGAACTGATGATGCTCAATCCACGATTGAACCGGCGGGTTATTTTTGCGCTGAGCGAATTGTAATTGCCGGTGGAACCGTCCTGTACGTATTGAATGTTGCTGAAACCGGGATACGGAGCGCGCGAGGTGGCGCTGCCCACGGTGCCGGGAATCGACTGGTTCACATCCTGGAATCCCTGCAAATGACGGCTCGCCCCGCCCAGGTATCCGAGTTCGAGGGCCAGGTTGGGCGTCAATTGCCGCTGCAGGTTGACGAGATACTGCATGGCATAAGACGTATGGTGGTCGGGAGCCATGGAGTAAGCGAAAGGCGAAGGCACGTTGGCAGTAGTGCCGCTACCACCCGGGATGGAGTTGCTGTAGAAGAGACTGGGAATGCCGGTGTTCGACGTGATGGTAACGCGTCCGGCGATGTTTCGGGCCAGATCGAAATACGCATTGCCGATTTCCTGGTTATAGAAGACGCCCCATCCGGCGCGGATGACGGTCTTGGAGTCGGGTGAAAACGCGAAGCCCAGACGTGGAGCAAAATCCCGATACGACGTGCGCATGAGTTCGTCGGGTAGCGAGCCGTCGTTGCATTTAGCGGTGACGGTGGTCCACCGGATATTGATGGCGGGAGGTCCGGCGTATGGATCGCTGCACTTGCCCTGGCGCATGATGAATGGCGTGTCGGGAGCGTTGGGCGCGGCGATGATGTGGGGCACGTTCACGGAGAACAGGTTATTCAACGTGTCGCTCCAAGGCGGCGTTAATTCATAGCGCAGCCCCAGAGTCAAAGTCAGTTTGGGATTGACCTTCCAGGTATCGTCGACAAACGCGGCCTCGGCGTTGCGTTGGAAATTGGCGGTGGCGAGGGCTACTGCCACAGTGGACTGGTAGACGTCGCCCAACAGGAATTCGGCGAACGCGTCGCCGCCCGTCTTAGTGGAACTCTGGGTGGCGTTGGGCTGAAACGCAAACTGGCCGCGCGAAAACTGATTACCGATCTGGTTGAAATTCTGCCGATCGTATTCGAAGCCGAAGCGGAAGGTGTGCTTGCCGCGCGTCCAGGAGACGTTGTTGACGATTTGCAGTGTATTGTCGTTGATAAAGTAAGGACCGTCCTGGGTGTCGCCGATCGCGCCGAAGCCGTCGCCTGCGAACGAAGCGAACGGAACGCCCCACGAAACGGGGGCACCGGAGGCGAGGTTCGGTATTCCGAGCGCGCTAACCGAATCGACGTTGTACGCCGAATAGGTGCCCAGCGAATTGCTCAGCCGCGTGTAACCGAAGCGGGCCTCGTTCACCAGGGTCGGGGTGATGGTCCGGGTGTTCGTGCCGAGATACTGCTCGTAGTTGGTGAGGATTTTGCTGCCGGTGATGCTGATGCCGGTGTTGGCCTGGTTCTCGTCGCCCCAGCTATATCGGCCTGTCCACTGCGATTTGTCCGATTCCACGAAGTCCATGCGCAGGGTGAAGCCGTCGCGATTTTGGGGCGCGGAGTTGGTCTGCGTGTAGTTGCTGGACAGGCCGGGCAGGTTAGAGGGCACGTAGTAGTTCAAGAATTTCTTGGAGATGGGGTCGATGCGGTTGGCGGGAATTTGGTTGCCGGGGAATGGCAGCTTGACTCCGTTGTTGGTGGCCGCTGTTTCGGGATCGTAAATGATGGTACCGAGAGCGCTGAAGTCGCCGCCGAACATTGCGGCGGTCGGCACGGAATAGGTGCCTTGCGAGTGCTGACGCTGCGCCTTCCATTCGTCGTTCGCCATGAAGAACAATTTATTGCGGCCGTCGAACAGTTTCGGAATTCGCACCGGGCCGTCCACTTCGAACCCGTAATCGTTCCACTTGAAGGGGGACTTGATGGGGTGATTGGCGGTGAAGGCGTAGGGGACGGCGTCGAACTTGTCGTTGCGAACGAACTCGAAGAGTGCGCCATGGTAGGCGTTGCCACCGGACTTCGTAACCACGTTGATCTGCGTCGACTGATGTCCGAACTCGGCGGGATAGATGCCCGTCTGGACTTTGAACTCCTGGATCGCATCGATGGTGGGAAGTACCACATACGTCGAGAAGTCCGGGTCGGTATTGCTGACACCGTCCAGGGTGTAGTAATCGAACATAATTCGATTGCCGCCGGCGGAGATGGACTGCGATGCCCGGTCGCCGCCTTGGCGCCCGCCGGCCTGGCCGGAACTGGCGGACAGAGTGTTGGTATTCGCCGCGAGTGCGACGAGGCCCAGATAGTTTCGTCCGTTGAGCGGTAACTCGGTGACACCCTTGTTGTCGATTACGGTACCCAGTGACTGGTTCTCGGCTTGCAACATCTCGGCCGCGGCGGAAATCTGAATCGATTCCGTGACGGCTCCGACCTCTAGCGTGAAATCCTGGCGAACCGTCTGCTGCACTTGTACCTGGATGTTGGTGCTGGTCGCGACCTTGAAAGATGCCTGTTCCACTCGGAGGCTGTACACTCCGGGCGCGACCGCCGGGAAGGTGTAGTCTCCGGAGTCGGTGGTTGGCGTCACACGCGCGGCATTCGTCGCAGTGTTGGTGAGGGTCACGCGGGCACCCGCTACCGCGGCGCCGCTCGCATCGTTAATATGTCCCGTGACCTCACCGAAAGTTTGAGAAAAAGCCGGGATCGCGGAAAGCCCCGCGAGCATGGCGGAAAGAATCAGCAAACGTGCTTTCGTGGTTTGCATTGATCACCCCTCTGTTGGACTGGCTTTGCGCCAGCAACACAAACGACGACCCGCGCGCTTGTAAGCGCTTTCGGGTTCGCCTCCCACTGTGGTCCTGGCCTAAAATACCACCAGCGGATCCGGCGGGATAGGTTTTGTACTGTGTCGGATGTACAACTATTTTTGAATGATAGACTTACCAGCCGTGATGGCCTGCCTGCTTCGTGATGGGATTAACTGTTAGCCAGGTCAGTTACGGGCGTTAATCCGCCCGGTAACGAAATTGTGATATGCTTCCGCCAAGTAGACATGTGGGAAAGCGACGGGATCGGTCTAGGTGAAACACGGGAACAAGCTGTGCGGGCAGAACGCGACCGTCTGTTGGAGAGCCCTGCTTTCCGCACGAGCAAACGGTGCAGAGAGTTCCTCGAATACATCGTGGAACACACGATTAGCGGCGAAAGCGGGGCGCTGAAAGAACGTTCGCTGGGTGTGGAACTGTTCCACCTTGCTCCGGATTTCGACCCCGGCCAGCACACAATTGTACGCGTAACCGCAAATGAAGTACGGAAGAAGCTAGCCCAGCACTACCTCTCCGAAAATGGTAATTTTCATCCGGTGAGAATCGACCTCCCTCCGGGATCCTACCGGGCTGAATTCAGGTGGGAGGCGGTCCCCGCGGAACCAGCGCCCGAATTGGCCTTGGCCGCGCCTGCGGTGGAGCAACCGATCGCCGAGGCATCCGCGATCGAACCAATCCGAGAGCTATTGAGCCTGGACCCGGCGGCAGACGAGAAAGTTGCAGCACGCCCGGGCGGGTCGGTTCGACTGATCGTTTCGTGCGCCGCGGCAGTCGTCTTAACGGCGGTGGCTCTTTTGTGGTGGCAGGGCCGCACGAACCCGGTATCGGCCGACACCAAGGCCGTATCCGTTGCGGGCGGCATTCCGTCCATCCTTAGTAATCGCGACGAGCTGCGGATGATCGTGGGCTCGACCAGTCCCTACATAGACCGCACCGGGCAGATATGGAGCCCGGATCGCTTCTTTTCGGGCGGCTCCGTGGTTGTCCGGACGTCGCCCAGGATTTTTCGAACGCTCGATCCGGACATTTACCGCCGTGTACGCCAGGGCGACTTTCGCTATGACATTCCGCTGAATGCAGGATCGTATGAGTTACGCCTCCACTTCGCCGAAACCGGACTGGCCGACTTCATCAGCGCGGAATCCAGCGGCGAGGGGCAGCGCCTGTTTCGGGTCTTCGCGAATGGGAAGCAACTCCTGGACCTCTTCGATGTCGTGGCCGACGCCGACGGCACCAATACTGCCGACGAAAGAGTGTTCCGGAATATCTCGCCAGGCAACGACGGATTCCTTCACTTGAGCTTTGCTTCGTTCCGGGGGACGGCAATTCTCAGTGCGATCGAACTGTTGCCGGTGAGCGCGGGCAAGGTGATGCCCGTCCGCATCCGCTCGGGGTGGACCTCGTCGTGGCAGGACCCGGTGGGTCAGAAGTGGCAGGCGGACTCGTATTTTCTCGGCGGAAACGCGCTGGTCCGCACGACCAATCCGGCTGAGCAGAACAATGCGATCACGCCCGACACTGCGCTCTACACCAGCGAGCGGTGGGGACATTTTTCGTACGCGATCCCGGTCGCCGAGGGCAGGTATCGGGTGACGATGAAGTTCTGCGAAGGACACTACGGACGGCATAACACCGGCATCGGCGGGTTAGGCAGCCGCGTGTTCGACGTGTATTGCAACGGCGTGGCGCTGATGAAGGACTTCGATATCTTCAAGGAAGCGGGCGGAGAAGGCCGGCCTCTGGAACGCACATTTTCCGAGATTCGCCCCAACGCGCAGGGCAAGATCGTCCTCACGTTCGTACCGACCACTGGGATGGCGTCGGTGAATGGTATCGAAGTGGTGGAAGACAAGTAGCGGGAACCCTCGCGCGACCGTTCGTGACTCCGATCGGAGCCGCGACTCGTAAGGGAGCGATGGAGTACGATGGCAGCCGTCGCTTCAAGTCGTAGCAGTCGCACAGGCTGAGCGGCAGTCGGAGCCGCGAACGCAAGAGAGCGGTCGTTCGGAACACGATTCCACTTGGCCCCGCACGCACCAGGGGATACACTTTGTATTCACCATGGTGCGACTTCGATCCTTCCTTGTCCTTTCCCTATCGGCTGCGGCCGGTCTGCCTGTGTGCCGCGCGCAGGACGCCGGCGAACTGAAACTCTGGTACAAGCAACCCGCCACCGCGTGGACGCAGGCTCTGCCTGTAGGCAACGGCCGGCTTGCCGCGATGGTTTTCGGGGACGCGCGCAAGGAACATCTTCAGCTCAATGAGGACACGATCTGGTCGGGCGAGAAGCGCGACCGCAGCAATCCCGAGGCGTCGAAGGCGTTTCCCGAGGTTCGCCGACTCCTGCAACAGGGCCATCCGGCCGAGGCGCAAGCGCTGGCTGATAAGACCATGATCAGCATACCGCGCGGCTTGCCGTCGTATGAAACGATGGGCGACCTGTTCCTGGATTTCGGAGCCGGCGCGGAGACCAGCGACTACCGCCGTGAACTGGACCTCGACACCGGGATCGCATCGGTGCGGTTCACGAGCGGGGGAGTGCATTACGTGCGCGAAGTCTTCGCGTCCGCGCCGGGCCGGTGCATCGTGGTGCGGCTGACCGCCGACAAGCCGGGCAGCATTTCGTTCCGCGCGACGATGACGCGGCCGGCGGACGCCACGACGGAATCGGCGACGGGCCGGCTGATCCTGACCGGCCAGGCGCTGCCGAAGAGGGCACCGGGAGAGCACGACGCCGGGGTCCGTTTCCGCGCCGAGGTTAAGGCGAACATCAGCGGCGGCCGCATGGAGAATGCCGCCGATCATCTGGACGTCACGGGGGCGGACAGCGTCACGCTCACGATCGTCGCCGCGACGGAAATTCGCGAGAAAGATCTTGCCGCCGCTTGCACGCGCGATCTCGCCGGCGCGTCTCCGGCGTTCGACGCGCTGCGGAAAGAGCACGTCGCCGATCATCAGCACTTCTTCCGCCGGGTGCGGCTCGAACTTCCGGTGGATGCCGCTGCGCGCGCGCTGCCCACCGACGAGCGGCTCAAGGCCGTGCAGAAGGGCGCGACCGACGACGACCTGCTCGCGCTCTATTTTCAATATGGAAGGTATCTGCTGATCGCGAGCAGCCGTCCGGGGAGCATGGCGTCCAATCTTCAGGGCAAATGGAACGACAGCCTGACGCCCGCATGGGGCAGCAAGTACACCATCAATATCAACACCGAGATGAATTACTGGCCGGTGGAAACGACCAACCTGTCCGAGCTGCATGAGCCTCTGTTCGACCTGATCGACAAGGGACGCGAGGACGGGCGGCGCGTGGCCAAGTTTTACTACGGCGCGGGCGGATTCGTGCTGCATCACAACACCGATCTCTGGGGGGACGCGGTTCCGATCGACGGCGCGCGCTACGGCATCTGGCCGATGGGCGCGGCATGGCTTTCGCTGCATCTGGCCGACCACTACGATTTCACGCGCGATCGCAAGTTCCTGCGGGAACGCGCGTATCCGGTCATGAAAGAGGCGGCGCAGTTCTTCCTCGACTACCTGGTGCCGGATGGCAACGGCCATCTGGTGACCGGGCCGTCGCTGTCGCCGGAGAACGAGTACAAGCTGCCATCCGGCGAGAAGGCGGTCCTGACCATGGGGCCGTCGATGGACACGGAGATTCTGCGCGAATTCTTCGGGAGGTTGATCGAGGCCAGCGAGACATTGGGGATCGAACCCGAGTTTCGGTCGAAGATCGTGGCGACACGTGAGAAGCTGATGCCGCTGAAGATCGGCAAGTACGGTCAGATCCAGGAATGGCTGCAAGACTACGACGAGGTGGAGCCGGGCCACCGCCACATGTCGCAGTTGTTCGCTCTGTTCCCGGGCAGTCAGATCACGCCGCAGAAGACGCCGGATCTGGCCAAAGCGGCGCGCGCCACGATCGAGCGTCGTCTGGCGAACGGCGGCGGACACACGGGCTGGAGTCGAGCCTGGATCATCAACTTCTGGACGCGGCTGGGCGACGGCGAAAAGGCGTATGAGAATCTGACCGCGCTACTAGGCAGGTCCACGCTGCCGAACCTGTTCGACAATCACCCGCCGTTTCAGATCGACGGGAACTTTGGCGGGACGGCCGCTGTGGCCGAGATGCTGCTGCAGAGCCATAACGGCGAACTCCAGTTGCTTCCGGCGCTGCCGAAGGCATGGGCCAGCGGCAAGGTTTCGGGGCTGCGCGCTCGCGGCGGCGTCGAGGTGGACCTGGCGTGGAACGGCGGATTACCGGTTAGCGCCACGCTAAAACCGAGCGTCGATGGCGTACAGAATTTGAGGCTGCCGTCGGGAGTGCGGGTCCGCGCGATCCGGGATGGACGGCAGACAGTGCGTGCGCAATCGGCATTAAATCTGAAGGCGGGACACGTGTACACGCTCGAGTTCGAGAAGTAGGACAGGCGGTTTCGCCTGTCCGCATTTTTCTTCAATTCTTTGCGGCTTCGCGGCTTTGCGCCTTTGCGTGAAACGCGCGGCCGAGCTGACGCTCGACAACCGGCGGCAAAGACCGCCGGTGTTACTTACAAGTTGCCGTCGTGCAGAGTGTCTTGCTGAAGAACGGCATCACGTGATTCTGGATGCGATCGGCGACAGCGCTGGTGTGAGTGCCGGAGTAGATCTCGAAACTGTTGGCGATGCCGTAGTTGTCGAGAATGTCGTGCAGCTTGGCGGCGTCCACGCGTAAACCGTCCTGGTCGCCGACATCCATGGCGATGGCGCGATACTGCCGCAGATTGCCGATGTACTGGTCGACGAAAGCCAGGGGCGCGTTGGCGGCCCACTTGGCGATCACGTCCTGGCGGACCGTTCCGTTCTCGGTCGGCAGATCGAGATAGAGTGGCGGCTTCTTGGGATTCGGCGACCAGGCGGCGGCGGAGGCGAGTTGCGCGCGCAGGCCGAACGGCAAGGCGGCCGAATCAGCCGGCGTCTTCACCGCCTCCAAAGCCTTCTCGGTGGCCGGGTTGACGGGACCGGCGCCACGGGCGGACATGCAGCAGGGACTCATAATGTACAAGCCGCCGAACACGTCGGGATGCTTCATGCCGATGCGGCTCGCGCCGTAGCCGCCCATCGAGTGGCCGACGAGTCCGCGGCTGTTGCGGTTGGCGAGCGTGCGGTAGTGCGCGTCGATGTAAGCCACCACGTCACGGGCGATGAAATTCTCGAAGTCGCCGGTGGTCGCGGAGCTGGAATACATCGAGCCATTGTGCACCGTTTTGGAATCGGGCAGCACGACGATCATCTCCTGGGCGCCCTGCGCGAACGCGCCCTCGATGGTTTGCGGGACGTGGATTTCCTGCGACCACTGCACCGCGCCGATGGAGTAGCCGTGGAGCGCGTAGACGACCGGATAGCGGCGCGTTTTGGCGGTGGCGTAGCTGGGCGGCAGGAAGACAATCACTTCGCGATCGACGGCGTCGCCTTCCAGATTGCCCTCCAGTGCAGTGCCGTGAATCTTGATGTGCTCCACCGCGACCGGCTTGGCGCCGGGCACGACCGCAGGCACCTCGGTCTTCACCTGCGCCTGCGTGCCGAGCGCCAAAATGAAGGCGGCTGATAATGCGATAGTCAGTTTCCTCATCCCTACTATTTCACCTCGAATTCGTAGACTGTGATGCTGCTGGACGGCACCGTGAGCCGGCGCGGCGGTTGCGGCAGCGAGCTCTCGGCCATGGTCGCGGGCGGACCGCTGAAGCCGCCGCGTCCGGGCCCCGCCTGTACGGGAGCCGCGCCGGCGGGAGCGGTCAACTGCCAAACCCTGACAGCTCCGGAGGTCTGGACGCCGACCAGATTCAGGTCGCAATCCTGCGCCTTGTCGCTCGGATTGACGATGGAAACCTCGAGCTTCTTGCGATCGGCACTGAGCGCGGCGAAAACGTCGATGGGGTAGGTCGGACTCCCGGAAGGATGCACCGGGAGGTCCACTCCCAGCGCCCCTTTGATGGCATGCTGCGGGGAATTGCCGCCGACCGCGACCGGCAGCGCGCCGGCAAAGCGGTCGTGGAGCAGCTTGATGACGAGGCCGTCCATGCGGTATCCGATGGCCTCGCCGGTAGCATCGAAAGCCAGGGTTCCCATGCCTCCGGTGGCCACGCCCAAGCCCACCATGTTCGAGTGGCGGAAGAACTCGTGGTACACCAGGGCATTCGTCATGGGGTTCAACATAGCGTTCGCCACGACCGGAGCGCCGCCCGACGAACTGACCGCGCGGTTTCTCGGCGCCCATTCATCGAACGCGAATTTGATGTCCTTGCCCTTGAGGGCGGGCATGCGCTTCAGGTACTCGTCCCAGGCTTCGAACTTCATCTGCACCTTGTTGGACATGCGGCGGACGCGGTCGACGATGGGATCATCGGACTCCACGAACGCCTGCTTTTCGCCGTCGATCGCCAGATTGGGATAGCCGTAGAAGTGCTCGCCGAGATAGTCGATGTAGTCGGCGGAATGCTCCAGCAGGGCGCCCGTCCAGTCGTCCTTGCCGCCAAAGCCGAAGGGCACCTTTTCGTTCACCTGTTCGCGGCCGGGGAAGGTGCCGAGTTGGCGATTCTCGATGTAGGTCCACGAGAGTTCTTCGGGGGTGGCGCTGGAGGCGATCACCTTAATGGCAGGGTCGACCTTCTTCATGGCCTTGACGATCAGGTTGTGTTTCTCCGGGTACTGCGTGACGGCCATGTGGCCCCACTGCCAGGGTCCGTACATCTCGTTGCCGATGCCCCAGATCTTCACGCCGTAGTGCGCAGCGTGACCGTTTGCCGCGCGCACCTGGCCCTGACGACTGGTCGCGGGACCGTTCACGTACTCGATCTCCTCCGCGGCCGAGTGCGCGTCGCCGAATCCCGAGTTGACCGCGATGTAAGGCTCGGCGCCGATGAGGCGGCAGAAAGTCATGAAGTCGTCGATGCCCATGTCGTTCGACTCCATCCCGTTCCAGGCGAGCTCGCGACGGGGCGGCCGCTTATCCGCATCGCCGATGCCGTCGCGCCAGTCGTAGGCGGAGACGAAATTGCCGCCGGGCCAGCGGGCGATCGAGATTCCCTGCTCTTTCAGCAGGCGGATCGACGCGGCCTTGAATCCCGAGACATTGTCGGCAGGCATCAGGGACGCGACTCCGATGTGGAATGTGCCGCTGCCCGTGCCGGTGATCTCGAGGCGGCCGTCGGCGGTGTCGGCTTTGGCGGTGAACTTCAGGGGGATCTTGGCGTAGCCCGCGCTAAGGGCGGGTACGGCGATGGTCTGACGATCGCCGGGATTCGGCCCCCAGACGAGGCTGACTTCCACCTTGGCTCCCGTCCCGCCGGCGAGCACCACGCGGCCGGTGTAGGAGCATCCCGCGCGCAGCGTGATTCCAGACTGGCTGATGCCGTGCAGCGTGGCCGGTTCGAGCCGGATCGCGGGGCTCCACTCGCCGACGTAGGCGCTCTTGCGGTCCATGGTTACAAACTCGTCGGCGCCGACGGGCGTCCAGCGGCGCTGCGGGCCCCGGCGGCCAAAACCTCCTGTCGGCGCGGCGGCCGGCTTGGAGTTGATCTCGTTGAAGAACTTGCGGTCGGACAGAATCTCGGCCCAAACCTGGGTCGTGGCGGGCTCCATGAAGCCACCGAACATGAGCTTCGTGATGGCTTGGCCGGTGCGGGTGGCGTCGATCGTGGCAGCCACCGGTTGCGCGGCCGACGTCCCGGTAAGGACCGTAGCCAGCGACAACATGAAAAACAACTGCCTGCTATGCATTTGGACTCCGAGGAAAAATGGAGATACTATTGTGCCCCCTCACGGTCGCGGCTCTGATCAGAGCCGCGACCGTGAGGGAGCGATAGTCATGAAGTTATCGGAAGAGCCTGGGGGCGAAGTCGTTGAACGATCGGCGCCAGGTCAGCCATTCGTGGGCCGTGCCTGGCGACTCGAAGTAGACGTTGTGAATGCCGGCTTGCGTCAAGGCGTCGCTGAAGCCCTTGGCTCCCTGTCCTTCGACGGAGCCGATGCCGAGGAAGAGCACTTTGACTTTTTTATTGAAAGCCGCCGGGTCGGCGAAGGCGCCGCCACAAGCCGTCTTGGGATCGAAGGTGCCGCCACGGCCGCCGCAGCTTCCGCTAAATCCGCCGAGATAGGCGAACTTGTCGAGGTTGTTGAGGCCAGTGGTAAACGTCTGCATCCCGCCCATCGAGAGGCCGGCCATTGCGCGGTTCTCGCGACCCGGAAGTGCGCGGTACGTGCGTTCGACCATCGGAATCAGGTCGGTGAACATCATGTCGGTGAAGGCCGTGAGGTTGAAACCTCCGGGGCCGCGTCCACCCGGGGCTCCCGGCGCGCCGCGTCCAGGTTGGGCGGCCGGAGCCGCGCCTGGAGCGGGGACCAACCCGCGAGCCGCGAACAGCGACGCGCTTTCACCGGGCTTGACCGCGTTCAGATTGTCCATGACGATGATCATGGGCTTGGCCTTTTTCGCCGCGATCAGATTGTCCATGATCGAATCGACATGGCCCTGCGTGAACCAGCCGGTTTCGTCTTCGCCCCAGCCGTGCAGCAGATAGAGCACCGGGAACTTCGTCTTGGCGGCCTCGTATTCCGGCGGCGTGTAAACGAAACAGCGGCGCCACTTGCCGGTGACTTTGGAGAAGTACCACTGCTCGCTCACGCGGCCGTGCGGCACATCTTTGGGCTGGTAGTAATCCGCGTCAGCCGCCGGCTCTGGAATCTCGATACCGCTGTTCTGCCATCCCGATCCGAAATAGGTCATGGTCGACGGATCCGCAACCGTGGCGCCGTCGATCTGCAGACTGTAGTAATGGAAGCCCACCACCAGGGGTGTCGTAGTGACGCTCCAGATTCCGTCCGCGCCCTTGGTCATGTCGAATCCTTTCGCGATTCGGACGCTGACCTTCTGGGCGTTCGGGGCGATCACGCGGAACATCGCGCGATTGTCGGAATAAACGCAGGGATACTTGGCCTCGGGGACGTTTAATGGGGATGGCTTGCAATCGTCCGCAGCCTGTCCCCAGGACAGTCCACAACTTAATGCGGCAAGAATGAGTGCCGGCTTCATGAGTTCTCCTTAGATTGGATTTGCAGTTACCACTTCAATGCCATTGTCAGATTCAACAACGGAGTACCGCCGTATCCGGCCGTGCCGGTGGCAGTCTCGCCGTTATTTCCCGGATTGATTTTGCCGAAGGTCAGGGCGTTGGCAACGCTCTGGACGTTCAGACTCGTGCTGGGACCGCCCCAGTTGTACCACTTGAAGGGGTTCTGCAAGTCCAGGCGGAGTTGCAGACGGGCCCTTTCGGCCTTCAGCGGAATCTCTTTGGAGATGGATGCGCTGGCGGCGACGAGTCTCTGGTTGTTCCAGACATTCGCGCCATTATTGCCGAGGCTGAACGCCGGGATGTACGTAAAGCAACTGTTCCCGTAATTCACCACGGTCGGTCCGCAATTGATCATGCTGTTCTGGTTGCCCTGATTGAAACGATCGCCGCCCAGGTCCTGCCAGTTGTTCCGCAGCGAGGGTCTCTGCAGCAGGAGCACGCCGCCATAATTCGGCATGAAACCGGGATATTGCGGAACCGAAATGTTCGTAAAGGTCTGCGTCCCGGCCGTGTAACTGGGTAGCGACTGTCCGCTGATGCTCATGCCGGTGGGCAGTCCGGAGGCGATGGTGTAGACCCACGCGATGTTGTATCCGCCGAGGAGTGCATCGACCCAACGCTTCGACTGGCCGAGGAAGTGCCGGCCCCTGCCGACCGGGAGTTCGTAGTTCATGGTCGTGGTGAAGTTGTGCGTCTGGTCTTGGGCGAGGCGCGCTTTGAACAGGTGCCAATCCAGATACGGATTGCCGGCGCCGCCGCCGAGCGACTTCGAGTACGTGTAATACGCCTGGAAGCTCAGGCCCGCGGAGAATCGTTTTTCGATTCTCACGATGCCGGCGTTATGGTCCATGTGATAGCAGTTGCAAACCAGGTTGACGTTCCCCAGATTGGGATACGGCCGCGCATACTGGGTCTGGTAGGAAGCGATCGAGTTGGTGGCCCACTGGTAGCGGTAGAGGGCATTGGCGGGATCGTTCAGGTTCATCATCGTCCCGTCATGCGTGGGGCTGGGGATCATGCCCCACGGACGGGTGTTGATGTCGTAGGTTCCGAAGCCCTTCACCTGGGCGGCCCCTTCCCAGCGGAGTTCGAGCACGTACTCCTTGCTGAGTTCGCGCTGGAGGGCGACGTTCCATGTGGCCACGTATGGCGTCTTCAGGTCGCGCGGCACGATGGTGGGGCTGACTGAGCCGGCATTGGTCGAGATGGTCGGGGTCGAGCCATCGGCGCGCAGGGCCGGGTAGCTCCACGCAGGGATTCCGTTATTCAGGTTGAACAGCGGCGCGAAGTTGCCCGAGACCTGACCGGCCGAATATGCGCGGGTCAAAAGCTCGTTGGTGAAGATCAGGCTGGTGCTGTCCGTGTAGGTGTCCATGTGCGAAATGCGGGCGCCGGCGCGCACGACCATTTTCGGAGTGAAGTGCCAGGCCAGGCCGGCAACGGGGTCGATGCGGCCCCAGTCGGTGTCGAAGGGGGTGCCGTTCTTTGGATGGGTGTATGCGCCTTTGCATCCGCCCGCCGGACAGAAGGGGAGGTACGCCGTGTTCGTGATCGTCGAATTGTCGGGCGCGTTCAGATCGAACAGGCTGATGTATCCGCCTTTATAGACCTTCGGCGGCTCGACATTGTAGCGGACGCCGAAGTTCACGGTAAGAGTCGGGCTGACCTTCCAGTCGTCCTGGAAATATACGCTGTGCTCCCAGGAGCGGGTATATACGTTGTCGGTGTTGGCGCCGAAACTGAAGCTGCTGATGTCGCCGGTCATGAACTGCGCGAGCGTGATGCCGCCCGTGTTGGCGATGGTGCTGCCGTTGGCCTGGAGGCCGCCGACGCCGGCATAAGTGAACGAACCGTCCGGGGTGCCCGGGCCGTTGTTGGCGTTCTGGTGATAGCGCAACAGCTCGTAACCCATCTTGAAGTTGTGGGCGCCCATGGTCTTGCTCAGGTCGTCCTTCAAGGTGAAGGTTTCCTGTACGGTTCTGCTGCCGCAGCCCGGGGTCAAACTGGTCTGGTCGGTGATGAAGCTGGGGACTACTCCCGGCATGCAAGTCTTCGGGAGGCCCAGGTTCCCCATCCCAAGCAAGGACGCGTAATCCTGGTTTAAGGCGATCGATTGAGTGGGGGTGACCCTGGCGTAGTAGCTGAAACGGAGATCGTTGACCATGGTCGGGGTCGGAATCCACGTGACCCCGAGCGAGCCGGTGTGGCGGTCGGTGACGCCCAGGTTCAACGAGCCGTCGAAGAGCGGGTTGACGATCGAAAGGTTAGGCTGCCTGCCCCACTCGTGATTGTAGGTGTAGCTGGCGAACCCCTTGAGCGTGGTGGTGAACTGCTGGTCGATTCGCGCGGTGTGGTTCTGCCACTTGGTGATCTTCATCGGCCCCATTTGCACGTTGTTCGACGGGCCGGTGCTGGTGAAGTTGCCGGGGACGTTCGGCACGCCGAGGGGATTCAACCCGAGGAAGGTGGTGGCCACCTTGCTCCAACGGTTCTTGGGGATGATGTTGCCGGGGAACGGGCTGCGCGACCAGACTCCGTTCACCTGGCTGGTAGTTTCGGGGTCGTAGATCGCGTTCGGGTTGACTCCGGTCCCGGCGAAGCTAAAGTCGCCATTCAGCATTTGCGGCGTCGGGACGGTGGCGGTCAACTGCTTGCCCTGTTTTTCGATCAGCGCCGACATGCCATAGAAGAAGAAGGTCTTATTCCGGCCGTCGTAAAGCTTGGGGATGTAAACGGGGCCGCTAATGAAGGCGTCGGGGTTCTGCACGATCAGCCCCGGAGGGTTAATCAGAAAGCCCGGCTGGACCTGCGAATTCCGGTACTGCTCGAAATAGCGGCGCTGTTGCATGCTGCGCGTGCGCGCCTGCTCCGATAGCGAGCCGTGGAGTGCGTTGGTGCCGGTCTTCTTCACGACGGAGATGCCGACGCCCGCCGAGTGGCCGTATTCGGCCGGCATGGCGGAGGTGAAAACCTTAATATCTTCGATACTGTTTTCAATAGTTTCGGAGTTGTCTCCGCGGCCGCCCATGGTGGCCACAGCGCCGTCTTCGAAGTAGCCGATTCCGGTCGCGTTGGTGCCGCCGAGGCCGTCGATGGTCATCCCGCTCAAGCTCTTGGTGTAATGGTTCGAGTCGAAGGTAACACCCGGAGTAAATAGCAGCACCGCAACGGCATGGCGCTGATAATTCGGCAGATTATAAAGGTAGTCGCCCCCCAGGGTGGTGCCGCTGGACGAGGTTTCAGTTTCCAGCAGCGTGGTTTTCGCGGTCACTTCCACGGATTCGCCGACTGCGCCGACAATCAGGTCGGCGTCGATCTTCAAAGTTTGGCCGACCCGCAATTCGATGCTCTCCCGCACCATCTTCTTAAAGCCGGGCGCCAGGACCGTCACGCGATATGGCCCAGGCCGCAAATTCAAGGCGCGGTAGAGGCCCTCTTCATTGGTCGTGGTGAGGGTCTCAAAATTCATTTCGGTTTGGGTCACCGTGACCTGCGCCCCGACAATGGCTGCGCCAGTCGGATCTGTCACGCGACCAGTAATATTGCCGTTGTCGATTTGCCCCCAAAGCGGCAACGAAGCCGACAGCAACATGGCCAAAACAGCGAATCGCATTCGGTTAACCTCTTTACTTGCAAGGAACCACCCTGAGCGGCTAGTTCCAACATTTTTGATTTGCGTCAGCTTAGCGCAGAAACGAAGAGTGTAGTAGGTTTGCTACCGTTGCACGGCTTCAGCCTCAATAGAATCAAAAGGTTCCATTTGAGGAGCGAGCCAAACCTAACTGTTAGCCCGAATCCTGGCGCAGTTAAATCAGAGTTGGCACCGATCGCGCGCCGAGCACGGATGGCCTCCGCAGGTGTGCGCGAGTCACCGGCCAGCGGGCGGGCGAAGCGGGCTTTTGACAATCGGTTCCAATCATCTTATACTCATGCGAAACCATGTTGTTGCAGCATTTATCAAGGCCACTACGGTTAGATTTAACGGTTAGTCAGGAGCCAAAAAGGGTCTTCACCTAAGCGCAAGCGCCAGATTCCATACGAGTTGAAGACCTGACACGGTACCGAACCTTGTCGTGGAATTTACAGAGTGTACAGTTGATGCGGCGGCGCTGTCCAGCCAAACCTAAGACAGCTTTTACCTAATGGTGGGAAGTGAAAGGGAATAAAGAATGCGAAAACTATCCGCGACGATACTGCTCCTCGCGTTCGTCCTCGCGGTCCAGGGGTACGCGCAGAGTATTACCGGCTCGATAAACGGACGCGTAGTCGATCCGCAAGGTAGTGCGGTTCCCAATGCAAGGGTCACCGCTTTTGAGCCGACAAAAAGAGTGACGGCATCTGCAAATGCCACCGGTACGGGAGATTTCTCCATCCCCGCGCTGGATCCCGGCACATATACCGTTACAATCGAGGCCCAGGGATTTAAGAAACTAACGCGTCCAGACATCGTGCTGAACGCCAGCGACAAAATCGCCTTAGGCGAAATGACTCTTTCCATCGGTGCTGTCACCGAGACGATTGAAGTCAGCGCCACGGCGGCGACATTACAGACGGACAGCGTGGAACGCGGCAACGCCGTTACCGGCACCCAGATTGCGAACCTCGAAGTAGACGGTCGCAGTCCGCTGGACATGGCGAAGCTCATCGCGGGAATCCAGTTCACCACCGGAGCTAGCTATGCAATCGGCAACGCAGCCACCGGGGCGAACAACTTCACCGCGAATGGCACGCGTCCTTCGCAGAACCAGGTCACGATCAACGGAATCGGCGATGTGGACACGGGCAACAACGGCGGATTGAACGCCAGCGTCAGCAATGACTCCATCGCGGAATTCAAGGTGCTCACCGGCACCTACCAGGCCGAATTTGGCCGCAGCGCCGGCGCACAGGTCCAGTTGGTGACGAAAAGCGGCAGCACTCAGTTCCATGGCAGCGGGTACTTGTACCACCGCAATGAGAGCCTGAATGCCAACACCTTCCTGAACAACATCCGGCCGCAGTTCGGGTTATCGGCAACTCCCAAACCCCTGTTTCGCTACAACGATCCGGGTTACACCTTCGGCGGCCCCGTACCGTTGAAGAAGTGGAACCTGAAAAACAGGTTGTTCTTCTTCTGGAGCCAGGAATGGCAGTTGCAGCTCGTGCCGAATACCGCTCGTAACGTAACGGTGCCGACGGCACTGGAACGCAAGGGCGATTTCAGCCAGAGCATCAGTTCCGCCAACCGCCAGCCGGTAAAGATCTATGACCCGACCAACGGTCAGCTCTTTCCGGGAGCCGTGATTCCGGCCAACCGGATCTGGGCGCCCGGCCAGGCATTGCTGAACATCTTCCCCATGCCGAACCAAAACCTCGTAGCGGGCACCAACCTTCCCGCCGGCGTGACGTACAATTACCAGACCCAGTTGCCGGGTACGTCTCCCCGTCGCGAAGATTTGGCGCGGCTGGACTTCAACCTGACCGAGAAGATTCGCGTTTTTGGCCACTATATCAAGGACATTTCCAATGCCGGCATTCCCTACGGCACCTGGGTCCTCGGCATTAACCCGCCAATCGCGCCGATTTCCGAGCCCATTCCGGGCAACAGTCTGGCGGGCGGCATGACCTACATGATTAGCCCCACCATGACCAACGAATTCAACCTCGGCTACACCAACAACAGCATCAACATCTTCGCGCCCAACGGCGGGTTGAGCCAAAAGACGCTGCTGGGATCCACGCCGCTACCGGTGTTGTACCCTGGCGCAGTGCAAGAGGACTATATTCCGAACGTGGGTTTTGGCGGCAACAATCTGGCCAACTCACCTGGGTTCGGAAGCACCGATGCGCCGTTCATTAATTACAATACGACCATCGATCTCACCGACAGTTTGACGAAGGTATGGCACTCCCATATCATCAAGGCCGGCTTCTATATGCAGCGCAGCCGGAAGGATCAGACATCGTTCGGAGCCTTCAATGGCAGCTACAACTTCGGCGACTCGAACGGCCCGACGGGTGCGAATCCGCTGGATAGCGGCTACGGCTGGGCCAATGCGCTCCTGGGTGTTTACAACAGCTTTAACCAGGCGCAGCATCATATCAATGGCATGTACCGTTACTGGAACATCGAAGAGTACGTTCAGGACACGTGGAAGATCACCCCTCACCTGACCTTGGATTACGGTATGCGTGCCGCCTGGTACCAGCCGCAGTACGATGCCGGCTTGCAGGCATCCACTTTCGATCTTTCGCGGTTCGATCCGTCTAAGGCGTCCAAACTGTACCTTCCGGCCGTCAACCCGGCCAATAACACTCGTAGCGCGTACGATCCGATTTCGAACACGTATCGCACCGCGAACTACATCGGCTTGCTGATCCCGGGCAGCGGAGACACCTCCAACGGTATCTGCACGTCGGCCGGCTGCAACAAGTACCTGACGAAAGACCGCGGCTTGCAATGGGGTCCCCGCTTCGGTATCGCCTGGGACGTCACCGGCAAACAGGATATCGTCATCCGCACGGGCGCCGGTATCTATTACGATCGCATTCAAGGCAACCGCACTTTCGACACCGTTACCAACCCGCCCGAGGCGTTCAGCGTGACCACTCAATACGGTTATGCTCAAAACCTCAATCCGGCCACCGCGGTCCTTTCTCCGCCGTCCGCCGTAGAGGTTGACCCGACCGGCAAGATCCCGACTACCTATTCGTATCAGTTCAGCATCCAAAAGCGCCTCCCGCTGAGCATGATTCTGGATGTGGCTTACGTCGGATCCGCATCGCGCCACCAGCAGGACAACAAGAACCTGAACTGGAGCGGATTCGGGACTACCTGGACGGCAGGAGCGACAGATCCCACGGCCGGCACCGGCTGCATCGGATGCTCGCCCGCCCTCGGAACCGGCAGACCGCTCGGCAGCAACGCTCTCCCGCAGAACTTCATGGCCCGCATCCAGGGCTACGGCAACATCAACCTGTATGAGAGCCAGGCCAACGCCAATTACAATTCGCTGCAGGTGCAGTTACAGCGCCGTGCGGCAAAGGGCCTGTTCCTGGGCATTGCATACACCTGGAGCAAGGCTATGGGCAACGCATTGTCCGGCGGCACGAACGACAATTCGTTCGTCCGGCCCGACGGATTCAACCAGAAGGCGAATTACGGCCCGACCTCCTTCGACCGCACGCAGGTACTGGCGGTCAACTACGTGTACACGATTCCGGTGCCGGAGCATTTCGGCAACGCAGTCACGCGCTTGTTGACCAACGGTTGGCAGGTCTCGGGTGTGACCATGGCCCAAACCGGCGCCAAGTTTACGCCCGGCGTTAGCGTGCAGAACTCGTCCAACGCGGTCGTCACCGGATCCTACACCGAAGGGTGGAGACCGGCGATCGTTCCGGGTTGCGATCCTTACACGCATTCCGGCAACTGGACCAGCTATTTGAACCCGTCCTGCTTCGTACCGGCCTCGATAGGAAGCATCGGGCTTGAATCCGGGGTTAACTATCTGCACGGCCCCGGCGGCGTGAACTTTGACTTGGCAGTCCAAAAGGAATTTGCTGTCCTTAAGGAAGGCCGGGTTCGGTTCCAGTTCCGCGCCGATGCGTTCAACGTGTTCAACCACACCATCTTCACCGGCGTGAACAGCTCGTTGGCGTTCACGCCGTTCCAGGCTAACGCGAACGGCATCGTCACGGCGCCGCCGACGGGATACACCTCCACTGCGCTGGCAGTGAATGATCCCGCTCGAGGCTGCAGTGGCCTCAGCTGTACGCAGATCGGAGGATTCGGCAGTTTGAATCAATCCGGTCCCGGAACGTTTGGATACTCGCGAATCTTGCAGTTGATGGTTCGCGTGACCTTCTAAACTACCGAAAAGCAGGTCAAGACGCCGGGTCGGGCTAGCCCCCACCGGCGTCTTATTTTTTGGGGATCGGTTTCGATAATCCCAAACCGGCGAACTCGCGCAGACAGTCACAGCGGTTCGGCAACTGATTCTCCGATAATACGACAACGTCAGCCCTTACTCTTGGATACGTGATTTTCGTTGACCTAATGCTACACCGGGCAGGCTTAGAACGTACGCATCGCTATCAACTGGCTTACAAGATGGCCGAGCAAATGAGTTCTGGAAAGGATGATGCCTTCAGAAGATCGTCTGTATTATGGCGAATGCACCAATGATTACCCGTCAAGATTGAAGGTGTCGAACCCAGGGGCATGAAGATTCCGGCCACTGCTCCTGGTTCCATTTTGCCTCCGGCGGCAGGAACATCGTAATGCGCGGCGGCACTGGCGGGCTAGCCCCCACCGGGCGTCTTAGTTTTTTCGGAATCGGTTTCGAGCGAACTTCAGCGCTCCAGTTGTTGCAGGAGGGCCTGGGCTTCCGGATAGTTCGGCCGCAGCCGGATGGCTTCGCGCACGGCGGTCACTGCGTCCTGGTGCTTGTGCTGCATGGCGAGGGCGGATGCCAGGCCATAATGGGCCTCGGGATCATCGGGCTGGTAGCGCAGACCTTCGATGAAATTGGAAATGGCGTCTTCGAATTTCTTCGAGTACAGGGACGAAAACGCCATGACGAAATGGGTCGCGGCGTCGTGCGGTTTGAGCCGGAGAACCTCGCCCAGTTCCTTCAATGCCTGACCATCCTTGCCCTGCTGCAAAAGCGTGACACCCAGGTTGAAACGGGCAGTGGTGTTGGCGGGGTCGAGCTCGATGGCTTTGCGGAAGTACACGATTGCCGGGTCGAACCTGGATTGCCGGTCGGAGACCAGCCCGAGTTTGACGTACACGGCGGCATTGCTGGGGTTGTTCTTCAACGCCGCTTCGTATTGAGAAACCGCTTCGACATCTTGCCCGCGCGCGTCGGCGATCATTCCAAGGAAGAAGTGGGCATCGGGGCGATCGGCGAAGGGCCGCAGTAGGGCGTCCAGCCGCGCAACCGCGGCAGCCGATTTGGGAGTCTCGAAGAAGACATTCGTGAAGCCCCACAGCGGGACCGGATCGCCGGGCTGCAGCCGCAAACACTCGGCCATCTGCGTGAGGGCATCGTCGACCGCTTCCGGCTTGTTCGGATACGCGGTCAGCAGGGTGCGCGCGATGAAATTGTGGATGTCCGCGTCTTTGGTGTTGGCCTCGGCAGCGCGGCGTGCGACCTGGACGGCCTGGTCGGGATATCCGAAACGGCTCAGCAGGCCCGCCTGTTTGAGCAGACGAGTCGAGTTGTACGAGAGAGCGATCAACTGGTCGTTCAACGGATCCTGTGGCGGGGGCACGATCTTGGACTTGCTCAACGTGATGTTCTGCCGGGCTTCGGCCGCCTTCCCTGCCTCGCCGAGCGCGTCATAAGCTTCCACCAGCAGTTCGTACGGCGGCTGTAAATAGGGATAGGCGCGTACGAGCGGCGCGACCTGATCGATCACCTGATTCCACTCCCGGCGGCGCGCGGCCACGCGTCCGAGTCCGAATGCCGCCTGGAGAGACGAGTGGCCCTGGGAGGCCGCAACCGCCCTGTTGTAATAGGCCGCGGCCTGGTCCAGCCGGTCCTGCTTGAATTCGATGTCGGCCAAACGGAGCAGCGCCGGGACGTGATCGGGCTTGAGCTTCAACGTCTCCTGGAGGAACTTCGCCTGCTCCTGTTCGTTGCCATTCTCCTCTTCCAGGAAGGCCTGGCAATAGGCCCACTGGTAGTCGCTGGGAGCTAATCGCGCGGCGATCCGGTAGGCACCGGCGGCTTGGTCCAGGAACAGGTTGGCGTGATAGGCCATCCCCAGCTTGCCGACGATTTCGGCCGAATTGGGGCGGCGCCGGGCATCCTTATCCGCGCTCTCAAGCAACGTGCGACCGCCGGGGCTCACTGCGGTCAGATCGGGCAGCTTGGGAAAATCCGGCGGCACTTTTACGGGAAACAACACCGGCGCGAGCAGCAACGTGCCCGCGGCAAGCGCCACGGCCAGCGCCACGGTTTTGAGAAGCGACTTCGAATCTGTCATGGTAATTTGCGTACGCCTTGCGCCCAGTGGTTGAGCCAAAGCACCACGCGTCCTTCAGGGGTAAACGGCTGATAAACATCCATCCGCACGGAAACCAGGTCGGGTTTGCCATCGCCGTTCATGTCCGCCGACTCCAGGCTGATGAGATGAGTCGGGGAGTGAGCGATGTCATGCTGCGTGAAGTTCATTTTGCCGTCGTTCTCGAACCAGATCATGCTCTGGGAGTCCGGCTGTTCCCAAAAGTTGTAGCAACTGACGGCAGCGATATCGAGATCGCCGTCGCCATCGAGATCGACGGCGACAGCCGCGCTGGCTCCCGGAAACCGGCCGATGGGATGATGCTCGAATTTGAAACTGCCCTTGTTCTCCAGCCACTGAACGCTGTGCCAGGGCCTCGGACGCGGCGGCAGGTAATCGAAGGCGTCGCCGTTGGTGAGCAGGACGTCCACGCGCCCGTCCTTATTTAAATCGACCAGCCGGATGCCGCTGCTGCCGTAGTCCTCGTTGGTGCTGCCCCAGACCAGGTGCGATTTGAAATTGCCGTGCCCATCGTTTTCGAAGACGTAGACTTCCTCCCATTCCTGGCTGACGATGCTGACGATATCCATGTCGCCATCGCCGTCTATGTCCACGGGAATCGCATGGATCACTCCCGAGAGGCTCTGCAGGATGTGCGAGCGGAACTGCCAGTTGCCGAGATTCTCCAGCCAGCGGGTCTCGCCGTCGTCGTAGCCGAACTGGCCGACGATCAGGTCTAGGCGGCCATCACCGTTGAAATCGGCGGCGCGGACGTCGGTGACGCGGGCAACGTGATCGATCAGAGTGTGCGGCGTGAAGTTCTGCTTACCGTCGTTTTCCAGGACCACGACCGACCCGATTTTGTCGTTGCTGGGAAAAAGCTGGCCCATGCAGGCGACCAGGATGTCGAGGTCGCCGTCTTTGTCGATATCGGCGGCGGTCACATGGGCGGGGGCCGGGAGCACAGGGCTGATCCAGCGTTCGGTGTAGACACCGGCCGGGTATTGGCGAATCCAACCGATGCGATTGGCCAGCATGTCGGCGACGATGATGTCGGGGAGTCCGTCCTTATCGAGGTCGACAATCTCGAGGCTGCCGATGCGGGGAGGATCGGGCGAGGGAAATCCGATGGGCTGCGACTGGAGGAAGTCGATCTTGGTACCGTGCAGGGTCTTGGCGGGGGCCTCGGCGCTGTCCGTCGGGCGAGCGCCTTTGAAGATGTGCTCGAACATCTGGGAGACGGAGAGCCCGGAATGGTTCGCCTGGTACAAGAGGATCAGCAACGGGACGCCCAGCATGACGGCGGCGATTCGGAGTCCCGGCACCACGGAGGAGCGGCGTTTGCCTGGAGATGTGGGGCGGTCCTTTCTCATGTCGTTAGCCGGCGAAGAAGCAGATCATGCCGCCGGCCGCGAGCCAGAGGAAGGATCCGAGAGGAAGGGACGCGAGGATCGCGGGGGAAACTCGCTCCCTCACGGTGGCGGCACCGTTTCGGGATCCGGTGGCCTTAATCGGAGCCGCGACCGTGAGGGAGCGTTGATTCACGGGCCAGCATTGATACAACGCCTGAATCGAATATGCCGCCCCGATGAGCACGCACGCCACCTGCAGCCATGGAATGCCTGCCGCCCAGACGATATGCCACCGGCTGCCCGCCATGCCCAGGAGGTTCCATCCCCAGTTGAACGGATCCGACAGGCTCTGCAGCAGGAACGTCATCATGGACAGCACGGTCGCCAGCGCAAACGCGATCCAGCAGCCCAGCCCGATGGGGATCAGGGAGGCGGTGGTCGCGCGGAATTGAGCGGCCGGAGCCAGTTTCGCTCTACCGAGGCGGATGCCGGCGCGGGTCAGCAGGTACCAGACGAGAGGCAGAACCCCCAGGCAGACCGCCCACACGACCACGGCATAGACCGCGAACGATCCCCAGTGCATCTTGTCCACGATGTCGGTCCAGTCGCGGATCTTGTCCCACGCGCCCAGATTGATGATGCAGTACAGGCACGCCAGCGCAAACATGACGATCGCCTGCCATGCCTCGCTATTGCTGGCGATGTCCTTATCCCATCCGGTATTGCGCCAGAACACCGCGACATTGTCGTAGGCGCACGTCTTGACGCACTCCATGCACGCGCCGCAATCGTTGTTGCGATCGATCTCGCCGACGCAGATTCCATACGGGCAGCCCCAGCCTTTGACGCTGCCGGTGAGGCAGAATTTCTCCTCGCAGTCGTCGCACTTTTGCGACGAGACGGAGCGGACGGTGACACGGCCGGCGGTGGAGTAGATGCTGATATAACTGTTGATTGGGCAAAGCCAGCGGCAGAACAGCCGCTGCTCGGGAAACATCGAAGTAACGACTGCGAGCACGACCAGGCCGATCAGCATCCAGCTCGTCGCCGGAGGCAGCGCCACAATCGTGGTGCTGAAGGTCCCCAGCACGAGGAAGAGGAGCACTCGGGGCCAGGCGTTGCTCAGCCAGGAGGGCCAGACCAGCGAACGTCCTGCGGCCGGATTGCGCGTGAGCCGCAGCCGCTGCATCCACTCGCCGAGCAGGGGCAGTGGACAAACCGTACACCAGATGCGCCCGCCGAGGGGCACCAGCACGATGATCAGGGTCGAGAGCCAGAGTACCCAGATGATCATGGGACCGGCATTGCGTCCGGCAACCTTCGTCCCGAACAGGCCGGTCAGGATGATCAGCCAGAATACGCCGAGCATGGGCAGCGCCAGGTTGAATTGGAAGGACGGGTTCTTGGTCCAGCGCTTGATCCAGGGAAACCGCGCGAACAGATTGAACGGCTCCGAGCGGCGGTTGGGTCGCCTGCCCGCCACCAAACCCGCGAACGGAATCGCAAACAGCAGGCCCAGGGCTCCGTACAGCAGTACATTGGGGCTGACGATCAGCTCGCCGCGCTCCGTGCCGTGCAGCGGACCGTTATAAGTATGATTGCGGTACTGCGACTTCGAGACGAGCCATCCCTGCCAGCCCGGAAGTCCCGCGGTGACTTCGACCGTTTCCATCAGCACCGGGGGATCGTCGGGGCGCGAGAGGCGCTGCACCGAAACCAACCGGTTGCCGGGCGTGATCGACACGTGCAAGTCGTAATCCTGTAGGAAGAAACTCTGGCCGGTATCGCGGGTGGAAAACGTGAGCCGCAGGCGATCGCCGCGGTTGGCGTGAATGCGCGCGGGGCTGAAGCCGTAGCGATACGTCTCGATGTGGATGTCGCGCGTCCGCGGCGCATCGACCGAAAGAGCGGCGATCGACGCGGGGAGTATCGCACCCACAAGGAGAATCAGCAGCGCCGGCAGCCGGCGGGTCGTTGAATTTCCAGATTCCGGGAGCTGTAGCTGGCCCTGGATCTGAACGAGATCAGTGGTTTTTGCCAGAAGTTACATTATCCCACCATGCATCAGTCCGGAAGCTTGCCCAGCAGGCGGCCGAGGTATTTTTCGGCGTAAACCACGCTGCGCTGGCGGACCAGCCGCTCGGGAGGATGACGGAACAAACCCAATTCGGGAGCCTTCCTCAGCACCTGGCCGTCTTCGGGACTGAGGATGATCCAGGCGAGGGCTTGGCGCGCGACGGCCGGTTCGAACCCGGCGCGGATCTGGCGAAGGACCAGGCGGGCGATGTCGGACTCGCGGGGATCGGCGGACAGGTCGGCCACGGCGGCCAATGCCACCAGATTGCGGATACTCTGGCCGGGGTCGTCGAGCTTACCTGGGGCCCAGGCGCGGAGCTTGGCGGCGAAGCCCGGGTCAGCGGCTGACGAGGCGATGGGCGCCACCAAGTCGTGATCGCCGGGAAGCCCGCCGAACTTGATTTCCGCGATCTGCGCCTCGGTGATGTCGGCCCATGCCGGGACTTCGGGCAACACGGGTTTCAGCCGGCCGGTCTGCCAGGCAACAGCGCCCACGGATATCCAGGCGGCGAGGGCGGCGGCGACCCACAGGCGCACGGACCGGCCGATGCGGGCGCCCGGCTCCCAACGGAAGAGCCGGATCGCGGCAACTCCCGCCGCGAGGCCAATCACAGCCAAGGCGGCCAAGCGAAAGCCGGCGCCGGGAACCCCGTGCTGCCCGTCGAAGCAGGGCTGTAGAAGCTCCACGGCATAGCGTCCCGGCATGAAGCCGGCGAAATGCTGGGCCCAATCGGGGAGGGCTGCCAGGGGCACGCCGACTCCGCCGATGATGATCATGGGAAGGAAGATGCACTGGCCGAGCGCCTGCACCGCGGGTACGGTGTCGGCCAGCGCAGCGATCACGAGTCCCATCGCCAGGAATGCCGCAGTGACGAGGACGAAGGCCAGCGCCGCAGTTCCGGGCTGGGTCGGCAGAGGCGTGCCGTAAACCGCCCGGGCCAGGACGATTTGCATCAGAACGGCGGAGGCGATGAGCAGCAATCGCGCGATCGCGGCGCTGAAGACCAGCCAGCCGACCGGCAGCGGCAATAGGCGGTATCGCTGCCAGACGCCCTGCTCGCGTTCGGAAACCAGCGCGGTGGGAAGTCCGAAACAGGCTCCGCCGAGGATGGTGATGGTCAGAATTTGGCCCATGTGCGCCAGCAACGGCGGAGAATCGGCGCGGAAGAGGCTGCCGAATGCTACGAGGAAAAAAATGGGTACCAGGTAGCCATACACGACGGCCTGCGGATTGGCGAAGTTCAGAGCGATGGTGAGGAGCAGATGGCGGGTCCAGCCCTTCACGACACGTCTCCCCAGGGGCGGCCAGTGAGTTCGATGAAAACGTCTTCTAGCGACGGTTCGCGGACCTGGACTTCGAGCAACCGGGCGCCGGCTGCATCGATGCAGCGAACCAGCGCGGCGAGCAGGGAGACCGGGGCACGCGTGTCGAGGATCCAGGCGTGGTCGGCGGGAGTGGCGTGGAGGACGTCGGGCAGAGCCGTTACGATGCCGGCGGCGAGGCATGGCTCCGTCCTCACGATCACTCGCGCCGGAGACTTCGAGCGGCCGATCAGTTCAGCCGGCGACCCGCAGGCCACCACCCGGCCGCTGTCCAGGATCGCGATTCGATCGCAGAGTTCCTGCGCTTCCTGCAGATCGTGAGTACTCAGCAGGACGGTCCTGCCATCCGACCGCAGTTCGCCAATCAGGCTGCGCAGTGTGCGGCGGGTTTGCGGATCCAGACCGGCGGTAGGTTCGTCGAGCACCAGCAGGGTCGGGCGGTTGACGAGCGCCAACGCCAGGAACAGGCGCTGGCGCAGACCGCCCGAGAGCGTGGCGAAAGCTGCATCGGCCTTCGCCTCCAGCTCAAATCGCGCGAGTAGTTCGTCGCTGGTAAATGGCTCGGAGTAGAACGATCCGAAGAGATCCAGGGCCTGGCGCGGAGTGATCTTGTCCTGCAGGGTGGCGGCCTGGAGTTGCGCGCCAACGAGCCCGTTGATCTGAATCGAGCCGCTATCCGGCTGGCGCAATCCGAGGATGCACGCGAGGGTGCTGGTTTTGCCGGCGCCGTTAGGGCCCAGCAGGCCGAAGATCTGGCCCGCCGGGACGTCGAAACTCACGCCGGCGACTGCCACGGTCGGCCCGTACCGCTTCCAGAGGTCCTTTATGGAAACGGCGGGCTCAGTCATTGCGTTTACCGTAACACAGACAACCAATTTCAGCTAAAAGGATGGTAATGTCTGACGTATTCTGCTACAGTTTCATCTGTGAGCGATCATCACTTTTCGAGACGCTACTTCTTCTACGGAACGCTGCTGGCTGGAGCAGTTCCATCCGGGGGTTTCGGCAGTACGCCGTCCCTCTCTGCGTTGGGCTACAAATCGCCCAACGAAAAGCTGAACATCGGCGGGGTGGGAGTCGGGGTGCGCGGTCCCGCGATTCTGGTGGGCGCCGCCGCAACCGAGAACATCGTGGCGCTGTGCGATGTGGATGAAGAGCGCTCGGCGCGCGGGTTCGCCACGTATCCGAATGCCAAGAAATACAAAGACTATCGGAAGATGTTCGAGACCGAAGGCAAGAACCTGGATGCCGTGATGGTCGCGACGCCCGATCACATGCACACGCCGGTCGCGCTGTTGGCCATGCAGCACGGCAAGCATGTGTACTGCGAGAAGCCCTTGACGCGCACCGCCTCCGAAGCGCAATTGCTGGCCGATGCGGCGGTGAAGTATAAGGTAGCGACCCAGATGGGCAATCAGGGTTGGAACCACGAGGGCACCAAGACGGCGTGCGAAATCTTCTGGTCGGGCGAGATCGGCGACGTGAAGGAAGTGCACTCCTGGACGGGTGGCATTTACGGTGGGCAGCCGAACATCCCCGAAACGGGTCCCGCGGCTACCGCTGTGCCGTCCGGGCTCGATTGGAACCTGTGGCTGGGCTGCGCCGAGCCGCGGGAGTTCAATCCGCTGATGACGAATCAGTGGCGGGCATTCCAGGACTTCTCGACCGGCGGATCGCTGGGCGATTGGCTGGTACACAATCTGGGTCCGGCGCACCTTGCGCTGCTGCTCGACCGGGTCAGCCCGACCAGCGTCGAGTGCGTATACGTCGAAGGCAAGAATACGTGGCTATGGCCCTTGCGCGCGCACATCGTCTTCGAATTTCCGGCGCGCGGCAGCATGCCCCCGGTGACCGTGCATACCTATCAAAACATGCGCGGCGACTTCCAGGATCCGGCCGGTATGGCCGAAGGCGAGCGCCTCTTCCCGGCGATGAATAATCTGACCGAGAAGGGTCGTCCGTTCGTGCAGGGCGGCGACGGCATGATGCTGGTCAGCACGCAACTCGGCGTCGACGGCAAGCCGCTGCAGCAGCAGGGTCGTGGCGGCGGACCGCCTCCGGGTGCGGGTCGTGGTCCGGGTGGCGGTCGCGGACTGCCTCCGGGCGGGTTCCCGGGCGCTTCACAGGATCCCAAAATGCGCGCGCCGGGCAATGGCTCCGTCTTCGTCGGGTCGAAGGGTTACATGGCGACCACGTCACGGGGCGAGGGCGTGTGGCTGCTCCCGCAGTCGCGATGGGCCGAATACAAGCTGCCGCCGCAAGTACTGCAGCGCGGCGTCAATCACCAGCAGGACTGGCTCCGCGCCTGCAAAGGCGGTGCGCCCGGAGTGTCGGACTTCGCCGTCGCGACGAAGTACATCGAGTGGCTCGGGTTGGGCGCAATCGCGCTCCGCGTCCCCGGCAAGCTCATGTGGGACGCGACGAAACGCCGCTTCAGCAACAACGAGGAAGCTAATCGCCTGCTCAAGCCGTACCTTCGCAAGGGTTGGGAGTTGAAGGCGTAACATTTCCGTGCGCCTTCGGTAACACCGGCGATCTTCGTCGCCGGTTGGCGGGCAATGCCCGCCCGGTGCATATGCATCGGAGCCGCGACCGTAAGGGAGCGAGGCATCACGCCCCTTACGGTCGCGGCTCCGACGGTGAGTTGGATCTAGCGGTAGGGCAGGCGAAAGCGCCTACGCTACTTTAAGCTGACGGTGTATCCCTTAAGCGGCCGATCGTCTTCGTCGAGGAAGCGGACGCAGAAGTCGGTAGCTCCGCCGCCGTTGACGATGGCAGCGCGGATGACGTTCGGGCCCTTCTTCAGCGTGAGGCGTTTCGACACCCCATCGTCAATCACGGTCTGACGATCGCCGTAAATGCCGATGACCTCCTGGCCGTTGACCCACCAGACCGAGGCCGCGTTGGAGCCGATCGCCAGCCGCACGTTCGGCATGTCCCGCGGACAGTTCACGATGGTGACCGCCCAGAAGAGGACGTCCGATGTCTTCTTGCCCAGCGCATTCGCGAAGTGATACAGGTTGACGTTGTAATCCTTCGTGTCGAAGGCGTGCCAGGTGAGTTGCGCGTCCCCGACCGTCACCTTGTCGCCGTCATGGGGGATGACGGTGAACTGGTTGGGGAAGTACTCCTTTTTCACGGCGGCCTGGACGATGCTGTCGGTCAATCCGTTGGCGCCGATCGGCTCGAGCAGCAGCCAGCGTTGGATGAAGCCCTGGTCGACGGGGGGGGCGGCATAAGCGCAGAGCGCCGCGCCCGCCAGAGCGGCGAGGACCGGTATGTGGTGTCTCCGAATCAGAGTCATGTCGATTTCCCGAAGTATCCTTACGGCGTCTTGATCAGCCAGTGCTGTTTCCCGGCGGTGGGAACGTATTTGGACAGCGTCGCGAAACTGCTGCCGACCGCCGAGAGGGCCATCGCGTCTTTGGAGTTGGGGACCGACTTCGGCTCGATTCGCCAGGAGCCGTCGGCCAACTGATCGAAGCGCCACAACTGTTCGGGCGCGCCGGTGAAGGCCGGCAGAACCACGAGTTCGGCGCCTTCGGTGGCGGCCAGCGCCCGATCTGTACCCGCGATCGTGATCTTGAAATACGGCGAGCCGGGATAGCCGCCGGCGTTGGGCACGGCGGTGATGGCCCACTTCTGCTGAGCCTGGCAGAGGTAAACCGCCATGCGGGTATCGACCGGGCCGGCCGGCCACTTGGTCGAGACCTCCGCAACGTCCTGCGGCGGGATCGGCGCACCAGTGCCACCGAACATGCCTCCTCGTCCGCCACCCGGAGCGGCGCCTGCGGCCGGCGGACCACCAGCAGCCGGTGCTCCGGCTGGGGGCGCACCGGCAGGCGGCGGTCCTCCGCGTCCTGGTCCGCGACCACGACGGCCGCCGACCGGCATTCCCTCGACTGACATTTCGAGCGCCGTGCCGGTGCGCGCGGACTCGATCTCGTACGTGCCGTCCTTCATGTTATCGCCGGCGACCGGCCAGCCATCTTTCCACAGCAGCGGCCGGATATCGAGCACGCTGGCGCCGCCGCGGTCGAGGTCGGCTTCCCAGTGCATCGAAAACTTCTGCACGCCCTGACCGAGATCCAACAGGCCGAAGTGGCCGGGCCCGATCAAGCGCCCGCCCGACCCGATCAAGAGCTTGCCCGCGCCTTCGATCATGTCCACGCCCTCATCGTCGAGGTAGGGACCGGTCACCTTTTTGGAGCGGCCCATGCGGATGTTGTAGCCGGAGTCGGCACCGCGGCAGCAACTGCCGTGCGTGGCGAGCAGGTAATACCAGCCGTCGTGATACATCAGGTCGGAAGCTTCGCAGTTCACGGCGAGGTTGCGGGGCTGGTCGTTGGGATTGATCCGCTTGCCCGTCTTCGGATCGAGTTCGACCAGCCGGATGTAGCCGAAGTAGGAGCCGTAAACCAGCCACAGGCGGCCGTCGTTGGGGTCGAGCATCACGCCGGGATCGATGGCGTTAGAGTCCTCGACGCCGTCGGAGGAGGCGACCACGCCGCCTTCTTCCCATTTGTAATCGGGCGAATCGGGGTCGAGCGTCTTGCTCCAAATCATGTTGACGGCAGCTTTGGGCTGCGCGCCGATATTGGCCGCGACATACATATAGTAGCGGTCGCCGATGTGAATGACGTCGGGCGCGAGGCCGCGGCGCGGGGCTGCGGTGCCGCGGCGCCAGGTCCAGCCGTCGTCGGAAACCAGCGAGCCGCCGCCGGTGCCGTACGTGTAGTATTTGCCATTGCACATCACGACGGTCGAAGGGTCGTGGATGCCCACTTGGCCGTCCAGCCCGAAGGCGATGGTGCCCACGGCCAACGCAATAACCAGAAGAACGTATTTCATAGATCGATACTCATGTCCTTACAAAGTGCCGTTCACGTGCGGAATGTTGCCGGAGGGCTGTCCGCCGCCGACGCTGATCTCCACCTTCGATTTTGGAACGTCGGCGGCAGCGAGGGTAAAGCTCACGGTCCGGCTCTCACCTGCCCTGAGATGGATCCGCTGAAAGCCGCGGAGGCTGCGGACGGGCGCGTTGTCCGCACCGCCGCCCGAGACGTACAACTGCACGACCTCGTCGCCGTCGCGCGCCGAAGTGTTCTTCACGGTGGCGCGGACCTCAGCGCCGTCGGGAGTGCGCTTGGCAGTCAGGGTCGAATATGCAAAGCTCGAATAGCTCAAGCCGAAGCCGAAGCTGTACAGCGGATCGCCCTTGAAGTAGCGGTAGGTGCGGCCCATCATGTTGTAGTCGGTGAACTCCGGCAGTTGATCCATACCCTTATAGAAGGTTACGGGAAGCCGGCCCGAGGGGTTGTTGGTTCCGGCCAGGGTCTCGGCGATTGCGGTGCCGGCCTCCTCGCCGCCGTACCAGGCCGAGACCAGAGCGGTCGCGCCGGTGGCCGCGGAATTCACGGCGACGGCGCTGCCGCTGGTCAGGACGACGACCACCGGCTTGCCGACCGCGAGCATGGCCTTCACCAGATTCTCCTGCGGCTCGGGCAGATCGATGGTGCTGCGATCGTGGCCTTCGCCTTCGAGCGATCCGTTGAGGCCGACGAAGACGAGCGCGACGTCGGAATTCTTTGCGATCTTCTGCGCCTCGGCGAGCAGGACGGCGGCGGGCGGAATCCAGTTCAGCTCGGCTCCGCCACCACGGCCATTCTGCTGGTATTCGACTTTGACGGCGTACTTGCGGCCGCCCTCCAACTGAATCGGGGGCGCACTGCGCGGACCGCGACCCTGACCCTGGCCGGGCCCCAACCCGGCAGGACGCGCGCTCGCTGGTCCGCTGGGATTAACTTCCTTGTCGTCGATGAACAGGCGCACCTTGCCGTCGCGATTCCAGATGCCCGTGCGCGCCGACACGACGTAATCGCCGGTGGCGGACGGCGTCAGCGTGGCGGTCCAGCGGATGGAATACTTATCGCCGCTGGTCACAGCGACGGTGGCGGGATCTTCCATGTTGGCATCGAAGTACACGCGCGGCTCGGTGCGACGGAGCTTCGGCTGACCCTGGAAGTCGCCGTTGTCGAAGTACTCGGCCTGAACACCGTGGCCCTTGCCGTCGGGCGGCGCGAGCACACTCGACGACACCAGCGCGGGGGCGGTCGGCGTATAGGTCGCGCCGAGAGCGTACTGCAGGGTGGCAGTAGAGAACTGCTTCGCCAGTCCCTCCAGCGGCGTGACCTGCTCGGACGAGATGCCGTTGTAGTTGCCCAGCAGACCGACCGGGTCGTCGGCGGACGGGCCGATCACGGCGATCTTGCGGACGGCGGATTTCAGAGGCAGGATGCCGCCTTCGTTCTTCAACAGAACGATGCCCTCGCGCTCGGCGGTCAACGCCAGTTGCCGGTGCGCGGCGGAATCGTTCTCGGAGAGGGGAATCTTGGCGAACGGAACGCGCTCGGGCGGATCGAACATGCCGAGACGGAATCGCGCCACGAAGAGCCGCTCGGCCGCGCGGTTGATCTCGGCTTCGGTGATGTGGCCGGCCTTGACCTCGTCGATGAGGCTGCGATACTCGCCGCCGCAGGTGAGGTCGGTGCCCGCTTTAACGGCGGCCACGGCGGCTTCGCCCTGGGTCGCGAGATACTTGTGAGCGCGGTAGATGTCGCCGATGGCGCCACAATCGCTGACCACGAAGCCCTGGAATCCCCACTCGTCGCGCAGGCGCTTCTGGAGCAGATCGGTATTGGCGCAGCCGGGCACGCCGTCCACGCTGTTATAGACGCACATCACGGAGTCGGCCTTGCCCTCCACCACGGCCGCGCGGAAAGCCGGCAGGTAGGTGTTGACCATGTCGGACTCGCTCACCTTCACGTCGAAGGTGTGGCGGAGCGGCTCGGGACCGCTGTGCACGGCGTAGTGCTTGGGCGTGGCGACCACCTTGAGGTAGTGCGGATCGCTGCCTTGCATGCCGGTGACGAACGCGACTCCCAGGCGGCTGGTGAGGAAGGGATCTTCGCCGAAGGTCTCCTGGCCGCGGCCCCAGCGGGGATCGCGAAAGATATTAATGTTGGGCGACCAGTAGGTCAGCCCGGCGGTGCGGCCGGGAGCGGCTCCGGGCGCGACCTCGGTGACGGGCGGCCGGCGCTGGGCCTCGTGATACTTGGCGCGCGCTTCGGTCGAGATCGCGTCGGCGATACGATGCACGAGGGCGGCATCCCAGGTGGCGCCGAGGGCGATGGACTGCGGGAAAACGGTGGCGCGTCCGGTGGCGACGCCGTGCAGGGCTTCGTTCCACCAGTTGTAGACAGGCACATGGAGGCGGGGAATGGCGGGCGCGCTGTTCTGCATCTGGAGCACCTTCTCCTCCAGGGTCATGCGCGAGATCAGGTCCGCGGCGCGGCGTTCCGCGGGCAGATTCGGATCGAGGTACGGTGCGTTGCCGGGCTGCTGGCCGAACGACGCGGCAGCACATAGCCATAACAGGGCAGGCACAGGGAAAATCCGTCTCAAGCGATAAGCTCCAGTGATCAGCCGATGGTAACGCTGTAATCACGGCATTGCAAGCCCTTACATTCGCAACTCCGGAGCATAGCATTATCGCCCTACGCGATGGCGTTCCACGCGCGGCAGGCTTCGGTGTGGGGGTGGTCGGTACCAGCCGGGGTTCGTCAGTTCCCATCGGGAGTTGATGCAGCAGGTACAAGAGGACCTGAAACGGAAATAGATCATGGCACCAGACGGATGCGCTGGCGGCGGTTGTGGACAGCCTCGATCATTTCGACCGAATCCGGCCGGCGTTGCGCGATCTGGGGCGCAAACACGCGGTGGAATACGGTGTACGTCCCGAACATTACGAGACGGTCCGAACGGCCATGTTGTGGGCGCTCGGACAGGCGCTGCAACCGCATTTCCACGCGGCGACTAAACAAGCGTGGCATGACGTTCTACAGGAGATCACGCGCGAGACGCTGGCCGGGGCCGCCTGACGGCATCACGGTGATATTCTAATTTCGGAGCTTTCATGACTCGAACCCGTTCGTATGCGATGCTTGCGCACCTGCTCGCCGCCACGTTGGCATTGGCGCAGCGGGGCGGCCCGATTCCGCAGCAGTTGGCGTTCACGCCGTATCACGCGAGCGGGATCTACGCGGTGGGCGAGACGGTCGGGTGG
>Ga0105240_10001053_pt1 | contig 48848 bp, 62 predicted proteins | sample KBSC54metaG_FD_80426 | JGI IMG/M metagenome (GOLD analysis project Ga0105240, IMG submission 80426) | Corn rhizosphere microbial communities from Kellogg Biological Station, Michigan, USA - KBS C5-4 metaG | ecosystem: Host-associated > Plants > Roots > Rhizosphere > Soil | place: Michigan, USA... | reverse complement strand
GTGTCTGATAGTATCGACGTTTAACTGGGAGAATAGTTTTGGATATATCTCCTTACCTGCCTTTACGTTAGGAGACTTAAGTCCGTCAAAATGGAGGCAAATACCTGTTTTCGTATCCCAGTGAGTATCGTTAACGGTAATCGTGGACCATCCGTTCTTGGGTTCGCAGAACTTTCCATGTGCATCAAACTGGTCCACTGCGTTTGCAATGGCTACAAACCGGAAAAACTTGGTTCCTACCTGAAGGTTGGCCCTCGCAGTAAAGATGGCGGGCTGAGTCTGAGCTGCTTCGTCAACCATCATAATCATTCGATCGGGGTGAACCCCCTGAATCTTTCCAACTGCCTGTTCGATATCTCCTGAATCTACAGCAATTGCCCTGATCGCGTACTTGTCATCCCCCTTCTTGGACTGGACCATCGTTTTTGAATCAATCGGGTTAAATCCGAAGAGAGTTGTGAAATTGGTTCTTCCTTTTGAATAGAACGACATCAATTCACTCCATACTCGTGCCCTAAGAGAAGGTACGGTCGTTGAAGTAAGTACGACCGAGGTTGCCATTGGCTTTGCCAGAAATTCAATAAAAGCAAAAAGGGTAAAAGAGAAAGTTTTGTGAGCACCGGAACACCCTGTCATTCCTATTTCTTTATATTTGCACCATGCCCAAAGCATTAATTCATTCCACTCGTGCCAATTCTTCCAGACCCACGGATAAAGCATCTGAATTACATGCTTGATATGCTCGGACCGGTGTAATCCTCCTATCGATTCAGAGTCTGCAACTCCGATATGAAGAAGCTCAATTTCAAATTGTCCGATATTCGGGGGTAATTGTTTTGGACTTAACCCGTAATACTGGATCTTGGTTGACATCAGCTTGTTGACAGATTTTAATGTGTAATCCCAAAATTACAAGATGCTTGTTATTTTACCATTCTACTCAGGAGACAAGAAACAGGCCGTTGAACTATCCGAATGGATCCTTGAACTGGGAGGAGTAAGCAAGCACGACTGTATTCTCTGTCACGACAAGAGAACAAATACAGACGGAATTCTTGATACCCTTTCCAAGTCTTTTAAATCGGTTACCACGATTGTTCCGTACGATGCCGCCGATTCGTGGCCTGCTGGTCCAAATAGGATGTTTGATTACACCTGCCGATATATCTCAGAGCTTGTAAAAAAACCTTTTCTTTGGATTGAGCCAGATGCAATTCCTCTTAAATCAAACTGGCTGGATAAAATTGAGGAAGAATATAATCAATGCGGAAAGCCCTTTATGGGTCAGTACGTAAACATTACTGATACCTACAAAGACGGTATAAACCACATGTCTGGGGTGGCTGTATATCCCCACAACGTAATTGCGGAAGCTCCTTCGGTTTTGAATAATATCACTGTTGCTTGGGATATTGTAGGAGCATTGGAAATACTTCCGAAGTTTTACGATACCAAGCTCATTCAGCATACTTGGAAGGCACAGTCCTTTAAAGACGTTGGAAGCCTTTGCCGACTTCGCGAAGAAGCGGTTATCTTCCACCAGAACAAGGACGGAAGCCTGATTAAATATCTTCGAGAATCCAAGACGAACAAGCCTTCTAATCTCAAGGAGTTGGTTCAGAAGTCCGTAGAGGTTACATTATCGGAAACGATAAAAGAAGTGCCTGAGACTATTGCCTCAAATACAGTCTACACCTTCTACGACCCTCTGCCCGAGCTTCAGGACGAGAAATTGATGCGTATGTGGCAGCAGAACTGGCGTGCTTACGGTTGGGAACCAGTCGTTCTTACTCTGAAAGATGCTCAGTCCTGGGATGGGAACAGATTCGAGAAATACAAGTCTTCTCAAAACCTTTACGAAGGAAAGTGCAAGAGAGACTATGTTTTCCGCTGTTACACCAGGTGGATTCCCTTGGCTTACACGGGTGGGGTGATGGTAGATTTCGATGTTTTCAACTACGGATTTACTCCGAAAATGTACGAGGATTTAAGGAATAATCTTCCTTCAGACAGGATTGTGCATTTAAGCGGTGATGCTACCCCGTGTGCTACGTTTGGGACTTCATCCGCGTACATGAAGCTCATAGAGGCTTTCGACGCGTACAACGACCTCGCAGACCCCAAAACACCCCATTTAAAGCAGAATGTTCATGACCAGAACATCCTTGATGCAAATCCTAAGTTATGGACAGGAATCAAGTTTTGCAGCCTTTACCCTGACGAAGAGCTTTGGAGCAAGTATCCTCTTACTCACTTCACGCACGGAAAAGTATCTTTCCCAAGAAGCAGCAAAATCAGAGTAATTCGTAACTTTGAACCTGTTCCTCGCAAGACTTCAAAAGTCAAAAATAGTCTTGCTGGGGTATAGTGTCCACGTACCAGTTGGAGAAAGAAAAGGATCACAAATATCTGACATATCGCAGATATGCTGAGATAGTGCTCCCTGTTCAAAATCTGTTGGGTAATTAAACTCATTACTCATCGATTGATGGCTTATAGAGGTTACCAGAGAAGCATATCCTGATGGATTAGACGGGGTAATAATTCCAATTCCGTCGAATTCAAGAAACAAAAGAGGATAATGATCAGTTCCATTCATATAGGATTTGTCCGGACCTACACCAAATGGAGGATTGGAAGACATGAAATACAAAATCCATGGAGAATTGGATGGAGGTCCAGAAAAGGTACCGTTGATATCGTAAAGAACATGTACGGGGTTTCCCATATTATCAAACGCATGACCGTCTCCGCTTCCAAGCCATGTCACATCCCAAGAGGATACGATAGTCTGTAAAGGCCATTTATTATTTTGAACAGTCCATCCCATTGCATCGGGATATCTTGTAGGATCTGTCACTGTGTAAGATGAAGTTTGCTGCCATACTACACTGCCTGTAATGGTTCCGCTTTGAGTTCCTGGTCCTCCTCCAAGATCAGGAGTAGGACCGCTGAATGCCATATCAATATCCATTGTCCACTCCCTGACTGCCCAGTAATAATTCATTACCTGCTGCAAAGGAAAACTCAGAGGATAATTTGAAGTGGGTCCGGTAGGAACAGTTCCCTGATTGGGAATATAGGGAAAGAATCCGAAACTGTCCTTGAAGAGAAATTGTATATCCGCCATCAGTCAGCTCCGCAAAAATCCTGAGGAAAGATTACAGGTATCACAGTTCCGGATATGACAGCTGTTGTATTGTAGCAAAGCATGTTTCCAATCTGATGCTGAACAATCTTCAGGCCTCCTGCTATTTCGATTCCAAACTCTGAGGATGAATCGTTAACAATCTTTGCAAGAATGATGTTTAAATCCGTCTGATTCGGAGGAGTAGAACTGTCCAAAACCACTGTGGCCGGTTTGGTGGCAGATCTTACAATAGAAGCACTGGTTATGGATAACGAAGAAACAACAGCGTTAACATAAATATAATCCCCTGCCGTTACGGTAATATCCGTATTCAATCCGGTTATCGATATAAGTCCTGTTGAAAAACTCAGACCGGGATTCCATATCTGCGTAAACGAATTTACATACACTGCCGGGAAAGCCACACTGCTGGTTGATCCTTCAGCAACGCCAGACGGTACATTGAGAAATTCCTGCTGCTCTACAGTTCCATTAAACTGCCACTTCTGTCTCCTGTAGTTTTGATCCTGAACAGGACTTTGAGTGATGGAAATAGGGATATGGACCGGGCTTTCCTGTGTGATTCCAAGCTGAGATAATCCTGTAGCCAGTGGCATTGCAGGACGATTACGGAGAAAGTTATCCCTTTCCTCCTGAAACGCTCTCTCGATAGCAGGATCTATTGTGCTACCACGTACGTTGTTGTCATCCGCCATAGATTAAATCCCCACCTTTCCACCTTGGATCCGATTACAATCTCAGTGCCTGCATTTACCCAGCCTTGGTATGTTGTCGCTGAAGGAGTGCTTGCTGCAATAGCAACACTCTCTGAAACAAATCCCCAGATCGGGTTATTACTGGCTGTATTGAAGGTTATATTGAAAGAATCGGTAAGACAATATCTCTCGGACAGATTGAAGAAAATACCCTGATAAATCAAATCCTGAGGATTGACAATCGTCCATGAAGTAGGAGTAGGGGGAGATGCTGCATATTGCACATGAATGCGAGATTGTGCATATTTCCTTCGTACGGCGTTTCGGATAAGGTTGATGTTTCCAAACTCGTTCCCATCCAGAGTGGAAATAAATGCTGCACTGGCACCGAATACAAGACAGGGAAAATCGTACTGAATCAGTTCGTGAGAGTCCCACGCAGAAGGAGGGGTGCCTCCATTAATGATTCTTGTGATACGAAGAGACTTCAGTTTTGTAATGGACTTTACGTAATCTTCAACTCCCGCACTTGTATTTGGAGTGTAAGTATTTGTAACAAGCTGTTTCTGGATGGTGATTACAGCGAAGGTTTCTCGATCTTCTTCGAAATCTTCAACCACATTTCCTACGAGAGTCCTTGAGATTCTAACCTCCCATCCTACAAGGTCTGTAACCGGCTCGGAAGTAATCTGCATCCATGTCTGATTCGGAGCGGATCCAGTCAAGGTTTCTCCTACTGCAATATTTGCAAGGACGTTCTTTCTCCTTTGTTCAGTCACTACCATTCCGTCAAAATCAATCCTTGTGCTGGTCAAGAATGGACCGGGGAGTGTTTCAAATACTCGCACCACTTTGACGTATCTGGACCTGAGAGGATCCTCGTCAGGAAGCTCCCGCATGTCTTCTTTAACAAGTAGTGCATTTGCGTTTGCGCTGTCAGGAGTGAGTTCAGGAAGTCTCTGATATCCTACTCTTGGAAGAATGTACTCCCTGATATATATCGGAAACGAAGTTGCTTCTCCACTGAACTGAAGAGCATAGTTCCATACGTCCTGAGACCGCGCAGATCGGTCGTTTGCCCAGAATCTGATAACCCATTTTCCATCCTGACTTACTCGTTCGGAGACAAGATAAAGTGGACTGGGCCACTTGTTTGCATCAGCCTCTTTGTAGGTTACTGATCCGTCCAAAGGCAAAGGAGTGTATCCTCCTCCTTCTGTAGAGTGTTTCTCTACAAGGACAATGTGCCCTATCTTCGTAATGAAGTCCGGTACGTCAGGAGTAGGGTACTGGGGAACTCCGACATTCGCTGGCGGCTGAGGAAATCTCGGATCTTTTTCTTCTTTAGGCATTATCGTGCGTTTCTTGAAAGAGGTACTTTCTTTCTTAAGACAGGTATTCCAGTTTCAATACCCTGTAATATAGTTTTTGGATATCGTTTATTGACTTCTCCCTTGGTATTTTTGTCTTGTTGCTGAGCTGCAAACTGAACAAGAGAAGGAACAAACAGAGATTTTCCAAGTTCTCCAAAGTATTCTGATCTCTGTTGTGGAGTAAACACTTTTGCAACCTGATCCATCTGATTTACAAACGGAACCTCTTCAGCAAGTCCGATAGATGCTGCAAGTATTCCCATTCCAAGCCCCTGTTTTTCAGTGTCGGTTCGTCTGAGTTTTGAGTCTGATACACGACGAATAGTAGCTCCAATCTGCAACGCTTCCAGAAGAGGGTTGTGAACCAGATAACTTGGGATATTGTGACCGTAGAGTTTTACAGCCCCTACTTTGGCGTCTCCTTCTTTTCTCTTTTGTCCTGGCTGGTAATATCCCCCAAATGTATTCGGATTAAGATACCCAAGAGTAAGTGCCGCAGCTCCAAGACTTCCCTTCTTCAAATCCCGCATGATAAGATCAGCCTCTCCGGGCTTGAGATTTTCTATTCCTCTTCGCATTGCGAATGCCAGACGAGCTGATCCTGTAACAAGTCCTGTTGCATACTGAAGAGTCTCGGCAACGATATTTGTAGGAACTTTAACGATAGGAAGAAGCACTCTTAATGCCGTACCTCCTACCTTGCTTGATACAGGTATTCTTCCTGTTTCCTTGTCGGGCTGGTCGAGCGCGGACAATGCACGTTTATACATCCCTACAACCCTGTTATCCTGCATGAAAATAGACCTCTGAGCATCCTTGTATGCTGAGGTTGCTATACTAGTCTGGACCAAGGGGTCTGATACATCCACTCCGTTTGCGATGGCATGGCTCATTCTTTTCTCGAATGACCTAGAAAATTCATTCCTCTTTGCTACAGTCTTAAGCGCTCCGTGGATGTTTCCCATGAAGTCCACTGCTTCGTTAGGAACGACGTTTTTCTTTCCGTAAAGGGCGTCCAGATCGCTTTTACCAGTAGTAAGCACCTTCCATGCATCCTTCATACCTTTGGTGAAACCCTCGGTAATAGCCTTCGCCTCGGATCTTGCATTTAGACCGCCTTCTCTGGGTGCTCTCTTTGCTACTTCAGGGATAAGCTTTGATATTCCTGCACCCACAAGCTCTTCAGCAGGGGTAAACATCATCCTCTCTCCTGCTGCGGATGTTAGTTTTGCCAGAGTAACAGGGCTGGAAAGAATGAAAGCACGCCTCCATTTCACCAGAGTATCCTGAACTTTCTCCAAAGGTGTACGTTGTTTCTGACGGTCCTTGTACAGGGCTCTCGCAAATGATTCTTTTGCTCTCTCGTTTTCTGCTTTTAGACGAAGAGCCTCATCATCCAAAGCAAGCTTTCTTCTTTCTGGTACCGATAAATCGCCTGTTTCAAGCTTTGATTCCAGCTCGGCAGTACGTCTTTTTAATCTTGTTTTATATCCTTTAAGGAGAGATTCCTGAGAAGGAGTCTTTTTCTTGGTGTAATCGTCGAAATTCTTCTGAGTTTCCTGAATCTTGTCATGTAACTTTTTGACTTCTTCTTCCTGTTCAGGAGTAAGCTTTTCACCGCCCAAAGCAGCTCTTCTCTCTGTCATCATCCTTGCAAGGGAGAAGTCTTCGTTTGCGAGCATCTTTCTTGCATTCAAACCTCTGGCTGTCTCTGTTCCTACTTTCTTTCCTACGTTGTACAGGTCAAGAAGCTGGTCGCTGAGGTAAGAAGAACGGATCCGATTCTCTTCTGCCAGTCCTTCATTTCCTTCTGAGTACGCTTTTACAGAGGCATTAATAGCCTTGTCGTACTCGTTTTGAAGGTCAATCTGATGATGGAGAAGTACTGCGTTTTCCTTGTCGGAAATCTCTCGTGGCTTCTCTTTCAGGCTTTTAACCAACTCATGAGGATACGCAGGATTCTGATCTATCGCTTTAGTGGCATCTTCCCATACCTGACCGAAGTCTCTCTTTCCTTCTGTAAAGGCAGCTGGAAGTCCTCGTTCGATTCTTTCTTGATCGACAACCTTGTTTCTAAGGCTTGTAGGAGACTTGGATTCGTCGAATCCAAAGGTTAACTGATCGGAATGAAGCTGTCCTCTTTCCGGTTGTTCCTTTATCTGATCTGCCTGTATCGCAACTTTAGCAGCCTGTTCTCTGGAAATGTAGTTTCCGTCGCTTGTCTTGAATCCGTACTCAGGAGTTTCCCTTGCAGTACGTTCTTCAGGTGCAGTTACCCCCGCCTTTGAGGCGGCTTCGATATGGTTCTTTCCCTCGAATACTTGACCTGTATTCGGATCGGTATAAGTGGCGGCTACTACTTTCGGCGCTTCTTGGCCTTGCGCTGCATTGAGTACGCGATCGCTACCGCCTGCTTCTGCGGCTTGCCCGCTTTCACTTCCGCTCGCACGTTGCTGCTGAACGCCTTCTTGCTTTTGCCCTTCTTGAGTGGCATTTTGTTCTCCTTCGTTTATCGTTAACGATAAGGCAGTCCCCCCTTCGGGTTGAACGGCGGGAGGCTGCTGGGTTACTTGCCCCGGCCCGGCTTGCTGCCCGGCTTCTTGTACACTACCGCGTTGTTCGGCTTGGATACTTTGGTCAGCTTGGTTTTTTTCATCTTCTTCACGTGTTTCACCTCCTTCAGGTGTTGGAGGAACTAGCAGTTCCCCAGCATTTTCTTCTTTCCCCCCACTTCCGCGATCTTCGGTTGTGCGTTGTGTTCGGGTACCGGAATCCGTTTCTTGAGTTCGTAATCCGTTTTGTTCGTCGGATACTCGTCCCCTCTGGCGATCATCGCCGGTTTCTGACTTGCCCAGTTGTTCATTCTGTTCACCTCCTTTAGGTATCTGTTCTGCGGTTAAAGGTAAATCATTCGCCTTTGCTTGTTGAGATAAATCGGAGCCTTCTCTTTTTTGAAGCTCCTGATCCATAAGTTTGGGATTATACTGCCATGTTTTCCTGAATTCAGGATCATTTGCCGCGATTTGCAATGTATCCGTAGGAGTATTTTCGATGATTTGCTTGGCTGTTTGGTCTCCAAGCTTGGGAAGTTCTACTCCTGAAGCATGCGCTGCGGCTGTACTTCCAAACAGTATAGCACTTCCTAAGTTCAAAAGAGAGGTAGTTTTATCTTGTACGGTTTTTGCGTCTTTGAAAGCCTTGTACTGCTGAGGAACCGAGCTGAGCATGTCTGCACCAAACCCGGCAGATGCAACACGCTGTAATGCCTTAAATGGAGCCATAACAGCCATTGCAGCACCCATTCTAGATCCCATAAATTCAGGTATTCCTTCCAAAGAATTGACGATACCTGCTCCGATTTGAGCTGCTGTCCCCTTTTGCTGGGGAATTCTTGGCAATGCACCTACTGCTTTTCCTCCTAGAATTCCTCCTTCTGAAGATAGCAATCCCTCTCTGACAAGATCGTTTGCGTAGGGCTTGTACTGGTATTCGGTTCCTTTGTCTGTTTGTACAGGTACAGCTTCTCGGAACTTCTGCTCTTCTGTTGGTCCTAGAATGGGAGAAAGATATTCTCGTACTGCCCTCGCTGCATGGGAAAGCATTCCTTCTTCAGGCGTGGCTTTGATTTGAGGAATATCTTTCTGAGTATCCTCTGTTTTTGGAGTAAAATGATCTGCTACCTGATCCAGAGTATATCCCGATTCCTGAGCAGTTTTAAATCGAGTATCTGATTGCGACAGATGAGAGTAAATATCCTCGTCGCTATACCCCGCCTGTCTTGCAGCGGCAAGAGTATCGTAATTGAAAGGCATTAGCTACCTCCAAAAATATCTCCCAAGGCAGGTTTTTGAGATGCAGCTTGAGGCTGTTGAGCTTGAACAGGAGATTCTGAATCAACTGGAACTTGTTCAGACGAAGATGCTTGAGGTGAAGCAGTTTGATTAAACGATGCTTTGTACTGATTGTATTCGTCTTTAGGAACAAAGGCTGTAACAGGCACACCTGTAGGAGTTTTTGCAGTAACCTTATAGTGAGTTCCGCTATCGTCGTTGACAAACTGATTGTCCTTGAAGTTTCCTGCCTCAATCTTTGTATCGGGAGCGAAAGCCTCTGCACGAGAAATCTGATACTTGGACTTGAAGTCCTTGTCAGGATTTGGAGCCTGACCGAATTTCAATTCCGTTCCCTTTTCGGTTTCCTGAGCGCCAGTTATATTGAGTCCTTTGGAAGTAAGATCCTGTCTGGATTGTTCTTTAACGGCCATTGCTCTGTCATCCGCAACCTTCTGCATGGCTTCAAAATCAGCTCGTCCTGTATCGTTGTTGTAAATCGGATTTACTCCGTGAGCCTTCGCAAATTCATCGACTGACTTGATATGAGAAGCATTCGCTTCAAGTCCTTTGTCCACCTGATTCTGCCAGATCTTCTCAAATCCATTCTTGGATTCCATCCCCAGATACGGATACTTTGCCTGGATATCCAAAACCTTTGAACGGTAATTGACATCAGAAGGATCTAGTTTTCCAAGATCCTTTAATGCATCGGTAACCTGAGAAGCCTGAGTCTGCGAAATCTTATTCTGATTCTCTTCTGCCTGAATCTGAAGCTGCCTCTGAGCATTGAGAGTCTTGTCTCTTTCCTGAGCAAGCTTGATAATCTGATCTCTCTGCTGTTCCTGAACGGAATTCTTCCTTGCTTCCTCAGAGAATTTGGCTGAATCAAGCATGGATTTTCTTTCTTCGATGCTTGAAGACTGTTCAAATCTTGCTTCTCGAAGCTGTTGTTCTCGCTCTTGAAGATCCTGTCTTTCCTGAAACTGTCTACGTGCTTCTGCAAGTCGCATGGCATTGCTGTAAACATTGCCACCACCCGTATTTCTGATTGGAAATTTGTCTAGTCCTGGCATATCAAATTGCGTGCATCACATCGTTCTGATGCAGACGAAACTCCGGTGAATTTTGTGCTGTTGCGGGACCAAACTTGTCGTGAAACGCCTGAGAATTTGAACTTGCTGTAGGATCAGGATTGGCATGAGCATCAATAACTCTAAACCCTCTGTCTCTTAATCCTTGTGCGTGTATATCAGCCTGACGTCTTGAAAGTGGGTCGAAGGAAGAATCGTAGTTTAATTCAGTATTTCCGACATTGTGCACAACATCAAATCCACCTTTCAATCGACTCGATCCTTGTCCGTCTTCTCCAAGAAGCATATTGTGCAGATGCAAGAAACCTGAAGAAGATTGTTCTGGTTTGGGATTGAGATAGGAATCATTCTCTCCTTGAAGAGAAGTCGCGTTTCTTTCCCATGATTGAGCGTTGTTTTCAGCAGGAGCTACCTCATTAACTGGATTATCGTTACCGATAGCGATGTTAAGAAGAGAATCATCCTGGGGTCCGTCTCCCAAACCTTCGCTCAAAAGGGAGTACGTAGGCGTATCTCCGATATTCGACATCTGTAGAGACTTCAGATTGGAGTTATCGAAGTACTTCTTGAAGATATCTGTTTTGAATGCGTCAGCCATTTCAGATGAGATTCATGATATGGGTGTAGGTTCTGTTCTGAACTTCAATCTGATTTCGAGTGAAGTCTCCCTCAAAATCGGCAAGCTCCTCATTCAGCATCTTAAACGCCTGGTTCCAGTAAACTTCGGATCTTTCCAAATCGTTTGCCTGATCGTATGCGTAGGCTTGTACTGCATACCGAAGGGCATTTAAATTGAACGGAAATACCTCGTCGTTGTCATTCAGAAGTGGAACAAAAGCTCTCTTGCATAGAGCATATACCAGTCTTGTCTCGGGAAACTGACCTACAATCCTGTATCTCTGATAGTTTGGACAAAGTTCGGCCTGACTGTATACAGCTATTTGTTCTGTAGGATTGGTCAATCCAACAAAGATACGGCCTTTTGTTTGTGGCTTAACAACTTCGTAAATACTGGTGATTGCATCTCCACTTGTGTACGGAATTTGAGTCTGAAGGTTGATACTGATTCCCTCTACTCCGTTGTTGTAAATTGGATTTCCGTTAGCATCCAAACATTTGAAAACAATCTGACCCGTCTCACCTGTTGCTTCTACATTTACGGTGAATGTGCTGGGAGTTTGAGGGTCTTGATAGGTGCAGTATCCATCTCCAAGACGTATAGCCTGAGTGTCGCCTACGTAATTGGTCGGGAAGAGTCCCATTCCATTCTCGCTAAACTGATACCACATGGGCTGAATACTTACGCCCTGAGAACACGCCTGATTCGGGGTGTTCTGGTCAATCATGATAACCTTGTCCACCGTTTCGATATCTTCGGGGCAGGTGATCTCGTTATTGTAAACGGTAAAGTACTGAGTGAAGTGGGTTCCCTTCCATCGACCGCTCTTGATTAGTCTCTCCGTTACATAATTCAGTGCATTATACACGCTAATGTCATTGGAATTACCCGGTGTAATAAGGGGCGCGAGTAAAGTACGAGCAGTACTGAAGGTCAGCCGTGACATTATCTGGCATTCTACTCTGTAAATTTTTTCTCACAAGCAGGAATTTTAATTGACTCATATTCCTATATCTGATTGACTAATCAGCTAATGAACATATCAGCGTTTATAACAAGCCTTGAACTTCTGGTAAAGAAATCAGGATCCCAGAAAATGGCAGCAGAATATCTCAATATCTCGGAGCCTTACCTGAGTGATATACTCCATGGAAAACGAGATCCAGGAGACAAGCTGCTTCGTGCAATGAAATTCAAGAAAGTTATCAGCTACGTACCCTATGAGTAAGTTCACAATCTCCGTTATCGGACTCAATCGACTGGAATCCACTCGCTGTTGCATTGATGCGATCTTCGAGAACAGCCATGACTTCCATCTTATCCTCACAAACAACGGATCAACGGATGGAACCAAGGAGTATTTTGACCAGATTAGTTGCCAGCATGACAATGTTACAGTCATTCATAACGAAACCAACGAAGGATTTATCCCTCCAAACAACAAAGCTTTCCAACTCGCTATTGATAACGTAAGTACTTACTTCATAGCACTTAACAACGATACTATTCCTACCTGTAGATGGCTTGACATGCTCATCTCCCCAATGGAGGGGAATCAGAATGTAGCGCTTACCGGACCTGCGGGAACATGCTGTTCTCTACACGAAAACATGCATGGATTTGACGGACCTCGGTACGAATATGTCGAGGGATCTTGTCTATGCGTGAAGGTTTCTATCGTTAAACAATACGCTCCTCTGTTTAGTGACTATCTTGACTTCATTTACGGGGATGATTCAGACCTTTCCCTTCGTATGCAGGAGAAGGGATACCAGATTCAACGTGTTTCCTTCACCATGCCTCATAAAAGAGGTGAGACGGTACAGACCCAGCCTGAAGTAAAGGTACGCTGTGAGGCTGCTCAGGCTCGAAATCACGAGGTTTTGAAGAAAAGATGGGCCCACTATCTGAAAGTTCGTAACTTCCGATTTCCGATCATTGTACGAAGGAATTACGCCATCGGAGATGTTCTTCTTACTACCCCTATTGTTCGTGCAATCAAGGAATCCAACCCTCTTTCCGATATTTATGTGGAAACGAACACCCCTCAGATCTTTAACGGGAACAAAAACATCCGTCAGGCAGGGGGTCAGTTCCAACTCGTAAACTCGTTAACGATAGATTTGAACGGAGCCTACGAATCTCGTCCTCTTACCCATATTATCAAGGCTTACGAGGAACAAACCCGTGAATATCTCCCAGGACTTGGGGAAGTTAAGATGAAACTGGATATCTTCCCCAGTGAACAGGACGATATATTCGCCCGAAAGATCAAAGAAACCATCTGCTCCCCTCAAGACAAGCTCTGCGTACTGCATATGGATCACGGAGACTGGCCGGGAAAGAACTGGCCTCACGAAAAGTTCGCAGAACTGGCAAATTGGTTGATTATTCGAGGGTTTAAGGTGGCAGCAGTAGGCACCAAGAACCCACAGATTCCCATGTCAGTATACAACTGGACCGGGAAAACAACCCTACATCAGCTCTGTTCCATCATGAAGGTGGCAAACCTGTTTATCGGAGTGGACAGCTTTCCGATGCACGCTGCTCAGGCCATGAACTGCCCTACAATCGGTCTTTTTGGGGTTACAAACGCGAAATACATCATGACAGACAGTGACAAGCACGTTGGAATTGATGCGGATCCTTCTATTGAATGCTCTGGAAAAAGGCACAGAGAGGAAGGCAAGACGTTTGTGAACTGCTCTCCGGACTGCATTAACTCAATTTCGGTGGATAAAGTTCAGGATGCAGTAGAAAATCTGGGGGTTTTATGAGCACAGTTCTAGTTACAGGCGGTGCAGGATTTATCGGAAGTCACATCTGTGAATCTCTTGTTAAAAAGAGTCATACTGTCTTTGCAATGGATGATCTGAGCGGAGGGAATGAAAACAATGTTCCCAAAGAAGCGATGTTTATCCTGATGGATATCTGCGACAAACATAAACTGAACGAATTCTTTGAGCGATACCAGATTGATTACATCATCCATGCAGCGGCCTACGCCGCAGAAGGACTGAGTCACTTCATTCGAAACTACAACTACAACAACAATCTGATTGGAAGTACCAACCTGATTAATTGTGCTGTAAACTCCGACGTAAAGTGCTTTGTATTCCTGTCCAGTATTGCTGTTTACGGTCACGGAAAGCCTCCATTTAACGAGGATATGAAGCCTGATCCTTGCGATCCTTACGGTATCGCAAAGTATTCAGTCGAAATGGACCTCAAGGCTGCAAATGAAATGTGGGGACTTCCGTATGTTATCTTCCGTCCTCACAATGTTTACGGAGAACGCCAGAATCTTTCGGATCCTTATCGAAATGTCATCGGTCTATTCATGAACAATCACATGCTTGGAAAGCCTTTGAACATCTTTGGAGACGGTACTCAGACCCGTGCCTTCTCTTACATTGATGACGTTGCTCCTGTTATCGCGGAGAGTATTGATGTTCCTGAATGCTGGAATCAAACATTCAATATCGGAGGATCTGTTCCTTGCTCGGTAAATGAACTGGCAATCCTGATCTGCGGAATCATGGGAGACTCGTCACATCCTATCAAATACCTTCCTGCAAGAAATGAAGTTCAACACGCTTACTGCGACCACTACAATGTCAGGAAGTATTTCGGAACAATGATTAAAGGAATTCCTCTTCTTGCAGGATTGAAAAGAATGGCTGAATGGGCAAAGACTCAGGAACCCAAACAAGGACAGAAATTCTCACCCTTGGACATAACAAAGAAACTACCCCCATCATGGAGTGAAATTGTATGATCGACTTACTACATCCTAATAGAAAACAACTTCTCGAAAAATGGAGTCTTATGATTCAGGATTGTTCTGGAATCAGCCAGTGGACTACTGATTCCGAGATTGCATGGCTTTCTGAACTATCGACAAGAGTCAATTCTATTGCTGAGGTAGGAAGCTATAAGGGAAAGTCTGCAAAGGCTATATCGTGGGTTCCAAGGAAAAATCATGTAGTCTATTGCATAGATAGATTTCAGGATAATACCGAACAGGATTTTAGAAAAAATCTCGCAGCAGAAATTGACAGAGGACAAGTGGAATTACTTCCTTGTGAATCAGAAGAAGGGGCAAGACGTATTGCTACATTCCATCCTTCAAAACTTCCTCTTGATGCAGTATTCATTGATGGATCCCATGAGAAACATGACGTACTTCGAGATATTCAGATCTGGACTCCTCTAGTTAAAAAAGGAGGGTGGATCTGCGGGCATGACTGTTATCCCGGAGAACCTGACAATGGAATTGACCAGGCACTTCAGGAAGTAAATCCTGAATACCATCTCGTAATCGACAGCATCTGGGCCTATAAAAACATCTAATATGAACATCCTATCCATCCATCAACCCGAAGACAAAAAACTCTTTAACTTCAGCATCGCTGCTTATGTAGTGGATCTTTTTACCCAGCAGGCAGGAAGCTGTTACGACAAGAACGGCAAGGAACTTGAAATCGAAATGATTGATCTTGAGCCTGTTTATACAGAATTTGGAGTTACTTTCGAAAACAATCAACTGTTCTTTGTATGGGCACAGATCCTTACTTCGGATGAGAAGACTGTATCCATCCGATCCAAGACAGTAAGGATTCAGGATATTGACAGAGCTATTCACGAAACCATGGATGCAGCAGGAAAACTCTGCGCACAGTATCATAACAAGATGAATGAGTAATATGTACCGAATTGTAACTCATAACGGGAAGTACAGGATTCAAAAGGGGAGGAAGATTTTCTATCCTGATAATCTTCATTTCGATCCAACGTATGTTTGGGACTTTATAAGTAATTATGAGGCTCGTATTGACCGTATGGATCCAAAATCTGATTTCTGTGATGGAATTTTTGAGCATCAAGATCTAGGATATGTTTCAGGGGTAATGGTATTACTTCTTAAAGAACAGCAGCATGAAGACGGTCCTTGGGTTCCCGTGGAATGAAACTCTCTGGATATGTATGTGTTCGTAACGGGGATTCCCTGGATTACTGCTGGGAACTCGCTGTATCTTCCCTTCTCCCGGTTTGTGACGAGGTAGTAATCTGCGACAGCGACAGTACAGATGGTACTAAACAGAGAGCAGAATACTGGGCCGCTTACGAACCCAAAATCCGAGTAATCAACTATCCCTGGCCTGACCCCAAGGGAGATTCAAACTGGTGGGTTACATGGCTTAACTTCGCTCGCAGGCATCTAAAACACGAAATGCAGATCTGTCTGGATGCAGACGAAGTACTCTCAGACGACGAGAACTGTCATCAGGCAGTCTCTCAGGGACTGGATGCAGGTATGTCCCTCACCTTCGATCGCCTCAATTTCTGGAGGGATCCTCATTCCCTTATCCCGGATGGTTACTGCTGCGGCAAGTGGGTTACACGAATGGGTCCGTCCGAGTACCACATGCCTAGTGACGAGCCTCATCATGCAGGAGAACTTCCAATCATTGACCATGCTATCCGAGACTCCCGGTTAAAGATATTCCACCTCGGATTCCTTCGTAAGACAGAAGCCTTCTACGCCAAGGCAAAAGTTGTTCTCCCCGCTTTCTTTCACCGCTACGACCAGCGTCTTGAATTCGCAGAGAGAGACGGAAAGAAAGTACACGAATCCGAGTGCGAGTACAACGACAAGCTGGTCCCCTACCACGGATACTACCCTGAAAAGGTTATCCGCTGGCTTAACGAAAGAGGTTACGAAGTAGCGTAAACATGTCGAGCTTCCTGCACTCAGGTGATATGGGAGATCTGATTTATGCCCTTGCGAGTATTGAAGCGCTGGGAGGCGGAGATCTGTACCTAACAACCAGGTCCGATACCCGGACACCCATGAGCAAAGAAACGCTCGAATTCCTGCGCCCTCTGCTCGAAAACCAGCCCTACATACGGAAAGTACAGATACATTTATCGGAAACGATAAAGTACGACTTCACCGAATTCAGGAAGTCGAAGAAGGGAAGGAACCTCGCAGAGTGGCAGGCAGACTACATAGGGTCCAGAATCGACGTAAAACGCCCGTGGCTCACCGTTCCCTCCAATCTGGGCCTCAGTATCATCAATAGGTCCATGCGATACAGAAACCCGATATGGGATGAAATATGGCCCCTGATGCTAGCCAATAGAAAGAACGCCGTATTCGTAGGGTTAGAAGAAGAACACCAGGACTTCGTCAGCAGGTACGGACCAATACATCACGAGAAGGTTGAAAACGCCCTACAGCTCGCAGTACTGATAGCAAGCGCCCCTATATTCATAGGAAACCAGTCCTTCCCCTACAGCATAGCAGAAGCGGTAAAGACCAACAGAATACAGGAGTCCTACCCCGACAACCCCGACTGCATCTTCGAAAAAGAAAACTCCAAATACATCCTGAAGTACTCCGACCTCACTTCTCCTTAACACTCATCCCAGAAGTACCAGAGCGTAGTACAGAAGGAGACAAAGCATCGTGCTGCGCCCGATACAAACTCTTCGCACTCCGATACACCTTCGTTTTCCATACCCCGTCCAAGTACCGTGCAGCCTTAAGCTTAAAAGGCAACTTATCCGTACCGTCCTTCATCCCAAGTATCGTCTTCATTGGATAGAGAATATCAGAATCAACAATATCTGAGAAGTATTGTTTAATACAGATAACGATAATCCGATTTTTACCAGGAAATTGTGAGACACCTTTTACGGGATTGCGACCCGTAAGGAGGAAGGGAGAGCCCCCGGTGCCCGTCTCTGTGCTATAGAAATTTAGAATGCTTAGTGAATCCTATAACATCATACAACAACGCTAATGAATAGTGGGTTTACTCTGTTGGTCTCAATAACTACAGGTGATGAACAGTCGTGCTATTGAGATTACTCTGTAGGATGGCTATTGTTCCACGCAGGCTATCCTTGGCATGCTGATGCCATAGCTCTGCGGTTACGCATGTACTCGCGCATGTAGGCTCTGTAGCGTCCCTTATTGCGGGATCTCCAGCGAGCTACCTGCTTTCTCTTGGCCTCTTTGGAGCACTTACCAGAGTGAGGACGCATGTTAGTAGTATGCGCAGCAAGCTCTACAGGCTCTTCCTGACCTACGTCGTAATCAGGCATTATCTGCTCTATATCGTCCATAAAGGCCAATATCAGGTTATTGTATGATGTTATGCAATAAACAGACGCACGAGGATGCCCTGTATCGCGTTTTGATTAGTCGTTGGCTATCTCCATACCCGGAGATATTACCTGTGCATCTACAAAGCTCTCTGCACCCATAGAAAGGATGTTCAGGTTAATGACTGCTCCACCGTTCTGACTCTCTCCTATCTGGTGAAGCTTGTGTCCTGAATCCATCAGCTCCTTGATGTTCCTTGTCATCTTCAACGCTTGATCTGGTTGAAGCTCTTCAGCAGCTTTTGAAGCTTTGAGGACGACACTGTTCATTCTCTGTAGGTACAGAGATTTGCCTTCTTTGAGTTCTGACTCTAAAGCAGAGCCGGTGTCAACGGTGTCAGCATTGGGATTAGCTCTCTGAGTATGCTGTTTTAGAGCCTCTGTAGCCTTCTGAGCGAGCTTCTTTGGTCGGAAGCCGACAGGCCACTGTTCTCTGCTTGCGCGGAGTTTGGCGGCGTTATAGGTGACGTTGTGGTGTCTTGCGGCCTTGGCGATTGATCCTAGAGCGATTGCTGTTGCTCTTACTTCGGACCAGTCGTGGGACTGAGCAGCTGGCATGCTCTGTATTTAACGATTATCGGTAACGGTAACGAGTAAATTATTTATCGTTATTTGAGAGCTTGGATGCTTCGCAGTACACGCTTCGGAGGAAATCTTTATAAATTTCTATAAAGCGTTCCTTTTTAATTGAATATCGAGTCAATCTATTACGCTTTAAAAAGCGTTCGTAAACTTGAATGAAATGCTCTTCAAATTCAGCCTCTTTCTTCTTTTTATCGTTAACGGTTTTTACGCTGTTCGCCATACGGTGATGACCTTCTCGCCGGATTCTGTTGTTTCTTGACGGCACTCGAACTTCTTGTAGTTTCTTAGGCCTGTTCTGGAGGCCGACATCCGGATTAATTGGGCGAGATGGATAGGGAAGCTCTTGCACTCGCCAATATTCAGGATATCGAGGTAGTACTTGCTTGGCCTTCCGCAACCCTTCTTCGGTATTGGGCGTATGGTTGCTTCAGTGTTCATTAATCGTAAACCGGTCTGTCTGAAACTTCAATTGCCTTACAGATCATTTCCAAGGCTTCCAGCATCATGATTTCAGCAGTTTGGAAATTTCCTCCGGGACCGAGTAAGTGGCGTATTGCCCGGACCTGTGCTTCAAACTGTTCTTTTTGGTCATAAGTCATCAACATTCTCAAACTGTATACAAACCGTGGGAACAATCAATATAAAAATAGATAAAATAATCTGTTGACATATTTATAAGACAATGGTTTACTGCTCTCGCAATGAACAACAGAATAGAAACTCGTATCTTTCATGGAGAATTGGAACTCAAGAGCAACGGGACATTATTAGATAAGGAAATTGTAAAGCGAGATTATCCGAAATTGCATTTAATATGTGTAGATTCGTTTTCAGTTCTTGCTGGGTATGACCCCAACAACCCGAAATCTCCACAACTTCCAGTCACACGCAGGATATATTACAAAATGAATGGAAGTAAGCATAAATGTGATGCCCGTTGCCGTCATGCCAAAGGTCACAACTGCGAATGCCAATGTGGAGGAAAATTCCACGGAATTGGATAAACTATGAACAACACAACCAGTAAATATCAGGTAAATATCGAAAACGAATCCTATCGGTCAACCATTTCGGGACTAAAACTGAAAATGTATGATGAAAAGCCTTGGACGGTTCAAAATTGGGCGTATGGCGGTCCATGCTGGGATCGCTCAGTAACTCTTGAAAAAGCCATGTCATACGCCACAGCGTATGCTGAAAGTGATATTACTGTTGACCATCTTACAAAAACAGTCGGAGCCCGTTTCCCTTATAACCTATGAAAAACCAATCCAACACCGCTGCGGAGACTCCCGTTAAAGAGCCAACATTTTGGGACTTGTGCGAAAATCCTGATCGTGGATGCGATTCGGTCGCCGATCTGCGCCAAGAATACAACCAGCTAAAAGAAATCAACTCTGAGTTGGTGGAAGCTCTCAAGCGATCCCTCCCAGAACTCAAAGAATTTCTCAACGCCGACCCCGAATGCGATCATTCCGTAGGAATCTGTGTTTGTGGGCTGATAAGAACTATCGAATTGGCCGAATCAGCCATTTCCAAAGCAACGGGAGAAAGGGAATGAAAAAGAACATTGAACTTCAAATACAGTTGATACGGGAATCATTGGCCAACGCAAATCGCGATATTTATGCGGCATACCAGCGTCTACGCGAACTAGAAATTATTTTAGAAAATTCACCCGATAAAACAGAATAAAAAATGAAAAACTACTTCAGTACAACACTGTATAGAGAAGGAATCGGCACTATTCCCGTAGAGGTCGAGATTGATCGCTTTCATCTGGCTCGCACTCGGGATCTCTATTACGGGGATGACGAGAGCTATTGTCAGTTCGGAGATGCTAGAGTGCGAAAGAGTTTCTTCGGGGATGAAGACGATCAGTTTTACGAGGAAGGATCTGCTGTTATCCTGACTGACGAGGAAGAGATCGAACTAGAGCAGGAAGTCTTTAACGAGTATATGGCCGCATGATTGTCTCTCCCCAGAGCAATAAAACAACCAAAAACCAATGCAATGAAAGAACAACTATCAAAAGAATACAGTCTGAGATTTGAAAAGATTCAGCAATACAGAAACGATGTATGGAGGGTGCTGATTGATCAGTACTTCCGGCACTATATCTCTCCGGATTCGGTCGTACTGGATCTGGGATGCGGATGGGGAGAGTTTATCAATAACCTTCCCTGCAAGCAGAAGTACGGAATGGACCTGAATCCTGACTCCAAGAGTCATCTCCGTTCCGAGGTTACAATGCTGGAACAGGACTGCTCCAAGACATGGGAACTTCCCGACAATAGTCTGGATGTCGTTTTTACGAGCAACTTCTTCGAACACCTGTTTACGAAGGAAGCTCTGACTTCCACTCTGGAACAGGCGTTTCGATGCTTGAAACCGGGAGGCAAGCTGATCGCTATGGGTCCGAATATCCTCTACGTCGGGCATGAGTACTGGGACTTCTACGATCATTATCTCCCTCTCAGTCATCGCAGTCTCTGTGAGGGAATGCGGATTTCCGGATTCGAGATTGAATCCTCTATTCCGAAGTTCCTTCCCTATACGATGGCAGACGGAAAAAAGCCCAACCTGCTTCTGGTAGCGCTCTATCTTCACCTGCCTCTGGCATGGGAAGTACTGGGAAAGCAGTTTCTTGTAACGGGGGTTAAAAAATGAACAGGAAAGACAAGATAATCAGACAGTTGATCTGGGCTTGGATCTTCTTCCTTCAGATAATGGGGCTCGTGAAGGTTGCCGAGCTGATTGTACCGAAGGGAGCTAATGGGGGAGTTCTTGTAATGATCGGACTCTTCCTTACCATCGCGGGATGGGGAGTAGTTAAAGAAACTCGTTAACGATAATTTGGCGGGGATCGGACTGGCCGGGAGGGATTTATTTCTCTTCCGGCCTTTCCTTTTCGATCTTCGCCCAGTTACTGAACTTGCTCTTCCACTTCTTGTTCTTGAGATCTATGCAGAAGTTCCAACTCTCGTTCTTGGGCTCGTACGTCTTCATCACAGCCTTTATATCGTCGCAGTCTATTACGATCCAGAGATAGGATGCCTCTGTTTCTTCCTGTACGGACTCTGTTACGCCTTTTAATCGTTGAATATATCCTCGCACCTCTTGGCTACTCATGCGCTGTTCTGCGGCCTTTTGCAGCGTTTCTTGGACTATTCTAAAGTTCTCTTCCTTATCTTCGGAGAACTTGGCTGTAGCGATCTCGGCACAGACGGTATACGGGAGCTTGCTGCGGTACTCGACAGGCGTGTTCTTCCCGGTACGGTGACGAGCCGAAACGGTGGAATAGGACAATCCCCACTGCTCGGCGATGTCAGCAACAGACTCGATCTTGTCCATGCTAAAGAGGAGTTCTATCGCGTCTGCCTGGATCCAAGCTCCTTTTTGGAGCATGTAGCAGCCCATTTTCATGCCTAGCTCTACCTCTTGGACAGAGATAGCGGCTCCTTCTTTCGGCTTGAACTGATCGAATCCGTCTCCGAAATCGAACTTGTCCTTCAGGGTCATGTAATTGTGCAACCCTACGCTCTCTTTTACTGCCAGTTTAGTCATAATGAAATTTCCCCTTCTTTGGTGTAATATCCCTTTAAAAAGAAGTGATATCCCCAGTTTTCTAACAACGCTTCTGCATTTAAAACCGAAAGACCCTGTTTTATAAGACTTTCAACTTGAGAAAGATATCCTTCATCTTCTTTAAATTGTTCCCAATACTCATTAAAAGCTGTTTGAGCTTCACTCATTTTACCTCCAGACACTCTACGGGCTTGATATACTCAAACCTTGTTTCTCCTGTTTTATCGTTAACTAAGACGTATCGGGCGACGTGGGCCTTGATTGCTTGATGTTCAGAAATACCCCGTCCGATCCCATATCCGGCAACCCCGATCAGAGCCAAATTTACGACAAATGATAATGCTTCTTCTCCACTCATATCTCAGTTGTCTTCCTCCATGCCGAATTGCTTTATACAATCATCAAATCTCTGAATTCTCAAAGATCCATCAAATACACTCCCTACTGTTCTCATCCAAATTCCCATCTCATCTTCAAAGGCAATACACTTCCAGTCATTGGGGTGATAATTGCTGTGTTGCTCAATATAGGGACATTCCTGTGAGCAGTATTTTCCTTTGAAGACTGCTTTGTTCATTCTTCCTCCAGTGCTTGCTTGGATTGTGAGCGTTGAAATCCAGAAGGATTATGCTCATTTAGAAAGTCCTCTTGCGCCTGCTCGTATCCTTCCCTGTAAGATTCAAGAACAAGCTTCTCCAGCTTCTCCACGCGGGAGATGAGCCAATGAACATCCACAAATAATTGGGATTTGTAATGTTCTGTATAATTTTCCGAGTAAGGAAAATGTTCTCGAATCTCCTTTAGCCTCTCAGCCGGTGTCATCGGTTTGGTTGTCATAATCCTCTGCTCATTTCTTCGGAAAGAGCTTCAAAGGGAGATAGTCCTTCTTCATACGATCCGTCTTCCGCGATTGCTTCAGCATACGACCTAGACGCAAGCAATCCAGATTTACAAAGCAGCTGATAGACTTCTTCAGTCCATTCTTCTTTTGTCATTCGCATACCTCCATTTTGATTTTCTCAATGGTATATCCTGTTTCTTGAAGATGCTTCCACGTCTCGCACCACCAATGTCTTAGAGTTTCTGCTTTGGTGACGACTTTACTACTGGAGATAGAAAAGACCATTATCTCCCCTGAATGAACTAAAGCGTAGGCATACTGCGGTTTTCGTTGTTTTGTTTTCATTTCTCTCGTTGTTTGAGCATTGCGTCGGCGTAATGAACTTCTATTCGCGCTTTACTCCACGGCGAAAAAGTGAACCATTCCCGTCCGAACATATCCACGGACACATAAACTTTCTTCCCATCAATGGGTCGCATATTTGTTTCCTCGATCATTATCATCGGCCTTCCGCCTGTTATCGTTAACAAGCATTTCCAGAGGAAGAGTTTCATTTCCAAGCTTCTGTAAGGTAAATAGATTCTGCTGATCGGCTGATCGTGAAAAAGTGTTCTTCAAGCCATTTCTGATTTGTACGAAGGCATGAAAGGAGTGTTTTTCTGTCACGGATATTTTCCTTTCCCATGGCTTCATATCCCGAAGCTTCTTCCCATGATTTAACGATTTTTCGATAACATTCTTTCATATCATTCCCCCTTCACCTTTCTAAACGGACGCCAGTTCTTTCGGTCCGGTGACCATTCTAGATGAAATAGAGGCTGATCCCATTGATAAACCTGCCATTCTCCAGATCCGTAAAACATTATGCCTCCATCAGATAATCCTGAAATAAGATAAGGATGGCCCCCTCCTTTACTTCTCACCCACACCACCGGATAATCTTCGAAGTCCTCCATGCACATCGGGACGTATTCGGGTTCTTTCCCCACTTCGTAAATATAAGTGGTGAAATCGAAAAGATGATCCTTGTCCATTAAAACAGCATGAGGAACTCCCATGAAACCGGCACGTACATACTTAACAGTTTTACCGTCCCTGAACGCCGTCAGCACCTCGATCTGGTGGTCTATTGTTGTTTTGTTCATTCTATATTGTCCTTTCCATGAATTGAGCAATTCTCAGTACCACTAAGAGCACAAGAGCATTTCTCCTTCTCCTCGGTGTGCTGAATGGCTTCGCGGACGATCTTTGCAAGCTTTTGCGATTCTTCATCAATTCCATCATGTAGATAATCGCTTACTTCTTCCAGTGACTCCCGGTAGCGGGTGAGTTCTTTATTCTCATGCAGAAATATCTGTTTCAGACGATTTCTTTCAGAAGTGAGAGAAAGAATGTCTCTACGCATTTCCTGACAATTCTTAAAATTCTTCTCAAACTCACTCCTCGGCACGAAACGCCTAGCACATGCACGAGCGATATAATCTGTGTAATCTGATCCCAAGGGTGAACCCTGAACCCAAACAGCAAACTCCCGATGCTCCTGCGTGGGTTCATTTACAGATTGAGAGAAAATTTCAGTTTCTCCTTTATGCTTTAAAAGCATATTGGCAGCTTTTATTGATTCCCGGCTGCCTTCGGATGGAACAGTATGTTCTTCACAAAGATTCTCAGACGAATTACATTTGAAGCAATTTGTTTGTGTCTCCGCTTCCTTTCGTGGTTCTGTGCGTTTGTTCCACTGTTTAATTGGGTCTTCGCATCCGTATTCTCCTTTTCTAAAAATAATTCTGCATCTTTTGCACTGAACATGTTCAGGCCACCAAGAACTACGCCCCGGATCTTCTATTTGAGGTCTCCATTCGGGCTGTTGACCGCAAAATGGGCATGGAAGCAGGTCACTCTTGTCTGCGATGGTGTCAGTCATGGGATTTATTGCACTTTTTACAAAAGGTTTCGTATTCTTCTATGGAATAATCAGAATCTACTGAAATACAGACTCTTTTGGCCTTATTCTTAAGAAGATCTTTAATGGAAATAAATCGACCGCAAATATCACACTTTATTTTCTCACTCATTCCGGCTGTTCTCCTTGCAGACATCCAGTAAAAAACGCAACCCCATTGCGGTAACGTGCAATGCTTCTTTTCTGGCGGCGGTAAGATCGTCACGCTTTACGTCTGACCAAAGTTCATCAACTTCTTCCAGCAGCACGGCATATCCTTCATGAGGTCCACGCATGGCAGCGTGTTTTGATTTTGCCTTAATGAGAGAAGCAATCACCTCATTGGTTACGCTCTGGATCGGTGCAAGATCAACATCGTGAATTTGCGCCATGTGCTCCAATTCCTTATTTGTCATCATTCGTCTCCTTTGGGTGGTTCGGGAAGAGGCATCCAGTGGGTTATATTTTTTAATGGATAAGCACCGCTGCGCGTTAAAATTACTCCTAATGGTTCAGAATAAAATGCCGCCTGTATTCCGAATTTTTTATCGTATACCAAAAATGCAGTGCGATCCTTCGGAGCTGTTTCTATCGGTTTCCACTTCACGACTCTTCCCCCTTCGCGGTGTAGTGATTCAAAGTTGCGGCATCTTCAAATGCACAACGTAAATCTGTTAAACAAAATGGTATTTCGTGTCTCGATCCCCACAAAGCTATTTGTTCATCAGTATATTTTACTTCCTCCGTCGGATCCGGGAACGTGTGAGACAAGTAATCAGAGAGTGTTTCTAAATCCCATTCTTTCATCAAACAGCAGATTGCGGCTGCTTTGTGCTTTTCGGTGATCGCGTTCATATCTTTTATTGAGGAATTAGAAATGCAGTTCCTTCCGGATCATATTCAGACATTACAGCGCATATTTCTTGATTATCCAATAGGCACCATCCTTCGATATGCAATTGCACATCTGGAAGTTGTAGAAGTTCTTCAGCAATCTGATGAGTTGTTTTCATTGTTTTACCGTTTACGATACTGCCTTTATCCACTTCCTGATTGATACGAGCACTTCTTCTCTGGGCCTAATATCCCCAGCAAGCCATCGGTACACCTGCACCTTCCACGACCTGCTGCACTCCACCTTCATAAATCTTGCGATCTGACAGGCGAATACAGCTTTCTGAATCCCTCTCTTGTCCAGTATCTTAAGGACGGTTGTTATTTCTTTACTCATTAAAACGGAATTTCATCGTCTTCAGATGGAACTGGAGATTTCTCTTCTGTATCCTTCCAGCTTTCCTCCACCTTTTCCTTTTGCTGTTTCTGGACTCCTGCTTTGAACTGTGGGCTCTTGGCGATCTTCTCCTGCAACCATTCGGGAAGTCCCTTGAAGATCTCATCCTCACCATTAAAGGCGTTATAGATCATGCTGTCGTTGTACTGCGGGTAATCCTGCATCCCTTTAGGAATATTGGTGATACCCGTAACGTTGGCATAGGTCTTCTCGCCCTTGGTAGTGTGGACCACGTTCACCATGCATGGTTTACCCATAAGCTTCGTTTCGTCGAATACCTTCAACTCTTCTTCGGTAAAGGCTTTACCTCTCCAAGATTCCAGATCCTTTCGCAGGGTGGCCTTATCGTTAAACGAGAGGGTGTATTCCTTATGCACCATGAAAGGCTCAGCTCCCTTGTGCTCGTCAAAAACATGCACCTCTGTAGGAAGCTCCCAGCTCATCCTTACCTTGTGAAGGTTCTTAACCTCTCCCTTCCACTCGATATCCTGATTTCCAAGGTCAATGAACCAGACCAGTCTCGCGACATGATTCCCGGCTGGTGGTAATACTCTCTGTTTGTTTTGTGTTATTTCGTAGGGCATATTGTTTTATCGTTTTCCGAGAAGTTTTTTGTAAGGCTCTGGAAATGGAATTGGTTCGTGAAGAAATCTTCGATATTCAGGAAGTGGTTTCCTAAGTTCTTCTTCTGTGTATGGTCGAATAATTTTAATATCTTCAGGATATATTCCAAAAGGACGAGCTACATTGTTCTCGTAGCACCTTCTCCTGAGTTCCGCCATTGCGGCAGCAGGGATGCACGGCCTGTTTCCGGTATATTCAATTGCGGGGATTGTCATTTAAAGAAGTCCTTGCGCTTGATCTTCACCATTCGGCCATCCGGGTGATGCCAGACAATTCCCTCAATGCCGGCGGTGCGGAGATATTCCTTGATGCCGTCGAAAGTGAGCTTGAATCCTCCCAGCATTTCTTCTCCGTGACGTATCAGGACGTGAGTTTCCATATTTTCAGGATTTCCCTGAATCTTGGGCCCGCACAGTTCGTAAGTTCCATCATGGAGATACCATCCCTCCTGATTATCCCAAGCCTCCCGATAGTAAACATCTTGGGCGCCGTCACCCACGGGAATCCACCCCTGCTGTTTTCCGGTTACCGTGTCAACGTCATTCGCCGGCTCGAAGTTGTCAGGAATTTTCTGGCGCGGGTCTTTGACTTCGTATCTGCGGTAAAGTTTACCGGCACGCACCATGCAGCACGTTCCATCAAATTTTCGCGTGGCATTTCCCTCGTTGGCAAGCACCCATTCTGCCCCCGGAACGACTTCATCTCGAACCATGCGATCCCCGTCGTAGCTTCTCTGAAACAGACTGATTATTTTCTTCATCTCTTCTCCTTCCTGAAAGGCTTCCAGTGGATGCGGTCAGTGGAGTATTCCCATCCATCATGAAACAGATCTGCGTATGTAAATCCATCTACTCTTCCAAGAAGTATAATAGTTACTCCTGCCTCAAAGAGGGTTGAAACAAGATAATCTACTCCTTGGAATGAACAGTGATTTTCTCTTCGTGCCCAAATCACCGGCATCCCGTCGAAGTCCGACTTCTCCATCGGGACGTATTCTACAGGCTTATCTTGGGGCTTTATGCGGTAATTGAAAATCTCCCAATTCCAAGTTGGTGTTGTGATAGGGGTAGGATCAAGCCAATAAGGTGAATTAATGGAAAGACATCTATATTGAACTTCCCCACCCTCCGCAAAGTGCTGCATTACCTTTATGCGGTAGTTTATATCGGTGTAGTCGGGTTCTTTCATATATTTAGATCGTTTCGCCAATTCATTTAAAACTTCTTCACACGTCATTTTTGCCCATGGTCCTTCAGCCAGAGGAAGATTACTGGGAACCTCTGGGAATACGAATGGATCACTCACTTCTCCCCCTCCATCGTAAGCAAAAAGGCTTTGGCTTTCTGTATTGAATCCTGAGAAGGCTTAATGTGTTTCCATCGCTTTCCTCTCCAAATACCGCTTACAATTTCTTCATGAACTCCAAAATGACGGGCTACCTTTGCTCCGCGGCCATATACTTTTGGAATCGATTTAATCAGCTCAGCATCTTCTTCTGAAAGTTTTGCTTGTGGGTTTCTAGAACCGGAACAATTACGGACTTTCAGCATCGCAAAACATCCGGGAACTGTATTGTGTCTATTTTTGGACACCATATCTCTCATATTATCGGAATGAGTCCCTAGGAATAAATGATCTGGGCGGCAACACTTACGATTATCGCATTTATGACATACATATAGTCCTTGAGGAATTTCTCCATTTTCGTATTCCCAAGCTATTCTATGCGCCTGCCGACTTTTACCTTTTTCGCGATAGAACTGGCCGTATCCATTGGGAGCCATACTTCCATGCCATTCCCAACATGTTCCAGTCGTATCTATTTTAGCATAGAATCGTTTCTTCTCCGCAACCTTGATGCGAAGCTCTTCGTCCGTTAATGCTTTTGCTTCGGTAATAGTCATTTTGATTCCCTGAAAAGTTCCAATAGTTTCTCACTCTGCCTGATGCGAGTTTTTAAACGAGCATCAGCATCAGCATAAGCAGCAGCAGCAGCATCAGCAGCATCAGCAGCAGCATAAGCAGCAGCAGCAGCAGCATCAGCATAAGCAGCAGCAGCAGCATCAGCATCAGCAGCATCAGCAGCAGCATAAGCAGCAGCAGCAGCAGCATAAGCAGCAGCAGCATCAGCAGCAGCATAAGCAGCAGCAGCAGCAGCATAAGCAGCAGCAGCAGCAGCATAAGCAGCAGCAGCAGCATGCTTTCTCACTTCTGTGCACTCGTCGTAAGAAGGTGATTCTCCCCTAAGAAGGCGAGTGAAGATATTTCCAGAATCACGGATTATCAATTTCTGAACATCAGTCTTTGCAAATCGAATTACACCTTCTTTTTCATCAATCAGAAGCCATTCCATGAACTTCCAGTATACAGCCATAAGATTGACTCCTACAGGAATTGATTGCAGAAACTTTTCGGGCCATTCTAGAGCAAGTTCGTTTGGAAGTGATTCAAAGATCCCATCTTCGATTCGAGCTAGTTGACTCGGAATTCCAAGTTCAGTCTCGTAATCTTCATGTCTTCCGGAATGAATTGTGCAGCCTACAGCACATCCTTTTCCGTCTTCCCAGTAGGTGCCTTTTACAATCTCATCGCAAGCTCGGTGCTCTCGCACTCTTGCTAGATATTTTTCTTTGATTTTTGGATCGTTGTGAAACGAAAGTAGTTCTTTTTTCATTGCAAATGGGATGTTATCGTTTTTTACGAATCAGTCAACATGTTTCTTTCGTATCTCCAAAGATAATGACAGCACTGGAATGCCTTTAATGCTCCATCGTAATCTTCCCATACCTTGAATACAGGTTCAGCAGGCTTACCGCTGTCGATAATGCAGCTTACGAGTTTTACAGGTTCCTCTATACAATTTCCGTAAGCCGCGAGCTGAAGTGCCCACTCGAAATAAAAGTTTGGCTTGTCCTTCACCTTCTGCGTCTTTACGTCCAGAACGATCCTTCCCCATTCCTTGTGAATGGCTACAAGATCGACCGTTCCTGCGTAATTCTCTCTATCGTTAACAAGCACCTTCTCGGCGTGGATTACTTCGGTAATGTTTTCTCCAAACCACGTTGAATACGACCTACAATACTCTAGTAAATCAAATTCTCCTTGATGAGGAATGTTAAGATGTGTTCTTTCAATATAATTGTGAATTCTGGTACCAAACTCGGCAGCTTCCTTTCCCTGCCTGTCCATATCCTGAACGACTCGCTTAGCGAACATATCCTCTGGTTCATCATGCGAGCGAGGAAGTGTCAGGGCTGCCATAATAGCCTGCTCCTGCTTCCATGCTTCTAGCTGTGGCTTGGATTTTACCTTCAGGATAGAGGTTACTGAAGGAAGGTAGCCGTGCTCTCTGGCATCCTTCAGGTTAGTGGGACGGGGAAGGCCGTTCTTTCCGATAGTCGTATGAATGGAACTCCCATCTCTGCGATACCAGTGCGAATTTGATTCCGGTATGACGATGATAGGCATATTACGCGGCTTGATCTATTTTGTTAAATACCGGAGGAAGAGGTTGAATCTGAAAAGGCGTAGACATTCGATATGTCTCTCCATTTTGGAATTCGATTTCTCCAGAGCGTGTAATCTCGCACTGTTTTCCTTTTCCATATCGGAATGAAAGCATCCCTCCATTAATCGGACATTTGACGATTACCACGTAGCAAGACCGGAAAAACTCTCCCAGAGTCTGATCTCTAGCCTCGTACTTGGCCTTGTATCCAAGGATAAGCTTCTTCTGAGCATCAAGTTCATCCATACTCTCCTCTACATACACGGCATGACCGGCTACGTGTCTCTTTACGTAGGTCCAGCTTCCGATGACTGCTCCTTCGTGATCGTGAGCGTGTTCGATATGGACGTTCCTTCCGTCCGTTTGCTTGATCTCTCCGTCAACGATTCCTCCGATAAACAGGTATTTAAGCTTTGTATTCATGCTAGTCCTAGTATTGTTTTTTCTTCGTCAGTCAACTTGGCCAACGCTTCCCTCTTCTTTATGGCGTAGTCAATATTGTGCTGCCATCCCTCTTTCCAGTCGCGTACAATTACGCCCTTTGAAACAACCGGGATGTTTTTGTTGTGGTAATTGGTAAGATTGAAGCACTCTGGAAGATTCAGTCTTTCATCCATCTGTTTACATAGAAATGAAATCTTCTCCATATGATCCTTTTCCACTTGCTCTACCTCAAGAATCTCAGGCTCTAATCCTTCTATTTTTTCAGTTTCCATATATGATGTATCCGTTATCTCTTGACCATCTGACTTCGGTTTCGATTCGTCTGTGACATTCCTGGCAAACAGCCATCCAAGTAGTTTCATCGAGATAGTACTTACCCCTCCTTTTGATATGATGCACTTGTGTAGCCGGGGAACAAGAGCAGACCTTGCATAAGGGGTTGGAAGAAAGAAATGATATTGCCTTCTCTCGGTATATCTTCCCTTCTTTCTGGCGCTTCTGAGATACAGGGCGAAGACGTGATCTCTTCAATCCTTTCCGAGGTATAGACCCACTGGCCTTTTTCGTTTCTACGACAGATATGGCGAACTTTTGCTTTAAGGCTGCTTTGCGTTTGAGGTAGCTGGATTTCATTCATTGTTTAGTAATTTTGCGATTGATTTGTCTCTTTTTGCGGAAAGATATATCTGACGAATCCTTTCACGGTCATAAACTTTACAACCTAAAATTTTATTCAATTCCTGAGATATTTTATCGAAAGTAAGCCCTGTGTTTCTTAGAAAGAAAACAGTTCTTTTTTTGATAAAGTTTCTTTGCCGAGTTATAGATCCCAAAACTCTTGTCCTATCAACATTATAAAATGAAGTAACCACTTGACTCATTTTATATTCCATAATGTCCACTTCCTTATGAGAAATCCTCTTGAATTCTATTCCAGTTGAAATTCCAGACCTCCTGATTCCAGCCCTATATCTCTCTAAACACGATGGGTTATGCATTGCCACATATTTTATATGTCGAATGTTTTCCAAAATCTTACTTAGTTTCGACATGGGAGTTTATGAGTTTGATGATTTTGCGGTGGGTTATAGCCTGACGGTTGATCTTTCGGGTGATCTTGCAGCACAGCTTTACGAGAAGTTCGTAAGCTGAGTGTCGATTCTCCGAAAATACGAAGGAAGGCGTTTGGAATTCTTTCTCTATGTTTTTAAGCATAGGATTCCATTTCAGATTCATTTTTATCGTTTCCGATAAAATGGATAGAACAGTTTCGTCCTCAAGCTTGATACTTTTCCAATTCTTTACTGTTTCCTGAAATGCCTGAGCTTCCAGTCCCATATCTGTCAGCGTCCACTCCATATCCGTCATCAGGAATTTGTTCCTGTAATGCACAACGATGCTCTCAAATCGTGAGTGGGGATATACGAGGTAGGCATCCCATTCGGTACCCTCGTAATCGTTTCTGAGGTAGATATCCATGTTCCCGCAGCACTTCACGAGATACCAGATGCCATTCCCGTCATAGACAGCGAAGAGACGGTTACCTAGAAGCTTTACGAGTCGGGTATTTACATCGCACTTGCTGGCAGGAAATAGAGAAGGATGCAGAATCAGATTGGATAGAGCGGCCCTTTCCCTTCGTATCTGAAGGGTTATCCTCTCATTTACCGAGATAATGCTGGATCGCCTTAGTGCTCTCTTGGCCAGTGTCTTCATTTGCTGCGTACTCGCTTGGGTTTGAGAAGGGTGGACATGATATCGCACACCTCGTTCGCAATATCATTCCTGAGTTCCTTCTTCTCGTACGTCTTTGCGTCCTTCATCCGGTTCCAGTGGAAAATAAATCGCTCCACCACCTTTACCTTGTCGCGCGAGAGATTGCGTAGGTTCATTTCCGGGAGTGTTGACGAAAATTCAAATTATGGCAAGACCTTTTTTGAAAAATCGTCAACACGGTCTTGACATGTTGTATTTATCATGGTTCCATGGTCACATGAATCCTGACGAGAAAGTCAAACGACTCCATGAAGCTTACTGCAAACTCTCAGAATTTGATCTCGCTCTTACTCCCATGCGCATCCTTGCCTGGCAGCGATGGAGCATGCGATTTAATCAGGAAGACTTGTCTCTCGTAATCCGCTATCTCAAAAAGGGCATTGCAGACGGTAAAAGAAATTCAGGTGCTCTCCGGTTAAGCAACCTGATAAACCCGGAAGATCTGGACAAGTTCGAGGAAGAGCTGGCTATGGCAAGGAAGGTCATACGGGAAAGAAAGCCGATTATCGTTTCCGATAAAAAGGTGGGAGATACTTCCCTCCGCGTGGAAGAAGATCCCAATCTACAGCCAGCAAATCAGCTCTCTCGCGAGGAAATAGCCGATGCTCTGGCTGGATTCAGAAAGGGATTAAAGTCGTGAGAATCGCTGCTATTGACCCCGGAACCACCCAGTCCGCTTTTATCGTATGGGATAAGGACAACGGAGGAGTTCGTAAATGTGTGATCGAGACTAACGAGGATGTCTTGGATAGGGTGCATTGCACTACCTACGATATTCTGGCCATCGAGATGATCGCTTCATACGGTATGGCGGTAGGCCGAGAAGTCTTCGAAACCTGTTTCTGGGCAGGAAGATTCTTTCAGTGGAGCATGTATGCTCACGACAATAGGCCTGAGCTGGTCTATCGAAAGGACGTAAAGCTGCACTTCTGCAATACCCCTAGGGCAAAGGATACAAACATCCGTCAGGCTATCCTGGACCGTTTTGGGGGTAAAGGTGTCGCCAAAGGGCTTAAAAACGCCCCTGGACCCCTTTACTGCATTAAATCACACGGATGGGCGGCTCTGGCAGTTGCCCTATATACAGAAGACACTTTAAATCTGGATTCTAGTAATAAATCAGATAAACTTTCATCTCATGCGGGTATAATTTAACGGTAAAATGGGTGTCTTCCAAACATCTCTTGGGAGTTCGATTCTCTCTACCCGTACCTTTTGCCTTCGGTAGCTCAGTTGGCAGAGCGGTGGATTTGTAATCTACAGGCCGTGAGTTCAAATCTCACCCGAGGCTCTTTTTATTTGACGGAAGTTCAAATTTTGATATTCTCACACTTGTTCGTAATTGCGTCGACATTTACGAAGTAAGCTTTCCGTCCAAATAAAATCGAAAAGCCCGCTTGTGTCGACGCATAGGCGGGTTTTTCTTTGCCTGCGAACTGAGCCGGATAGATCGAGATTGTGTCGGGATCGCAGGCAATAGCAGGGGCGGCGAGACAGTGCTGGTACCCCCTCTGGTCAGAAAAGGAAAACACGCAGTTCTGAATTCAGGCGATGACTGAGAAAGCAGAGCAGTAGGGACAGCCACCGCAGGATGAATAGCCCCTCCTTAAATGGAACGGCTGCTTAATACACGAAAGTGTGTGAAATCCCGCTTTAGTTGTAGTAGCGCACAACGGCTTGAACTCAGAGCTGAAGTTTTCTTTTTCTTTCTTTTTTACGCTTTTTTTCGGTGGTAGAGGGGGGTTCTTTGCTTTCCCTCTTTGGTTTATTCTTTTGGCTTTAGTTGTATAACGAAATATACTCTAAATGAGATATAAATGGATATAACTGAGTACAAAAAGTTACCCTCTCCTCTAACGTACGGTTAAAGAACCTTCGGTTAAAAGAGAGGGTTCGAAAAGGTACCCCGCAGCGAAAGGTTACACAGTTCTCTTGAATTCAAGTGTAGGATATTACCGTTAACGATAAAAGTCAATCCTTGAAAGTACGGTACGGAACAATTACGATTTAAGCATGAAGAAAGCACTCTTGTTTCTTTTTCTCTCCTTAACCGCTCTGTACGGACAGATGCCTAAGATTACACCGGAACAGGCAGGGATGAATCTGGGGAATACGGTACGAGTAGAGGGTACATGCGTAGAGGTTGTAGATTCTACACGACATGCAGTTTACCTGAACTTCGGAGGCAAGTACCCTCGTCAGGAGTTTACCGCTGCTATTCTGCCTCGGGACGTCAAGAAATGGGATAACCTGTCAGCCTTTCAAGACAAGCACGTCGTTGTTGTCGGGATTGTTGAAATGTACCTCGGAAAGCCTGAGATTGTTGTTACGGATCCAAGAAACCTCTTTATCTTCGATTAGATGGACATCTACGTAGATTTTGAAAGCGTAAGCATTCTTAACCCTATTGATTCTCCTTGCAGCTCTCCACCAGTAAGGCTTCTTCTTCCCGACGAGAAATCAGGCCGTCTAACCTTTTCCCGACCCAAAGTCTCTTCATACTCCGTATCTGATGGGCTATCCCGGCATAGTCCTTCTTCAGAACAAGAGTACCTATAGCCTGCATCTCGGTACGGCTTGGTCCGATGAGGTTTGAACCTCTGTTGTAAATAACGCTCAGGATTGCCCACTGTGCGTTTGTACATAGCTTGTCTGCTCCGGGATAGGTTCGGCACATAAGAGCGTAATAGCGGGGAATGTCGACGCTGTAGAAGACCTCCTGCGCGTACTCCCAAGGTACACCGATATACCTCAGACTCCTTGCGAGGGGTTGTGCTCTCTGTCCAGTTATTCCTGACGTATTCGAAAGGGGTACGTTCCAGTTATTCGAAAGCTTCTCCCAGTCTGAGAGAATGACACTCTTCGCTGTATACCCGCAGTCGTATCCTATCGCGATCGTTGTACCGCTCTGTCCTCCTGGCCATTCAGGGTGAGTATCGTAATCTGACTTTCCTCCTGTCTCTGAATCTACAATCAGGTTAAACCCCTTCTGCGAGAAAGGAGGTTCCCTGATTACCCGAACGAGCTGTCCTAGTGAAACAGACGGTACGTAAAGAGAAAGAGCAGCAAGAAGGTAACTACAGCGTCGTAAACGTCGTCCCATATCTTCGGTGCCTTTCCGTTGCTTCTATACCCGAATAGAGCGTTCTGCGCGAATCCTGTCAGCGAGATAGCTATTACCATACCTACACAGTTCAGAAGGAAACCTACGATTGCATTCGGATCCTCCACGACCGGCCTTCCCGTCAGGTATCCTACGAAGTGGATAGACAGGATGAGTACACATAAAACGATAAAAGGAAGCACATAGCTCTCTTTCCAGTACAGAAGGTGCTCAAGAAACTTCTTCATAACACGGCTACAATCTTTGAGAGAATGAGTCGGACCACTCCGAAATAAGCTCCAAACAGCGCTATAAATAGCCCAATTGGAGCCACTGCGGTCCACGGGAACTGAAGATTAAGGAGCTTGTTCATCGTAGGAACTAGGGCTACCACGGTAAATGCAGCTCCAATAAGAGCAAAAAGCACAACAAAAACATCTCTTTCCTGACCGTTCTTCTTGGCAATGGCCGTGATTTTCACAATTTTTACCTGATCTTTTTGAACCTGATCGTACTGAGCAAGTCCCCAAGTCTTGAGATCGTCTGCCTGCTTCTGGACCTCTGCAACATGCGTCTCTGCTTGGGTAACCTGGTCTTGAAGGATTGCAGCATGCTTTCGGATATTCTCAATTTCCTGAGCCTGTCTGGGAGTAAGCGAGGCACTCGCTGTTCCCATCACGAGTAAAAGAATACCTAGAGTCTTCATTACCTTCCCTCCTTCAGCAGCGTAGCCTTGTAGTCGATATACTGGGCCTCGCTTCGGATATGCGTGAGATCCTGACCTACCTGAGCGGTAGATACAGTAGGAGATTTATCGTTAACAATATGATGGCACCCGCTGAGCAGTAATACTGCTGTGATTGCGATTCTCATTCTTGTCTCCTCCTATACGCCAGAGAATATCCAGAATATACCCTTGAATCTTCTCCAGCTTTTCCTCTACCCTCGTTGCATTCTTTTCAAGCCCGGACTTCAGCTCTTCAATCTTCTGGTTGGTATCGAGCTGATACTGGTGATATTCCACAATACGTACATACCTGTCGTCATTGTGCCGATCCGAGAACAGCCAGAAAACCGTAAACCCTATTCCGATTATCACAACAGCGATCTGAAATATCAGATCAAGCGCCTGTTTGATATTCGGAGGGAGTTGCATCGATTAAATCTTTACCTTGGGCTTGCGTCCGCGTTTCTTGGGAGATTCAAGAGAACATGGCTGACAAGTAGTATCTCCCGAAATAACTTTCTTGAGATATTCGAATGCCTGAGAGCAGACAACATGATCCTGAAAATTCAGCGCTGCCCGTTTGGATGCTTCGTAGATTACATTAAGTGCGTCTTGTGGATTCATTCAGGTGTTTTATCAGGGAATTAATTTACAGTCCAGAATTTAAGGACTTCCGGGATGATACTTTCTGTGTATTTTATCGTAATCAGGAATAATAAATCCCGGATTTTTTGTATGAACTTCCTCCCACGCATCCGACATTTCGTAATAGGTCCATCTATTTGATGATATCTGAACCTCCACATTATGAAGTCTGTTACTGATATCGAAATATGACCACGCAGTTACCCATATTCCGGATGCAATAATTCCAAGAAGTCCTATCGGAATTAAAGTCTGTCTTGTAATTACCGATATTTTTGAAGGATGAGTCATATTATGCAATCTGAGTAATTGCACCCTCGACATTATAAGTGACAGAAGTAAACGTGCCTGTAGTTGCAATAGTAATAGAAGTCGAAGCCTTGGCACGAATATGAAGAGGAACACCTTCGTATGCTCCGGTTCCAGTCACATTCGTGATCGTATTTAGAAGTGTTCCGCCAATGTTTGAAAAGGTAAGAGTCAATGTTCTGGAGTTTCCTGCTTCATCCGTATATGTGCAGGTACAGGTAAAACTGTTCGTAACCGATGCGGTAACTAGAATGTTTGCGGACACAAGGAATGTTCCATCAGAACCTCCTACAGTATAAGAAGCAACGCTGGCAACAGCAGCAGACTGAGCCGATGAACGTCCATAACCATAAATTGCAGGACTTCCCCATCCGGCCGTGGAAATGTTATTATACTTCGTTGTCTTGCCCGTCAGGTTGAAAGAAGCGGTTTGGATATTAATTGCGGCACTGTCGGAATTAAGATTACCGCTTTCAAGAAAAAGAGTCACAGAAGACGGAATAACAAAAAGTGACTGTGAGAGCATGTACCCGGCAGACGGGGATCCTCCTCCGGGAGTCAGCCAAAGATTATTCACCCCGCTGCGACAGTAGAGATAAACATCTGAAATAGCCCCCGCTCCCCGGGAGATCATAACATCGAACACCTCTGAATAAGAACCTGGGGAAGCGGACGTACTAGCCCACCAGGCTGTCACAGTGGTTCCCCCCGTAAAGCTTCCCAACCCGGTATAATTGGCAACAAACGGCTGATTGTCTGAATATGTCTCAAGTGCCGCGCTTCCTGTGTTAACAAGTGTTAGGGGAACGCCTGATGAAGATGTAACTGTATTATTTCCGGTGAATGCATTATTCGCGTTCAGGAGAGGGATGTTTGAGCTGTTGCTAAGATCGGTCGATGCAGCCTGAGACACGACACCTGAACCATTGGCTTTAAGTGCACCGGATACCGATCCAGCACCTCCGTACGAAGATCCTATGACCGTTCCATTCCATGTTCCGGTTGTAATGGTTCCCAGCGTCGTAATACTGGTTCCACCCGTAATAGGTAAATAGTCAGTTCCAGAAACCGCAATAGAGGGAACTCCGGTTCCTGTAGTGTTCTTTAGAATGCCTGTTGCCAGCCCTGCAAGAGAAGTTCCGTTGATCTTTCCTACAGTTGTAGAGATAGCTGTTGCACCGCTTCCCGTAACATCTCCGCTCAGAGTAATCGTCTGATTTCCTGTAATGTAGGTATTGGTGTCAATGACCAGAGTACCAGTTCCAGCACTTGTTTTTACAAATCCGTTCGTTGTCAGATTTGAAATGGCAGCAATTGTTGGAGTTACAATTGTAGGAGAGGTTCCAAGAACAATTCCTCCTGATCCTGTCACGTTCTGAGCAAGAGCTGAAGTTACTCCGGTTCCGGGCGTAATAGCACTGAATGCGGATCCATTTGCAGTGATAATTCCGCTCAATGCAGTCGTAACAGCAAGCGTTCCGTTGGAAGTAAGAGGTGATCCGGTTACTGTGAATCCAGTAGGCATAGTCAGCCCTACGCTGGTCAGCGCCTCGGTACTGGGGTCAACCCATGCCGTATCGTAGTTGGTTGCCGAAGATTTCTTGAGGATCTGGCCTGATGTTCCTCCTGTAGGCAGACCTGCATACGTAGTTGCAATAGGAGTTCCCTGCCATGTACCAGCGGAAATGGTTCCTAGAGTTGTAACTGAAGTTCCACCGGTAATTGGAAGATAATCAGTACCTGAAACAGCCGTTGTTAATCCTGATCCTGTTCCCTTGATGATTCCACTTAGAGCCGTAGTAACAGCCAAGGTTCCGGACGTGGTAATTGGCGATCCTCCCACACTGAATCCTGTAGGCATTGTAAGAGCAACGCTCGTTACAGATCCCGTTCCAGCACCAAGAGCTGCACGAAACGTAGCCGCATCAGCAGGCAGCCTCAGCTCGCTGAATTCACTGCTTTCTTCCTGTAGAAATGGAATGTCTCCGTTTGCCATAATAAGTCCTTAGATTAGAATATAGCCCTCCAAGAACGTCTCCACTGTGTGTCTGTCGCCGAGTTAAAGCTGTAAAAGTACTGATTGTCCATCGCTGCCCATTCGTACTGAGTAGGATGCACAGATCCGGGAAACATGCTGAAATCCGAACTGTTTGCAGGTGCAGTAACCCACCGCAGAGCCTGTTGAATTACAGCGACTACATCCGCAGCCGGAGGGTACTGAGGGATTGGAGGAGGTATTGTCTCGGTACCCCGCACTGCATCGTTAAATATTCGAACAAGGATAGAGACGTTTTTATTCGGATAAGCGTCCAATACTCCCCACCACATTTGAAGCCATCCATCCACATACTGCTTGTCGTAAACGTTGTTCGTATTGATACCCAGATCCGTAGAAAGCTGCGGAGAATCGAAAATAGGGGAAACGAAATAATCCGTATCCATGCCCGTAGGCTGAGTAAATGCCTCCGTATAAACGTAAGGTTGCGAATCAAATCCTGTAAGTGGCTTGATTGCCAGCCGCATGTCCAGAGTGCCGTTATTTGGAAGCTGGACCGGCGTAACTCCACCGTTAAGAAAAACGATATCCAAGGTAGGCTGAGTACCTCGGACGAAGAATAGCCTGTCTACAGGCGTTAAAACCCCTACTCCCTGAATTGCTGTCAGGGTGTCGAGATTAATATAGATCTTGAAATCATTGGCAGGCATCGGGGTTTACATCTCCCCTTCGGAGTCTCCTGCGTTCAACTGTTCACGGATTGCCTGAATTCCACCCTTGGGCTTCTTGGACTCTTTCATCTCCTTCTTTTCGTCGTCTTCCCCTACTGGAGCTTCATCTTCTCCGATAGAGATAAGGGTCATGTGCTTGCCGTCAAACGAGAATGTTGCCATCTCCTGAAACGGTTCTCCTTCTTTTACGCCATCAGGTGCCTGATAGTCTTTGGGAATCTCAAACTTCATTCAATCCCTCCTTTTTATGCGGTGTCCCTGCGGATCAGTTTCCCGACCCGCAGGGGTTTTCACATTACACCGCTAATTATCAATCGTAGTACTGGCAGCCCACATATTGCAGATCGTTAGGGCATCTGCGATACATAAAGCACTTACCGAGGTAAGGTGCAATAGGACGAGTTCCGTTCTGGAAGACAGCCATCCAGCGACCGATCTTGCCCAGAGGGTTATTGACCGGATCAATGATGTTAAGCCAGAAGAACTGGCCGCTGTAGTAGTACGGATAGTCGTCGAATGGCGCTCCAGGAATATCAGGTCCGACCTGCTGTACTGCTTCCTCGTACACATTCGGGTGGAAGATATATCCCAGCTCGAATTGTGCCGCGAAATATGCAGGATTAGGATTCCATGCAAATCCATTTGAGGTTGATTCCTGAACAAACGGATAACGCCGGATCCATACCCCGCCGATATAGTCATACCGGGGAATTTCAGGATCCCAAATGTGGTAGTAACCACGATAGGATCTTTCCACTCCAAGGGGAGCAACAAGTTCGCTGGGTGTAGCAAACCGGATGTCCTGACGCATATCTGCGTTGTTGATAAGCAGTTGATAGGAAGTCTCGGCACCGATAATCAGTCCGAGAACCGGAGCGCCGTTTTCCATACCAAGAGCATCCTGACCCGCTCCGTTATTCAGCATCAGAATACGATACTGATCCAGAAGGCTCTGACTGAGCTGAGCAGAAGGAGGCGGAAGCGTGTTTCCTGCAATCGAGGATGAAGGAAACTCTGTTCCAAATACTCCATTACCCACACTAACGACATTGACCAGGCTCAGATAAGCCGCCCTGCGGTGGTTATCGAGAACCGTCTTTGTCAGCATGGTGAGCTGGTTTACCGTCTTTCCAACCTGACTTGCGATCTGGAAGGAAGTTTTAAGGTCATCCAGACAGATGCAAGGAGTCTGATAACTCTGAGTTTGCAGATTCCAGGTCCGAAGAGTCTGGCCGAAGTTAAGGTTGATAGGGACAGGAAGGCATCCGTTTGAGGAAGCTCCGTTCGAGACACCTACAGAGGGCCACGAATCTTCAAAGTTTCCTGAAAGGATTCGCTCGATGGTTTCTTCGGTGAGGGTCGTTCCCATTTGCTGAGGGAACTTTCCAACCCGAACTAGTCGGCCCCACGGGCCGTCCTGGGTATATCTTTCCCAGATATCGATTGAGAAACGTCCGGTTTCTCTCTCGAAAAGATCATTAACTGTTGAACATGCAATAGCCATAGAAAGTTAAATACTGAAAGTTGATCCCCGAAAACCCGTTGCACTTGCAACAGCGAGGACTCTGTTTCCGCCAGGTGAGCGAGCGGTTACACCTTCGTTTTGCAGGACGCGATCTCTGCTTACGCTTTTCTATGGCGTGATGACTTCGCCTTACATCGAGGTAACTAATCTCAGAAAATAAGTTGTTTGTCAAAACAAAAACCCCGGAGGTATTGCGAGAAACAACGAACTCGCACCTCCGGGATTCTATGCAATGAAATTACCGTACGCCTTTAAGCTGTCTTTTGATGCTTTCCATAGCACCTACAGGCTTGCCAACAGGTTCATTTTCTCCCGTATCTCCTCCGTTAATGGAAGGTTCGTAGGAGTTTTCCTGTTTAACGCGATCTTTGTATTTCTTGATCTCGGCCTTCAGGTTGTTGTTCTCCTGAATCACGTCCTTGGCGATGACCGCAAGGAAGGGAGCTACCATAATATCCTCTTCAGGCGCATCCCCCATGATAATAGCCCTAGCATGTGAAATACGCTTGTCTACAAGAGCATTGTGATCGTCGTCTTTTCCCTTTCGGAAAAGGGACAATCTTTCGGAAATACGACTGGATACAGAGTCGAAGTTGCTCTGCAAGTCTTCCTGCGATTTCTTTACCTGCTTTTGCTCTTCGACTTTCAGATCCAGAGCTGTCTCGCGTGCCTTTTCCAGAGCCTTGTTGTAAGCTCCTCGTTTGGCCTCTACATCGTTTGCAAGTCTCAGTGCCTCTGCTGAGGCTGCTCCTCCTCCGAAATGCTCGTCGATAAAGGCAATACGCTCTTTTATCGGTAACGATAAAGCGCGATCCGCCAAGCTCTCGTCCTCGGCAATATCCTTCGAGAACTGCTTGAAAGCTGATTCTGATTCTTCCTTTGGAGCACGATACTTCTCCTGAAACTTTGGGCTTCTTTCGAAGTTAGTCTTCTCCAGAGTATCCTCCATTTCCTTGAGCTTGGCCTGATAAGAGGATTCTTTCTCTTCTAGCTCTCTGGCTCTGGCTTCTGCGGCTTCGGCTTTCTGTCGAAGTTCCTTGAAGTTAAGCTCTTTGCTCTTAGTTGCAGATGCGCCCGGCTTGTCAGCTTTGCCAGAAGTGAGGTCTTCAATTTCTCCCAGGATATTTTCTTCTTTCTCAGGGGCTTCGTTTTTCTCAGAGGTCTGGACATTCTGCTGTTTTTCTTGTTTTCTTAAAACTTCCGACGCACTCTTTTTCTTCTGTAGAGCCAGTAAATCTTCCGGTTTTTCAGCTAGTTGGTTCTCATCCATTTCAGGAAGGTTTTTGATATTCAGATCGGCAAAGCTCTTGATCTGCTTGTCTTTTACTCCTCCTGTTTGGCGCTTGATCTGTTCCTTGTAGGAATCAGTTCCTGCTGCTCCTGCTACGTGACTTCCCGAAACCAAAGGTTCGGCTGGCGCTGTTGTGGTGAGTTCGCTCATACAGTTTTCTTGATCTTTTTAACTTTAGGATGCATCCTTACGATATCATCTTTTGACTCTTTTTTGAAGGTCTGTTCTCCGATATAGTCTGGTTCTGGTTGTTCCACCTCTTCTATCGGTACCGATAATGCCTGAAGATCCTTGAGGAAGTCTCCTCTTCCCACGTCGTATCCAAAAAGCGTCTGTCCGTTCTGGGCCACATTAAGCAACTGATTCCTGCTCAATGTATTCGCCATAGTCATTCCTGTAATTATCTCAATAGCAGTGGTCAATACCGGGAGCTTTAGAACCTTTGCAAGTTCTTCGGAAAGCTTGGGGTTGGATTGCCATTCCTGAAGGGTCATAGAGCGTTAACAGCGCGTTCGTAAAGCTTCCATTTTATGCCTAAAGCAGAGCAAAAAGTGCGCTCTATTCCTGTAGCGATGCAGTGTTCGTTCTCGTAAGGTGCATCAGGCTCGTCGCCAGGTTCGTCCATGTAGTTTCGATACGTTCTGATCTTCTCGAATTTCTCGTCAAACTTCGTAACCGAAGCGTCTGTAATACCCCTTTTTTCGCACAGAATTGCCTCTATAAGTTCATGAATAGCTACAAGACAGAAATACCATTTGTTTTTCATATCTGAGACTTTGATCGTCAGATTACCCTTTTTATCGAACGACCAATCACCGACCGTACAGTACCTTTGATTACTGTGAGAAACGGTTTTTATTGTGATAGTCATGCAAGAATCTCTTCTACCGTTGGAAGCTTTTTGTCTGTGAATTTAATCCCGAAATCCTCGGCCTTCTTTATTTCTTCAAGCCCTTCTACAAGCGATTCGGTTTTAACTTTTACATCAAATCCGCTTATTTGTGAAGCATTTTCTCTGCAATGCTGGATTGCTTCCAAGATTGTATCCCCTATACCGACTACAGCTCCTATCTCTCCCATTCGAATCGTTGTAGGGATGATATGGTCCACGCCGTTCAATTTGCAGTTGTTGTGGAGCTTGACCCACTGGCTCACTTCATCCGGGAAATACACCGTATTCCAGTGATCTTCTGCAAAGCTTGAATAGATAATCGCCTCTACTCCGTACTTCGCGATTGGCTTGGGACTTACCATTTTCCCCTGAGCACCCTCCCAGATGATTTCATCAAGATTACCGTACATCTCTTGATAAAGTTCATTGGGAGGGCTGGGAAATCGGCAGGTCATGTCAATCAGGTAGGGTGTACCATCTTCTGCAACCCTGATTTCTGTCGAAAAGAACATGCGATACTGCACTTCTTTGAACAGTTTCGAAAGCCTATCGTTAACGATATTGACCTGTTTTGGAAGGTCTTCGGTATTTAAAAAGCTCCCGATATACCCGCAATCCTTGATTTCCACCCCGAAAAGGGTCTTTTTTGGAAACTCTCCATCAATCGTATATCCGTCACTTCCTACCTCGATTACAGACTCAATGCGGTGTTCGATGATAAAGGGCAGGCAGTACTTCAAACCCCCAAGTTCGTTCTCGATTTCATCCAGACGAGGTTCAATCAGGTCGTAACTCTTCGAATTAAAGGTTTCAGCAACTCCTCGGTACCCGCTTACCTTCACATATACATCCTCATGTTCTTTCAGGTACTCCCGAAGAGCATGCATACCGATAACTCTGTCGCATTTTCCTACCGGTAGTTTTACCTGACGCATCAGATCTTTCATCTTCCAGCGAAGAATCTCGAAGTCTTCACCTCTACCCGCTCCGAATACCAGTTTTCCCATGGATCGGAGGTGTTCCTGAAGCCCTCCGTCGTAGATATCCGCGAACAGGAATATATCCATGTCAGGCATAGTTCTCCAGAAGTCCTTTACTCTGGTAACTTCCTCGTATCCATCTCCGATAATTGCGTTATTCGGATTTGGGAAAGCCTGACTTAGAGCGGGGGTGTAGTAAAAAACCTGAAAGTACTTCGACAGTTTTCTAGCGAAGGAGAGAAAGAGTCCGTGATCGTAGAAGAGGAGCTTCTTCACTCAGAAAAGGCTGAAAGTTGCTTCTGCTGGGCATTGATCTTCTTGATCTGAAGGTTCTGGGCGGTAGTACGGTCCTTTAATCGCATCTGGTGTACAGCCTTGGCAGTCTTGATCTGGGCATCATTCTGGAACTTTTCACGGTCAATCTGGATCTTGTTCTGAGCTACTGCCCATTCAGGGGTCTGTTCGGGCTGTTGCTGCTGCTGTTGTTCCTGATCCTGCTCGTTAAGTCTTTCGGCCATCTTGGCGATCTGGTCAGCGATCTTCATCAGTTCTGCCGCTTCTTTTTTAAGCTGCTCGTACTGCTGCTTCCTTGTAGGATCCTCGCTCAGGAACTTGAGATGCATGAGGAGGTGAGGTCCAAGAGACTGAAGGATCTGAATAGCCTTCCTTGGATCCATCTTTCCCTTCTGGACCGCTCGCACGATCTCTCCTGCAAACTGGATATGGATGGAAGCGTGAATGTAATGGTTCTGGTTTGGATCCAGAATAACCTGTCCTCCCGACATAAATGCGTTGTTTTCCAGAGAGGCAACAGAAGCATCCATTCCGGTAGGCTTCTCGTCTTCCTTGATACCGTAGAGTTCCAGTCCGCTTTGCCCAACGATAGAGGCAATCGTACTGTTAATTACCTTAATACGGCTGCTTTCAGGAAGCATGGGAAGGAACTCGGATACCTGCTTCATTGCGAGCATTCTGGCCGCGCTGCTGCCCTGCCCTACACTCCTGTAAGCCCGTACAGATTCGATATGCATAAGAGCTGCCTTGGGGACACCCCTTCTGATACATCGAGCCTGGAATTCAAGAGCATCCCTTCCGCCCGGATCTTCATCCAGAAGGTTAGGATTTGCTGCTCTACGGTAAACTTCCGTGTAGTGAGTATCCAGATCGGCGAGATATACGGATGCTCTGGTGTTTGTGAGTTTGGCTTTCTCTCCCAGTTCCACCTCTGTCTCTTTGGGAGACTTTTTCTTTCCTGAATTGTCCAGGGTCGGTATAAATGAGCTGATCTGGTCCGCTTCCTGTCCCTGAAAGTAGGAAGCAACCTGCATGGCAGCTCCCAGATTTGAAGAGGTATTTACCTGCGTAAAGTTTAATCCTGGGGGAAGTACTCTGTAGGGTCCGATTGTGATAGCCTGAATCTTGGATACATCGTTCGCTGTTGCAGGCTGAAGCATCAGCGAGGATCCAAGGATTACCCCTTCCAGAAGAGAGTTGTTTACCCGGTTTAGTCCTTCTCCGTACTTGTAAACCTTCTGCCCAAGCCCTCGGATTCCATGGTAGTACCCGTTTCCTATTCCGTTTGTGAAGATGGTAAATGCCTGACTAAGTGTCTTGTATCGTCCGATCTTCTTGCAGAGCCATTCCGTAGGTTGAAGTCTATCGAAAATGTAGTGAGAGTACCTTCCGTCAAACTCCTTTACGTACATGTGTGCAAGTTTGACTACCTTGCTCTTGGCATAGCTGTAATACAGGCCGTTGTTCTTGAGTTCTCGCTGATACCACTCCCAGGGTCTGCGCTGGTCCTGCACATCCACCTGAGCCTCCATGATGGATTCTTTGGTGTTCTCTACATTCCATCCGTTCCTTTTTGCAGCTTCAGGATCCCGGATATATTTGTAGAGCTGTTCGCAGTAGTATTCGTCCAGAACAAAGCAGAACTCCCATTCGTTCCAGTTTACCTTTGCTCCTCTCGGTACCACGAGATTCCACACGTCGATTGATCTTGCCCTCCAGTCTCTTGCATCCGGGAAATACATGCATGCCGGACCGTGGATTACCATCTGTTTCTGAGCTACCTGATGCTGCTTTAGAAAGCTTGGGTCGTTTGCAAGAAGTCGGTGAAACTCTTCGGAAATAATACCGCTCCAGTCTTCTCTTTTTTCAGGTTTACCGTATGCAGTTTTGACGACTGCATAGGTGGGCACAGCAGTAAGCATGTCGAAGTAGGGAAGACATGCGTTCTCTACCTTTCCCTCTGCGTGGCCCCAGTTGATATTGATTCTTTCGGACTGGCCCTGCTCCCTTAATACCTGCTCGTTATAAGGAGCGTTTCCGTCAATGATTCCCTGAATCTGCGCCCTTCTGTAGCTGCTGATTTGATCGTCTTCAATCAGGGTATACAGAATAGTTCTGGCGGATGCTGCATCTTTTACGCGTGTCTTGGGAGGATTACCTGAATTAGACAGGTTTTCCAGTGTACTATATCCATCTACCAAGGCAGCCATTTTATAGTTTTAGTTTGGAAAAGGAATCGTTGAGATCGTTATTAACCTTCCAGCACCAGGAAGGATATCTGCTTGTAATATCAGAAGATTCTCCGGTTTGCAAAATATCATTTCGGATATGAACAATCGTGTCGTTCCTGCAACCGCAGATACAGCAGTTCTTGAGCATGTGGTCCCATTTAGTAGTACGGTTCTTTCGTATATTGCTCGTCTTGTCGAGCATTTCGGCCATTGCTCCGCATCCCATACAGACGTTTGTATCCACATTCAGGTGGCATTTTGAGCAAATCTCGGCCCTTTTCTCAGACTCTTCCTGAGGTACAAATACCTCTTTCCCTTTGAAAGATTCCCATACCAGCTTTGCCAGGCTCTGTACCCCGTGAATAATCATCTCTCCGGTTACAGCACAAAGATGGCCTGAGCTAGGGGATCCATCTGTAAATTCACACCATCCAGGAGGAAGTCCCTCGCATATCCTGTTCTCTACTATATCTTTCCAATTATCGGGTAACGATAAATTGTTTTCTTTGTAATGTTTCTCTACTTTCCTGAAAAGCTCAGATAACGATAATTCCTCTGTCTTCCATCCTGTTTCAGGACAGGTAAAGTTAAACCTGTTCGGAGGCACTTCCGGTCGTTGAAGAAGTTTTTGCATTAGGAGTAGGTTGATTCGAGAGCGTACTTGTTCACAAGCTTTTCCCATTCCGCCTGCTGGTTTTGATAGCCTGCGGAAGAGTTTTGAAATCCGTTCTGTTGAAGGAACAAGCAACAAAGAAGTGCTGCTGCGTCTGCCAGGTCAGGGCTTGTTCCTGCCGTCCTTATCTTCATCTGGTCCTTTGGCTCAAGAATCGTCTTCTCGTTTTTTAACTCGTACTGCCTTGTGCAGAATTCCTTGGATGTTTCTTCGTCCAGTCCCCGTATTCTACCTGACATTACCATCTTGTTCACGTTGAACCAGAGCTGAGTTACCCGATTCTTGTAAACTTTGTTTGCCTCCCTTGTGTCATCCATGCTTACAGGTTCAGAGGTGGCCAGACCTCCAAACTGGATCTTCACGATCTCAGGTGACCATCTCTGAGAGATAATATCTGCCAGACCTGAAGCGCTGGTAGCATCCATGATAAAGTCTCTGGGAGGTATTCCCCTTGAAGTGCACTCTTCGATTACGCGGTCCGCAATCTGATAGTTTAACGGGTAATCCTTTCTTTCTTCCAGCCGGATATTCACGATATCCGTAAACTCAAGCCCTGCGGATCCATCCACAAAGTTTCCCACATAAGCGAATCTCAGGATACATCTGTCTCCTCTGGTCGTAAAAGCAGGATCAAGAGACGCCTTCTGAGTCTTTCCAGAACCTTCCCAGATAGCTTTCTGATCTGCCTGGGAGTCAAAAATCATGGCAGCATCTAAAACGGTGTTCCTTGTGCCGCTGGGTGCCCAGAAACCCCGTACGTAGCTCCACCACTCCAGAGAGTTTTCTCCGTGGTTGTGTCTGATAGTATCGACGTTTAACTGGGAGAATAGTTTTGGATATATCTCCTTACCTGCCTTTACGTTAGGAGACTTAAGTCCGTCAAAATGGAGGCAAATACCTGTTTTCGTATCCCAGTG
>Ga0105240_10001051_pt1 | contig 48880 bp, 50 predicted proteins | sample KBSC54metaG_FD_80426 | JGI IMG/M metagenome (GOLD analysis project Ga0105240, IMG submission 80426) | Corn rhizosphere microbial communities from Kellogg Biological Station, Michigan, USA - KBS C5-4 metaG | ecosystem: Host-associated > Plants > Roots > Rhizosphere > Soil | place: Michigan, USA... | reverse complement strand
GCGCATACGCCCTTGCGCGCCGGGGACATTGTGAAGGTGAAGCCTGACCGCCCCTTCTATTTCGACGCCGCCGGCGCCCGCATTCCATGAGTGAGAAAGTCATGACCCAATTCATCAACAAGCGCGAAGACATTGTGGCCGAAGCCATTGACGGGCTGGTGGCCGCCAGCGGCGGCAAGTTGGCGCGGCTCGATGGCTATCCGCATATCCGCGTGGTGGTGCGCGCCGACTGGAACAAATCCAAGGTCGCCATCGTCTCAGGCGGCGGCGCTGGGCACGAGCCTGCCCATGCCGGTTTTGTCGGCAAGGGCATGCTGACGGCGGCGGTCTGCGGCGATGTTTTCGCCAGCCCTTCGGTCGATGCGGTTCTCTCTGGCATTCTCGCAGTGACCGGCCCGGCGGGCTGCCTGCTCGTCGTCAAGAATTACACTGGCGACCGCTTGAATTTCGGCCTCGCCGCCGAACGCGCCCGCGCCTTCGGCCTCAACGTCCGCGTGGTGATCGTGGATGACGACATCGCGCTGCCCGATCTGCCGCAGGCCCGCGGCCTTGCCGGCACACTCTTCGTCCACAAGATCGCCGGCGCGCTGGCCGAAAACGGCGCGGACCTCGCCGCCGTCAGTGCCGCCGCCGAGCGCGTTATCGCCGGCACCTATTCGATCGGTATGTCGCTCGACACCTGCACCATTCCCGGTGTGCCGAAGGAAGACCGCATCCCGCGTGGCAAGGCCGAGCTGGGCCTCGGGATCCACGGCGAAGCCGGTGTCGATCAGGTTGATTATCTCGATGCGCGCGGCGCCATGGCCATGATGGCGGAAAAACTGTCGCACTACATGCCAAAGGGCAAGAAGCATGTCGTTCTGCTCAACAATTTGGGCGGCGCCTCGGTGCTGGAATCGATGGTGCTGGCGCGCGAACTCTCGACGTCTGCCATCGCTGATCGCGCCGCCTTCATGGTTGGCCCGGCGTCAATGATGACCTCGCTCGACATGCGCGGCTTCTCCGTCTCCGTCTATGCCGCGAATGAGGAAGATCTCGCCGCATTGAAGTCGCCGGTGGCGTCCTCCGCCTGGCCCGGCATCCACGAGCTTGCCGCGCCGAAACTGCGTGAACTTCCCGATGGCCTTAAGCCAATCCGCCCGCTTGCCTCGCTGCATGCGCCGACGCGCGAGTTCATTACCCGCTGCTGCCAGATCCTCATCGCCGCCGAAGCTGACCTGAATGCGCTCGATGCCAGAGCAGGGGATGGCGATACCGGTTCAACCCTTGCCACTGCCGCGCGTGCTTTGATTGCCGCGCTTGATGATTTGCCGCTCGCCGATCACACCCAGTTGTTCCGTGCCATCGGCCTGGAGCTCAGCCAGACCATGGGCGGCTCATCCGGCGTGCTGCTGGCGATCTTCTTTGCCGCTGCTGGCGATGCCACATCTTCCGGCGTTTCACTCACCGATGCCCTGCAGGCCGGCCTCAAGCGCATGCAGGAGATCGGCGGCGCCAAACCGGGAGACCGCACCATGATCGATGCGCTCGAACCAGCACTGGCGGCCTTGTCGAAAGACGGCGTGAAAGCCGCCGCCACCGCGGCGCGCCAAGGCGCGAAGAACACCGCCACCATGGCCAAGGCCAAGGCCGGCCGCTCCGCCTATATCAGCGCCGACCACCTGATCGGCCACGTCGATCCCGGCGCGGAAGCAGTAGCGAGATTGTTCGAGCAGCTGGCTGCTGGCTGAAATGATTTGCATCGGAGAAATTGGCGCACCCGAAGAACGCCATACTCTTATCTAACGACGTTCATGAGCGTCCGGCTTTGATGTAAAATATATGCATATATACGGACCAACTTCTCTTGTGGTCCATCAACGTTTGCTCCCGTTTGCCTTGAGCCAGGTTTTTCTGCTAGGGAAGATGCTAGGGAAAAAACGGCCTATGGGCAAACTCACAGCCAGACAAGTTCAGACACTTAATAGGCCGGGCCGCCATTCAGACGGCAACAACCTCTATCTCAATGTTAGCAAAGGTGGCACCAAAAGTTGGGTATTTTTTTATCGCTTTTTAGGCCGACAGAAGGAGATGGGATTGGGGAGTGCTACATTAGTTAGCCTCGCCGAAGCCAGGTCAAAGGCCTTGCAGGCGCTGAAGACCCTTAAGGACGGGACTGACCCGCTAGCAGCAAAGCGCGCAGCCCTTAAAGAAGAAGCTAGCAAAATAAGCTTCGGGGAGTTTGCCGACGCTTATCTTGTTGAGCACATCCCAAAATACAAACACAAGGCACATAAACGCCAGTGGCAGAAAACCTTCACCGACTATTGCGCATCAATCCGGGCGGTCCCTTTAAGCGACGTTGATACTGAAAAAGTATTGAAGGTACTGCGCCCCTTGTGGTCGACTACTTCTGACACAGCTCGAAAAGTGCGGGGTCGTATCGAAGCTTTGATTGACGCCGCGAAAGCTCAAAATCTTTTCCAAGGTGATAATCCCGCAAGGTGGAAGGGGCATCTCAAGTCCGTGTTGCCTTTGAAGCCTAAGCTTGCCAACGGCCATCATCCCGCTCTTCCATATGACGATATTGGAGCGTTTTTAACCGAGTTGAGAGCCAAAAGCGGCAGCAGTACGGCGGCATTGGCATTAGAATATTGTATCCTTACCGTCACGCGCTCCGGTGAAACTCTTGGAGCCTTGTGGAGTGAGGTAGACGTGAAAAAGGCGATATGGGTCATTCCGGGTAAGCGAATGAAGGCCGGAATGGAACATCGCATTCCGCTTTCAGCGCGCGCAGTCAAAATTTTAAAAAAAATGGAAAAATGGAAAAGCCCAAGCAATCAGCACATTTTTCCGGGAAATGTAGGTGGGAAAGGTCTCTCCAATATGTCAATGACAGCCGTATTGCGAAGAATGAAACGTGATGAAATCACAGTACATGGGTTCCGCTCAACATTCCGTGACTGGGCATCCGAACAAACCTCTTTTCCTAATGAGACCTGTGAGCACGTTTTGGCCCACCGCATTAGCGACCAGGCCGAGGCTGCTTATCGTCGAGGCGATCAATTCGATAAGCGTAGAAAGCTGATGGAAAACTGGGCAGATTTTTGTGGTCGGCGTTCAGGCGGCAAAGCTTCGAGGCGCCGTGCCTAGGGCCATCTCGCTGTGAAATCCTACAAACGCAATCGGATAAAGAACCATACTGAATTCCGGCTCGGCGTCGTAGCGCTTTGCGAGGAATTCGAGATTTCATCATCACACGCTACGACACTGGTTAAAGAGCTCAAGGGATGTCTCAACCGATACAACGAAAGACTTGCCGCTGATGCAAATCATTTTGCAGCAGACCATTTCCCCTTGCTTCAAAAGCAGCGAGGCAACGTCCTCAAGCTCGCAAAGTTCACCAAAGCTGTAAGGGAAGGTTCTCAGAAGTATAAAAATGCTCAACAGCTCTTGGAAGCAGAGTTAGCCGTTTGGGCGTCTGTACGTTCTCAAGCCAGCGATACAGAACGAGAAGCGTTGTTTCTGAAGCTAGAAGCACTTGGCTTTGAACATGCCCACCATAAAAACCGGGAAAACCTTTTCCAAAACTATGGTTCTTCTGTTCTTGTTTCAAACTGGCTATCGCTCAACGAAATAATGAATGAAGTCTTTGTCCGGACCTCGAGCAGTGCACGTAAACGACAGCGCGAAGCGAGGAGTAAGACTGATCGTCATGTCACGGCTGACCTGAAGCTGATTGGTGTTGAGCTACCGTCCCTATACGAGCGCTTCGTGTCGCGGCAATTCGGAATAAGCAAGGGTGGAGGCAGCGCCAAGAATGTACATGGCGTGAAGTGGGTAACTACTTGCCGATCATTAATGGGGCTTCCAGTTGCATCGCCGAGCAAAGTGGACGCACATCGACGCAAAGCGCTTGAGCTCGGCTTGGCCGTGAGGCCTGTGCTACGTCCAAGAGCGAAAAAGCAAGTCACGTAGCACTCCCGACAGACAGCATTCCTTGTCATTGTTCGCTCGTGTCCCAGTGCAGTTGCCAACGAAGGCAAGAGGCATTTGGAAGGAAGGAGGGCACAATGGAACTCGCTATTCCTATTCGAGAAGCAGCTCGGCGCGCTGGCGTCGGCCGCTCCTCAATCTATGAGGCTATCAAACACGGTGAACTACGGCTGAGAAAGCGCGGTCGAAGTTCTCTCATTCTAGTGGATGACCTACAGGCCTGGGTCGCCTCATGGCCTGATGCCAAAATCCGGAAACCAGAAGCTTGAAAAATGAACGGCCCTGAAGCGCGCCAACGCCCAGGGCCAGGAGAAATATTGCTATGAAAAATCTATCGATAATTTGGGTGCAGCTCAAGAGAAAACCAGACGCCCAATTAGTAAGTGGTCACGAATTGTATGCTTTTCGCAATTTCATCGGGCAGGTGATTTCATGATGCCGCAGCTAAGAGCTATTGACAGCCCGGCCATAGGCCTTGCTTACATCGCTGGCGAATGGTCGAACGGACCTAACATAGTTCGTGTCCAGCTGACCAATTATCGGGACAATCCCGTCGTGGATATTCGCCTTTGGCATCAGGAAGGGGATTTGCTCAAGCCCACTGACACGGGGATCGCCTTTCACATTTCGCACCTCGCTGATTTGGCCATCGCTCTAGATGAAGCATTGTTTGTCGCCATAGAAGCAGGTCTCATTTCACCCTGGGTATGCAATTGATGCGAGAGTTTACGAAAATTTCCCCTACCCTTTGGGCTAGCAAACGATTTACTAGCTTGGGGTCTGATGACCCCAAGTTTCTATTTCTCTATTTTTTGACATCCGAACATCAAAACAGCGCGGGTATTTTTCGACTGCGAGATGAATACGCTATTGCCGACCTAGAGTGGGAAATGACGAGATACCAAACGGCACGTGAAGACCTAGTTGCCGCTAAGCTTATCCGCTTCGATGTAGAGACGAGTACAATTCTAATTTTGGATTGGTTCAGGCATAACGCACCCATGAATGATAGCCATTACAAAGGCGTTGTCAGAGCTATCCAACGTATAGATTGCGTCGCATTTCGGCTCGAGGCTCTGGAGGCCCTTCAGGAGGCCTACGAAGCGAAGAAAGATGGGAGACCACCTCGCGCGCCCCAAAAGTCAGAGAGCCCTTCTGGTGACGTTCTTGCGGCTTCTGCTAGCGATGTCAGTCCTGCTCTTAAGGCGCACCTTGCTCGTCAACGGCTCGATGCCTGAGACCAACGCGGCATGACACGGTGTCAACACACTCTGTGCAGCATGACGGGAAACTGCCAGCATACAGAGATAGAGAAGGAGAGTGAGAGGTTTTACCGAGAGCTTACTTCCACCACGAAAAGACCTTTACTTTTTACGGAAGAGAGGAGAGCGAGGGGAGAAACCAGTTTGGCTTCGGCGCCTGTGGATAAGTCCCATGGCTTATGAAAAAAAGAGCCTACAATGCACTGAGTGCCAATCGCGGCCTGTCTAGTCGTCTAGCTAAAATCACTTTTTTACTGGGAGGGAGGAAAAGTCGAATGACAGTTCTAAATGAATTGAAGCCTGTGAAAAAGCTGCGCGTCATGGATTTGCTGGACAAAGCTGGCATAGACGTTTCGCATTGGGGCAAAGACTTTAAAGGTGTTCACCCCGCCACCAATCCAAAGTATTGCTATAACTGGTCATTCGAGCAATCCGGCGAAGTGGTCGCTGTTTGTCTTTGGCACGCTGAATTGGACCAAAAAAACGGCACTATAATTTTTAAAAGGAATGGCCAACAGCCTGGTCGTATTGGCGCTGGACAAGCGATTTGGAAGCGACGTGATGAAGACTTCGGCGCCGCGCTTGAGCTCGCATATCGGCAGCAAATACCGTTACGAGTAATACTGCTCGATGGGATTCGTTACGACCTTGAACGCGGACAAACGAAAGCGTCACAAGTCAAAGCACGACTGCTCGACCCTGTGGAATGGGCCGTCACTGCCTATAACTACTCCTCTGGCGATTGCATATTGGTTCGAGGCGAGAAGCCAGCTCTCCCGGCTGTAGAAGGCCCAGACGCAGAGCTCGCCTGGTTCGAGGGCGAAAGTAGACGCCAATTCATCTATCACAGGCGGCGTGAAGGAGCAGCGCGGCGTGAAAAGATACGGGATGCTTTAACTAAAAACGGCGGTTTGTTGATCTGCGAAGTTCCAGGATGCGGATTTGAGTTCGCCAAAACCTATGGCGAGCTTGGCCAAGGCTATGCCCACGTACATCATCTTCGGCCTTTGAAAGAGGCTCCAAAACAAGGACGCAAAACCACATTGGCTGACTTGGCTGTAGTGTGCCCAAACTGTCATGCCATGATACATCTGGGTGGCAAATGCAGAGCGCTTTCTGACCTCATCGCTGGGATTTAGGTGGTGAACCGGGTTCACATTTTGCTCAGCCTACCCGGCAACGGAGCAGCCTCGACGGTAAGTATCCCGTGCCGGGCGCATTCAAAGAAGGAATGCTTGCTGTCACTAACATGCTGAGGTAGATATTAAACAATTAAAACAATGACTTACATTGACTAAAACTTGGTATCGTGCTAGTAAGTCGGGATGTTGAACCCGGGTTCATTTTCGACGATCGGCAATTTTTGGGCGATGGAAAAGCTCGGGCAGGTCAGGCTCTCCCAGCACTTTTATCTGCGACAGTTTCTGTACTCTGAAATTGCAGCGGCATTCGACCTGCCGAACAACCCGATCAACATTGATCTCGCGATTGAGAACGGCAAGCAACTCTGTACGAGCATATTGGAGCCTATCGTGGAGCATTGGGGGCCCATCGTCGTAAGGTCGGGCTATCGCTCGCCCGTGGTGAATGCAGTGGGCGCGGCGCGAGGTTTGAAATGCGCCTCAAACAGCAAGAACGCGGGCGCTCACATTTGGGATATGCCAGACAAATATGGTGACGTAGGTGCTTGCGCTTGTATCGTAGTGCCAAAGCTTGTTGATGAAGCGTCGAGCTCCGAGCATTGGCGAGTGATGGCCGAGTGGCTTGCCACCAATGTACCCTTCCACCGAGCAACATTCTTCCAACGAGATTTTGCGCTCAATGTTGGATGGAACACAAATCCGGTTGGCGAAGTGAAAAGCCTCATTCCGCCAAGGGTTACATATAAAGTTGAGACAGGCGCAGGTTTTGGCGCTGTACGAAAATGTCCCATTTTCGAACCTTTGAACGAAGAGCTTAACAAGTGAAGGAGCGTTCGCTTGTTAAAGAAACCGGCAAATTCATTGCCTACTATCGCGTTTCGACAGACAAGCAGGGTCAATCTGGCCTTGGTCTAGAAGCGCAAAGGAACAGCGTCATAGAATTCGTATCTCGAGAGCGTGGAGTGCTTCACCGTGAGTACACAGAGGTGGAAAGCGGCGCTCAGAAACGTCGTCCTGAACTTGCCTCGGCGCTAGCAGAATGTAGGCGAAGCAAGGCAACGTTAGTCATTGCAAAGCTCGACCGCCTTGCGCGCAATGTCTATGTCATTAGCGGACTGATAGAAAGTGGTGTGGAGTTCGTTGCAGTAGACAATCCCCATGCCAACAAACTTATGCTTCATTTACTGGCGGCTTTTGCGGAGCATGAGCGAGAGCAAATTGCCGCTAGAACTAAGTCGGCGCTGCTAGCTGCTAAAGCAAGAGGCGTCAGGCTCGGCGCATCTGGAGCTTGCAGAGCCAGCGCGAACAAAGCCAAAGCATCTGCCTTTGCTGATAAAATCGCGCCCGAAATAATGAGTTTGACACAACGAGGGCTTAAGAGTGCCAACTCTATTGCTGCAGCTTTGAACGCGGGCGGCATTCCCGCTTACAGTGGTGGTCGGTGGCATGCCGGCACGGTGATAAGGGTGCTTTCAAGACTTGAGGACATGCAAAACGTGAAGCCGCTGGTTCAGCAAAATGTCTGACTGGGCACAGACGTAATCCGCTCCACGATGCTGACAAGGATATGTTTTTTGCAGCTCTAACTTCATAGATGGGGAGATGCCATGAACGCGCGGCTGCCATGAAGATCGACTAATAATAGCTCCCGGCAGTAATGCAGACCTGAAATGAACGGACTTGACGACTATCCCAACCATGATTCATATGGAAACAAGAGGGGAACAATTATGGACGATACCATGGACGGCTCAGCCGCATGGCTTGGCTTGGATATGATCAAACGTCCTCCAGAAGCCACCCGTTGCCCACCTGTAAACGTCGCCCAAGTTCGTCATCTGAGCCCTTTTCGATATCCAGGTGGCAAAACTTGGTGTGTCCCGACTGTTCGCAGATGGCTAAACAATATAGAGAAGCCGTCGGTGTTCGTGGAGCCCTTCGCTGGCGGTGCCATTGTTGGCCTTACGGTTGCAGTAGAGAACCTGGCGGACCGTGTGGTGCTTGGAGAGCTCGATGCGGACGTTGCTTCGGTGTGGCAAATTGCGTTCGACGCTGCGGACAAGGACTTCGAGTGGCTCTGTCGCACGATCTTGGAGTTCGAGATATCGTTGCAGTCAGTGACTGCGATACTTGATGGCCCTCAGCGCACGCTGCGTGACCGGGCGTTCCGGACGATTGTAAAAAATCGCGTCCAACGCGGCGGGATTCTTGCACCCGGAGCTAGTTTAGTCAAATCTGGCGAGAACGGCAAAGGTCTGGCTTCTCGGTGGTACCCCCAAACCCTCGTTACGCGCCTTCGTACCATTCGTGCTGCGAAAAGTCGTATCAGTTTTTTTAACGACGACGCCTTCAAGATAATTAGTAGGTACAAGAAGAAATCGTCAGCCGCGTTCTTTGTCGATCCGCCTTATACGGCTGGGGGCAAGAAAGCCGGCTCCCGTTTATACGCCCACAGCGAAATTGACCACGTGGCATTATTTGAACTGTTAGGAAAAACGGCGGGGGCATTGCTAGCAACTTATGATGACGCTCCTGAAGTGCGCGCACTTGTAGCTAAACAAGGGTTTCAACTCGGGAGCATAATGATGAAGTCGACGCATCACGCCCTGGTACAGGAACTGCTTATTACGAAAACCTAACGACTTTCTTCCCCATTGTTCCTTTTAAGATCGATTTCAGCTTTCCCTCAAATTCCTCTCGCGATCTCGGCACGCCAGCGGTCAATGCCTCCACGGATGACTCCAGTGTTGTAAGGATTTTTCGATCAAGAACTATCTCACCAGTCGCTTGATCATAATCGACAACATACCAAACGATATCACAGTTTGAGAGGTGTGATATCTTTGTGAAAGCCCCAAGGCTGTTAGCAAAAGAAACATCAATGATCACAGCCATTTTCTTTCCCCATCGCCTGAGCGTGGGTACTTTGGTCTGAAGCTGCGGCATGAGTCTTTTAGGGCCCGACGAACGAAAGTCGGGGCGACGAATTGCGTCGGGAAAAGGCATACCGTTCAAACCACTCACCGCAAATTGGTCGAGATGAGCTGCCATTTTCTTTCCAGAAAAATAGACTGCTTGAACCTCCACCGTACACCACTCAAGCTCATTGGCTGCATTCATAAGCACCATATCTATGCGCCCAACAGCATCCGCCGTTGCTTCAGTATCTTTAGCTTCATCCACACCGGGTGTTTCTAAAAAGTCGACCTCCCGAACGATTATCGGCTTTTGCGAATCGACTAAATCTTTTCCGATCCATTCAAAGACTTTGTTTCCTGCCCAAAATCTGTTGGGACACATGGTGACAAAGCCACCTTGTGCAGTGACTTTGCCTAATGCATCTTCACGATACTGTCGGAGCGAGCAAACGCCCCCTTTCTTATTGCATCTTGCGTCTGGGTCAGCGGCGAGGCGGAAGGGACAAGGCATGTCAGCCGCCTTGACTGACATCGTGGACTTTAATGAAAACTCGTTCATTTCTGAACTAGTCATAGACGAAACAATTTTTCCAAACCATTCGCCGACTCCGTAGCGAACGCGATCGGGCTTTAAACTGGGTTTTGATTTCTTTGCCATTGAGGCCACGTTCTGGGATTCTTTTGGCTTCAGCTAAACTAATTCATGGCCGTGAACTTCCTCGTCGTGAAAAAGCTCTAATGACCTAATTTCATGTAGAAGATGTCTTGCGGCTGCATCCATTTGCCGAATAAACCTGTTGGGTCTAATTTTGCCAATTCCGGTCAGCACGTCGAGGTATGAATACATTGAGCAATTCAATCTAACGCATTTGTCGTTAGTGAGCTGATGGTGGTCTCTATGGATAACGAGTGCACCTCTGAACGCGCCAGGCTGTTGCTGAAAAAATTGAGCAAAAAAATGTAAGCGCTCCGGGCCCATGATTTTTGCATCTATGTTATCCCTTTGAACCGTCGCTCCTATTAGCGTCAGATACGCGGGACCCGGCATTCCTGGTCCCCCGACGTGGACTAAGCAATCAACTCTCCCGTCATTGGTTTCAGCGGCAACGGTATTCCAATACTTTAGGGGCAATACTCTGCCGGCTCCGATCTTGGCACACATTACCGTAAGGAGCGCAAACAGACGCCCCGCACTCCTACTGGATCCAGTGGGATATGGAGCTCCATTGGTGTCCCCCGCTACGGCATAGCCGGCGATATACTCGAACAAATCGGCAAACGCGCTTCGCCACTGGCGTGTCTCGACTTCGATCGCTGCGCGGTTATTCCCCAATATTTCAATGTAGCCAGCAGACAAGGCACGGAAAAATTGAAGCGCCAAGTAACACAATGAAATTGAGGTTAGCTGGTCCCTGTTTTTTCTGACGAGTCTGCCGTCGTTATTCAGACTAAAAGGGTAATGATCTCCCAGAAGCTCACGGTGCTCTCGAGCTCTTTGTCTGAGTCCACCTTTAATATGTTCAAGCATTTCACCGATTGCAGTTTCATCTTCATCCTCGTATGCGGCTTGTTCGCTTTCATCTACAATCCGTCTTATGTACCAGGCTTTCGCTTGCTGTTCGTCTACATCAAGCACGTCGGCTGACGCTTCGCCCAAAAAAAATGCCGTAAGTTCCCAGCACGCCAAAACATCAGCGTCAGTTCGAGCAGTTAAAAGTGGCAGTATGCTGAACCGCATCCTTTCAGGCCTCGATGAATGCAGTGCGAATTTGTCTGATCGTTGTTTCAGTTCTTTTGCAGAGACTTAATGCTTGGCTTTGTTCCTCTTCAGATAGCCGTGGGGCGACCACAGCAGATTGGGTGTTCAAAGCGAGAGCCAAATTGGCAATCTTCGCCAAAGTCTCAAGCCAGTCTTCATTTTGAAGACCGGCCACGGCTACTGCTGACGATAATTCTCCGGAAGTACGAAGTTCTTTGACGGCTTCCGCATTTGCTAAAACTCGTTGTAGCTTAGGGCGATCAGAGCCTTGTGACTTTATCACCGATTTTGGGCCGTACAGCCAACCTAACAATTCACGCAAGTAGCGGAGGTGACTTTTTGGAATGGGATTGTTGACGATCATAGATTCGTTCAACGGCGTGCGATCAAGACCTATAAATTCTCGCGTCTCCGGGTTATTGATCATCGTATATAGGTGAGAAAACTCGATCATGTTTTCATCTATACCTAGAGCTTCAAGAAAACCCTCTGAGACTGCCTGCTGCACAATTTTGTAAGCTACCAGTAGCCTGATAATTAGGCCTCGACTGTCGCCAAGCTGTTTGATTACAGAGCCTAGTCTTTCTTCAGGGTCGCTCCCTTTGAGCCCTTCGAAAAACTCAACACCAAATTTAGCCTTCGCTAGGGAGGTCCACCTAGCGGGGCCGTTTACATGTTTGAAGCCGATATAGCCCGCGGCCGCGGCTCTGTTTGGAACAACAATTACAGGTAACTTTTTACAAGATTGCAGATGGGCCGGAGAAATTTCCGGGATTCGCTTTCTCAAAGCGGGCTTCAATTTTTCTGGGTGGAGAAGGAGCTTTACGGCGGCCAGGCGTCGATTGCCCTCCAATACTATCGTGGCGCCCCTTTCCTTCATGGCAACCAGCGGTTCAAACTTTTCATAGCCGCGCTCGGATATAGAGTCCCAAAGTTCTTTGAGATCAGCATTCTCAATGAGCATATTGAGAGCCTCATCTTCGTCATGCGCCTTGGCTAGTCCGAAGCGTGGGTTAGTGAGATCAAGTCTCAATTTGTCAGGAGACAAATTTTCGATTTCTCCTGGTGTCACCCGCGCGGGCTTTGATCGTTTTGGTGAACTTTTCTTTGGCGGCACGGCAAAAACTCCCACTAGCGAGATACGCTAAGCGACAAAATACTTATTTAAAAGACATCGATTGTACGACGATCGCGTTTGTAAATCCCTTACGGCAAGAATTATCTGGAGAGGTCAAGCTAATTGGAAGGAACGACTTTAAGCGCTAGGGAAAGTGCTAGGGAACATCGCGATAATTAAAGAAAAACGAAATGATATCAGCGATCTATCGAGGAGAAATGGCGCACCCGAAGGGATTCGAACCCCTGACCTCTGCCTTCGGAGGGCAGTGGTCTGGTGTTTTAGATGTATACTAGGATTTATAGGCATTCGGAATATCCTTTAAAATCAATGAAAAATCATTATAGTTGTTTCCAAGCATTCCTAGTGTTTGGAAAATGGTGGTGACCAGGTGGTGACCAAAGAGGCCTCAATATGTCAAATAGCGAAAGACGCGCGAAGTTAACTGACAAGGTGGTGAGGGCAGCGATGCCTGCGGACGCGCGCTACATTATTTGGGACACTGAAAAGAAGGGTTTCGGGCTGCGTGTGGAAACCACTGGTCACAAGTCCTTTGTTGTTCGGTATCGCGCGAATGGCGGTGGTCGGAATGCGCCCAGGCGACAAGTCAGGTTGAAAACTAATCCTGGCGAAGTGCTGAGTGTCGATGTTGCCCGCAAGCTGGCAAACCTTGTTTTGGCAGACGTTGCACATGGTCTGGATCCGCAAGGTGATATCGCTGCCAAGCGAAAAGAGATGACTGTGTCTGACCTGTGTGATCTCTATCTTAAGGACGGTGTCGACACCAAAAAGGCGTCCACCATCAGCACAGACACTGGCCGTATCAAAAGGCATATCAAGCCCCTTTTAGGCCGCAAGCTTGTGTCTGAAGTCGCTAGTCATGATATCCAAAAGTTCATGAGGGATGTGGCTACCGGCAAGACCGCAGTAGATGTGAAGACCAGTTTCCGCGGCCGGGCCATCGTTAGGGGCGGAAAGGGCACTGCATCACGCACTGTGGGCCTGCTGGGTGGCATCTTCACTTTTGCGGTAAAGCGGAAGATCCTGGCCGAAAATCCGGTCGCAGGTGTTGAACGTTATCCTGATCGCGTAGGCGAAAGATTCCTAAGCGAAGAAGAGTTTGCCGTTCTAGGTGCACATTTGTCAGCATTCGAAAAACATGGGGCTAACAAGGCCGCGATCGCGATCATTAGGTTGTTGACGTTTACCGGCGCCAGAAAGAGCGAGATTGCAAGTCTAACTTGGGGTGAAGTCGACTTGAACCTAGCATGTCTGCGTTTGGTGGATTCCAAAACGCGTGAGAAGATCATTCCGCTTGGCCCGCCCGCCGTGGAAATATTAAAAGGCATGAAGAAGGGAGACCGCAAGGCCTTTGTGTTTCCGGCTGAAGTAGGAAGTGGGTTCTTCCAGGGTACCGATAAAGTGTGGCGGAAGCTTAGGACGAGAGCTGGATTTCCGGAGCTGCGCATGCACGACCTGCGACATTCCTTTGCCAGTGTCTCCCTTGCCAGCGGAGACTCGCTACCTCTGATCGGTAAATTGCTAGGCCATAAAGACGTCAAGACGACTGCGCGTTACGCTCATCTGGCCGATGATCCGTTAAAGAAGGCGGTGGCGAGGATATCGTCCAAGATTGCCGGCTCTATGAAGAAGAAATGAGTGCCCTCCGGCGACGAGGGGCCGCTAAGGCAACATCTGGCCATTTCCAGCGATATCATCAGTTACTTTCAACTGATTTACTTTGCACCTAATGGATGTTCATCAATTTAGAGAATCGTTTTGAAAAATTTGGCTTGCGCCGACGGCGGATTGAGCTGTGCCGTCGGCGATGTTGATACATTCAGATGGGTTGGATAATGTTACCGTCGATGCATGGCGTGTTGTGAAAGATTAGCCGGTCTTCCTGGTTTCCACCATTCAAGTATATCAGATAGCGTTCTTCGGTATTGATGCCGTGAGTCAAGATCAGCCATTCGATCATTCCTGAGCGAAGGCCAAACTGTCGCGGCAGGAAAGCGCTTTGACTTCTTTGCGCTGCGGGCACTTCAGAAAGATCGTTAAAGTTTTCAGCCATGATCTGACCCATCGGGCCAAGGCTTAGCTTCATCTGCTGTTGTTCAGGTTTCGAAATTGGGCGAGTGACCAGATAGAGGCAAATATTCCAATGGCTAAGCTTTCTGGGGATGGCATCGACCATACCAAAATAGGGTTCTTGGAACGGAAGCCATTTCTGCAAGAGCTGCGTTGTGTCTGCAGAGATTCTCTTTAGCAATGCATCGCCATTCACGATGGGAGCGAGAATTTGAAGCTGTACAAGCGCGAATGGCTTGGCCCGCTTGAGGAGAAAATTGTGCAACTGTTGGGTAAACCAGTAGTCGACAGCCCGCTTGCAAGTGTCGCACGACAATTTGTGACAATCGCATCTCTGATAGTTTTTTTGCTCCCTCCAAACTGGATTTTCAAAATCATCGCCGCGTTCATTGGTACCAAAATAGATTTCTTTTCCAAAGCTCGCCGTAGAAAGGGATAGGTGGCTGGGTGGTAAGGTGTCGTGCATCGAAGTCTCCATTGATCATAGGGAAAGAATTTCCCGAGATGGATGACTAGGCACTAACGCATAATCAGGCACGCAATGACTGTTGGAGAAATCCTCTGTAAAGCAGAGATTCCCCAAATCGATTTTTGAATATGTTGTGTAGATCTAGTTTGAAGACAAACCTTTCGATCGATAGCGTGCGCGGCTTCGTAACAAGGAAATATTCCCAACTTGCCAATATGCCTTCGGAAGAACGAAACGTTGATTTGTGTGCTGCGCACCTCCTTGTAATGGAATGTGAGTGGAGACGCGTGCGCTTGAAGGCCTGCCATGTGGTCCCAGCCTAGTGGGGGGCGCTGTTATCAAAAATAGCTAGGAATTATGCTAACATATTGATATATTGACATTATTGAAATTTTTGATAACATGTATGGGCCATGCCCAAGGCTTGGCAACCCCCTCAACATATTAGGAACTTAATCATGATAGGCCAACCTGCCAAGGTTCTGGCCCCTCGAGACGTGCGCATGATGCTGCGCGCGGCTGCCGCGGGCCGTTACCCTCAACGTAACAAAGTAATGGTGCTGCTCAGCGTCAAGGCTGGCTTGCGCGCCTGCGAGATTTCCAGGCTGACCTGGTCCATGGTGCTGGATGCCCATGGCAAGGTGAATGACGTGATGGAGCTGCCAGCTGCCGCCGCCAAGATGGGCAGCGGGAGAAGAGTTCCACTGCATCCGGAACTCAAGTCAGCCCTGGTGCTGCTGGTGAAAGGCCATGACATCAGGGTCGGGCCTGTCATCCTGTCTGAGCGCCGGCGCGCCATGTCGGCCAAGTCGGTGGTGAACTGGTTTGCCGCACTCTTTGAAGAATTGGGTTTGCAAGGTTGCTCATCCCATTCTGGGCGGCGCACGTTTGTGACGCAGGCCGCAAGGCTGATCCACCACGCTGGCGGATCGTTGCGCGACGTCCAGGAATTGGTGGGCCACAAGTCCATCAAGACGACGCAGGGCTACATTGAAGGTAGCTCAGATGCCCAGAGACGTTTGATCAGGGCACTGTAAGTCAGACATCTTCGGCGCCAGGCGATGTTGCCTGGATCCTACCTTTCTAGAACAGCCGGCCGCCCACGCCCTTAATTATGGGCCGCCGCCGACCTCATCTCAAGAACCAATCAACATAAAGGACCTTTGCCATGACCGCAGAGAATGATGACGCATGCTTTATCGACACACGCACCCAGCCAGACCCAAAGACGCTGGCCATTAGGGCGCTCAACGACAGTCTGAGAAAGACCGGATCCGGAGGGAAGGTCCTGATCACCAATGGCGTGTTGGGCTTGGGCACAGACTTTGCGGCCGCAGTTCTGAAGGCCACCCAGGACTTTGAGAACTTCTCCGATGATAACGATCCCTGGGGTGAGCATGACTGTGCCTGCATGCTGGTGATGCACCACAGAGTAATGTGGAAGATCGACTACTACGACAGGGAGGGCAGGTACCTTTCGGAGGACCCTGCCTCAAACAAGCTCACGCTAAGAGTGCTGACCATCATGCTGGGGAGTGAGTACTGATGGCCGCCCGTTCGTTTCGAAAAACACCTCCGACCTCAAGCAATATCACAACGTCAGAAAGCCGGTCTGCCGCAGCCGTTCAGAAGGTGAGAGGGGTGGCTCAGATCAGACGTCTAGACCAATTGCCTAATGCCTATAGGCAGGGTCAGCTTGATGCACTGTGCGGCGTATACTCGGTGATCAACGCTTCCAGGTTTATGATGAAGTCAGCTTGCCTGCACAAGAATCTTGGTGCCTGGGAATTGCTGGTCGCAATCGTGGGCATGTTGGAGGAGAAACGAAAATTTGCCGACATCACCTGCAATGGCATGCGCTTTAGGGACCATGACAGAATGCTAGATACGGCTAAAAGGTTTCTTCTTGGGAAGCATGGACTTGTCCTTGAAGTCAGGAAGCCCCTGGTGAAGTTACGACGCCCCACGGCCAAGCAGGCCTTCAGAATGGCGAAAGACCATCTGGAAAATAGTGGAACCGCGGTGTTTCTGTCGTTTGAAACGGAACAATACGGACACTGGACCGTGATCAGTGCCATTGCCGGCGGCAAGGTCTATTTCTTCGATAGCACTGGAATGAGGCCCAAGCCAATTGACAGCTTTCGTCTGACGCCCGATCCCGAACAGCCGCTAAGGAAAAAGTTTGAATTTAGAAAGTCGGGAATTGTGTTCGCTCGAATTTCAGAGCCTTAGGCAACATTTGAGACGCTAGAGACTACCGCCTCGCTGTCTTCGGCAGGGCTCTCAGTAGATCGCAATGATCCACTCCCATTGCCCTTGCGATCTCATAAATGGTGACAACAGATGGATTGCGCTTCCCGTTTTCCAGGCTACTTAAATACTGCTGACTGAACCCAGACAGCTCCGCAACACGTTCCTGCGTGAGACCCTTCTCGCGCCGGATTCTCGCAAAATTCCTCCCAACCAGCTTGCGCATGTCCATGCGCAAAATGATCGGCGTTTACATACATTAAGTTTATCAACTATAATATGTAATTGAATTCTATCTCTTTACTGGGCCGCTTAGACCCGCAACCCGAGAATAATGAAAGGCGCATCCGGTTCGGATGTGAGCGACAGATCCAATGAACAAGAAACACAAGCTATTGACCGCCGTGATTTTCACAGCCACCACATGTGCGGCAACTGCGCGTGCGGAAGACCCCCCTCTGAGCTGCAAATTCGACAGCCAAGGATTTATTGTGTGTGACGTGACAACTGACAACGCAGACTTGACTGCAATTGTTGTCAACAGGAACAACTGTTCCATGCCCACCATACCAGACGACATGCGGCAGAAGTTCCAGGATATCATGGATCGTGCCCCACCTGAGCAGAAATCCCTTGCATCGGTAGACGCTACCTTGTCGCTTGACCCGAGAAGTGCCGAACCTGACGATAGCTTTGATCACTGGCGACCAAGTGATGGGTTTGACAAGTTACCTGCCGATAATCAACTGCCCACGGCGATCTACTATCTGCTGGTAGACAAGCGGGGAAAATATAAATTTGGTGACCGGATTCTCATTCCCACTCGCAAATGCCAAGTTCTTGAATGGACCATTGAAGTCGATGGGCGCCAGTGGACCTGGAGAAGAAAGCAATGAGCTGAATAGGGTGTGGTACCAAGCGGAGGATTATGAGTTGCGGCAAGTTCGGAAAGCGGCGTCGCCATAATTTAAATCATCTGCATGCTGCTTCATGCCTTTGCCGATTTACATGTGACGGTGTCAGGTCGCGATCTAGTGCTGACTCTCGATAGTTCGTCAGATGAAGTCGTCTTCCATGGGCAGCGATTATGTCCTGGGCGTGGAAAACCTCGTGTTCACGACCCGACCAAGACCATCAGCGAGATTTATCACACGGTTTAGTGAGGTTGTCTTGCGGTCCCATTGGGCTTCAACTGATGGCCAAAAGCACCTAAAACCTTAGACCTTAATTTGGCGATTGAAATCCATGGGCTTTACCTTGACGTGGTAGAGGGCAAAGGTTCGATCTCTGCATCCCCTCTTGTAGTCCATTCCGGCGGATGGGAGGTTGAAATCGATATGAATTTGCAGACCTAAAAACGTCACTTGTTGGGCGCGATACTGAAAATGCGCCCATAGCCAATGATCCTGTCGCAACGATGGTCCGACTTGCCCACATATATCTTTATCAACGCCCTTTTCGGTTGTGTTAAGTCCAGTTAAGGTTGCGGCGGGGATATGGGCAATGGGTAATAAGAAGGCGAGAGCTCGCTCACGAGCCGACGAACTAAGGCGCATGAACGTCGCCCGGCCATTCACGCCGGAGGCGCTTCTCAAACGCAGTATTCGCGCGCACTTTACCAGGCTGGGTTTCACACGTGCAAGTGATGGAACTCTGTTGCTCCCCGGCTCGACCAAGGCCGACGTGCGAACGCTTCACAGTAGTCAGCGCGCTGAGCGTCTAGAGGTGAGCGCCAGATTCACCGAACGTGTCCTGCCAAAGGCTCTTCAACATTTTGCCAATGGCGATGAAATTAATCCCAGAAAAATTAAACTTCGGCTAATTCGCGTTGAGAGCGACACTCCTCAGTCCGACCTCTTCAGGTTAGCGACGTTGACTTGGTCGGTTCCCGTATCCGCTGGCTTTGGAAGGCGTCTGCGATACCTCGTTTGGGATGATGCCCACGACAAACTCGTCGGAGTAATCGCGTTAGGTGATCCTGTTTTCAACTTATCGGTCAGAGACAATCTGATTGGGTGGACCGGGGCGGATCGCGCCAAGCGCTTGGTCGGGATTTTGGACGCCTACGTGCTAGGGGCCGTACCACCTTATAACTTCCTGCTTGCGGGCAAGGCGGTGGCGTGCCTGATACGCTCGAAAGAAGTATTTTCCGATTTTAAAAAATTCTATGGAAAGAGCGTTGGGATTATTTCCGGCAAGCGAAAGCGAGCCGAATTGCTCGCCGTGACTACGACGTCTTCGATGGGGAGGTCGTCGGTATACAATCGGTTACGGCTGGGTGAGCAAGACTACTTGCGATCAATCGGCTACACTATTGGGTGGGGTCATTTTCATATCACAGATCGTCTGTTCGATGAAATTCGAAAGTTCCTTCGCGCGAAGAAAGACCCATATGCCGGCAACCACCAATTTGGCGATGGGCCTAATTGGCGACTGAGGACGATCCGAAAAGCTCTTAAAGAACTCGATATCAATGAATCCGTGCTCAAACACGGTATTCAACGAGAAGTTTTCATTTGTCCGTTTGGCACCAACGCTTTCGAGGTCTTGAAAACCGGCAATGGGACGTTGGACACTTCAAGCCTACGGTCGGTTGCTGAGATATCAGAGCAAGCCAAACGCCGCTGGATGATCCCCCGCGCAGAAAGGCGCCCAGAATATCGCGACTGGAAGCGCGAAGGCATCGCCGCTCTGATCCGTGGCTCCGAGCGCGAAGCAAAGACACCGAAAACGCAAGCCTCCTGACAGGAACCGGACCGATGCTTGCGCAACTTCATTCCAAGCTCGAAGCTCACTTCAAGGATCTAGCGTCAAGTCGGAGTTCCCATGGCTATCCAGTCTATGCCCTAGAACATGGGCTTCACCCCGAAGAAATCAAATCGGCGCGCGACGGTGTCGTCGCCGAGTATATCCGAACAGGCCATCTGCAAAATAGCCATTGGTTGGTATGGACGGTCGTTGCAGCGGAAATTGGATACACCTATGACGGCGACGAATATTGGCAATCATTCCAAGTGGACATCGCCCGAAAAATCACTCTTCAAGAGCGAGAGGTTATTCGGAGTTGGTTTCATCGCTTCGCCGCGATGTTTAGCGGTTTCACGCCAAGCGGACGGTGGGCGGAGCATTTTACCATCATCGCGTGGCCGATTACTCACTCGATTCTTCCTAAATACCTCCAGAGTTTGTTTGCTAGGCACCTCTACGAATCTCGACATGAGATTGCCGCGCGGCAAGGATTAGCAGCGGAAAAGTTAGGTCAGCTCTTAGAAGACTCCTATGAAGGAGCTTCCTCTCGCTTTCAAAGCTTTTTGCAGCAGGCTCCACTGACCGGTCGGCTCGTCTTCGCGCTTCGCGACCAAGGCGATGTGGGCGGGGCTTCGCCCATATATCCGCCGACGCTTGCACGCATTACGAGCGACATTGAGAAGAAAGGTCCTGCAAGAGCATTTCTACACGATGCGCGCCGCGTTCTTCGCGACGCACAGTTTCGCATTCAGTCAAAGTTGGGTGGCCCACCAGGTTCTGACCCAAATCCAGCAGCTAAAAAACGCGACCTGGCGGTCGCTCAACCAAAGTTGATTGGCCGCCCCCGGCAAGATAATTCATGGGCGCTTGGCGTAGCCTTACCTGATATTGATACCCTTCTGACACAGGCGGGGATCGACGGCACCCAACTCTCAAAGTCGCGGTTTCGCTTTTCTGATCAAAGCGACACCCTAGTGAACGGCAAAGCGTTACTGTCGTACACCAAAGCTCCGCACATTTTCTCAAGGTTTCCGGCACCTCACGAGCCGCTCGTCCAGTTCCGCCAGACCGACACCGCGATGCGTACAGTCGAGCAGAACCTAAAGCTCGCCTCCCAATCACCCTGGTTGCTGAGAATCCACGACGATGGCGTTGCGCGGCAAGTCGTCGGAAATCATGTCCGATCAAATGCGGAATATCTGATCGCAAGCCAACATAATATTACTTCTGAGGTGTGCGAGACTCTGGCTCTTCAACCACTTGAGTCTCCAACAGTTGGGATTCACTTATATCACTTGAACGTTCCTGCGAAGCTGAATGATGCATTTGTCCATGCGCTTTCTAAACTGTCCATCGGTTACTCGCTGCGTGCGAACGTCCGCTCGTTCGGCTTAACGCCCCGATGGGATGATGCGACCGGATGTTCTGTCTGGCTGCTCGAGGAAGAACCAATTTTTCATCTTTCTGCTGATTTCCCGGTCGTTGAATTCGTGGTTTCCGTCGGTGAAAAGTTCACTTTGAAGGCGATCCCGGATGCACGACACGAATGCCTGATTTCCCTCGGTAGGCTTGCCCTGGGTCGGCACGCAGTTAGCTTCGCTGCAACCGCCCCTCCTTCGTTTCAGAAGGGCGGTGGATCACTGGATGTGGAAACCGTTCACCTTGAAGTTAGGGCCCCGATGCCATGGGAACGGGAGCCTATGTCACGGACGGGCCTCCGGGTAGTGGTGGACCCCCCAGGCGCGTCTCTCGAAGAACTAATCTCACGCAAAGCACACTTGTCCGTGGTTGGACCAAAAGGCCGCACAGCAACGGTTGTTGCGCGCACGTACGATATGGGTGGACACGTCAACAGTGTGACTGACTTCGGACGGCTTGAATTTCCAACTACGGAGATTGCCATCGGCAAACTCCTCAGCCGGTTTGATGACGAGCAGCTTTCAGAGCACATCTTCTCGTCGCCGCGTGTTTCACTGGCATTTTCTTTAGAGGAAATTGGTGCGGCAGTGGCATCGTTCCCCCACACGGTTATTCCCCTTCGGTGGAAGATCGACCAAGCTCATGGTGTTACAAAAATTCGACTTGTCCACGAGGCGAATACAGCCTCGGAAGTGAACGTTTGTCGATACGATCTTAACGCCCCAGATAGGCGCAATGAATTTCCGCTGGCGGATGCTATGAACGGCGTAAAGCTTGATGCTCCTGGGGCGCTCTTTGTTGCGCGGCAAGACGGCAAGTTCTATTCCGCGTTTGCGAGCGTGAAGCCTAAAGGTCGCATCATCGATTTCAACGATTTGGGCGCGAAGGTTGTCTTCTCGACGCCCCTCGACGGCACGCGCAATATTACCCGGCTTATTGCGGTTCTGAGATTTTGGCGGGCCGCGCAACCGCAGGGGCCCTTAGCGATCCTACGCAAGGCAAAGGTGCTCGGCGATTTTGAATATCAAATTGAGAAGCTGGCGTGTGGCGGAACCTGGGCCTATCGCACGCGCCGCTTTCGTCAGTCGGGTGGACGTTTAAACGATCTACAGGCAGATGTCGGAGGATCACCGGGCTTCGCATCGCGGATACGCACAAGCAATTGGAATTGGCGCACCGAAAAAGCCGATGTGATTGCTGAATTTGCTCGTCTTGCTCGGACATACAAAGTTTGCAGCGACCAAGCGCTATGCGAGTTGGCGCTGAGATTGGCCTTCGATCCCACCTCTATTCGTCCGTCTGATCCCAAGATTGGGGCAGATCAAATAGGAGCGCTAGCCGACTATCCGGCATTGGCTCGTGGTGCATATTTGGCACGGCTAGCGGTCGACGTAAGTCGACAGCCACCCGGTGGCCAACTGGTAGCTTCGCAATGATCGAGGAACTGAGTGAGGACCACGCGTTAGAGAGGCTTTCGAAGGCCGCAATGATGCCTCCCGGACTTACCGGTTTAACGGACCAACTCTTGGCGCAATTGTTTCGACGAGCGATTACATTTATGGCCCCGTGTAGCAGTTCGGCCTTGGTTCGAGCGGTAGGCCAATCCTTTGTCGGAACTCGGTATTCTATCGAAGTTCCGATCGATCGACTCGAAGGTGTTCTTGATGAGTTGATTGCATTTGGCGACATTTTGGAGATGCGGACAATTGATGACGCCGGCTGGGACGAGCACGGTGGGATGGTCTTGGTTTCCGCACCCCCAGCTTATGTCGTCTGCAAAACGGGAAGCGCAGTGGTTCTCGGCATTGCTGGCGACAACATCACGCCTCTAACAAAGGAACTCGAAGCATTAGTGGAGATGCATGGGCCACTTCGAACGATCCCTAAGGCAGATGGCGACGCGCTCGCACATCTTTCCGAATTGGGGCTCCTACCTTTGTCTCAACGCGCGTGGTTGCGCGTGCCTAAGTCTGAAAGCGCGGAAAGTTACGTGACGTCGTGGACAGTCGACCTTCAACGCGAACCTGTATCCTCCGATATCCCAGAACTACAGGTTTTCGATGGAAGCCGGTCGTGGAAATACAAGGACAAATGGGGCGCTCTTCCGAAAGGTCAATCCGGAATCTATATCGGCCGGCGTCCACGGCGTTACGGCAGTCCTCGGTGGTGCATTGTCGATGTGAAAAAAGGCGAGTTACGCAGATTCCTAGATATAGGCGCGCCAACAGACAAGTTGAGGGCTTGCGACGTTGCCTGGCGCATCCAAGCAGGCCTGGACGCCTTGCGCGCTTCCCCGCAGGAATTTTCAGTTGTTGGAGGCCGTGGATCAACTGTGGAGTTTCGCTTCTACAGCCCGCTGCCATCCTGGTGCGAGCGGCACCTTTCGATTTTTGGGAGAAAGGTCATGGTATCAGGGTGTCTTTTCGCATTTGAATTGCCTCAGGACCATGCGAGCGTTGAAGCAAATTTCCTCAGTGAGATGCTTTGGATGAAGACTGACTCAACTGCAATTCTTAATGGTGGACAATGACGGCGACAATTCAGCAGACCATCGATGAGCTTCGATCCTCTCTGACAGAATACCTCGAAGCAAGCTACCACGTCGGCGATGCTCGTGTTGTTCGTCAAAGGCGAAGATTGCTTGAGGAGGTCGGGGGCATATTTCAAATCCCGTTTCTTGAATCCACGCCGCGCTATGTTAGCGGCGAGCGATTTGAAAATATGGATGACCTTCCCGATCCGGTGCGGAAAGCGCTCATCGAGCTATCGTCGGCAAGCGGTGGAGATCCTGTCTTATTTAATCCTCCGTACCGACACCAAGCTGATGCATTGCGAGAAAGCATTGCAAACGGCAAAAACCTCATGATTATGACGGGCACCGGCTCAGGGAAGACAGAGTCCTTCTTGCTTCCTATCCTCGGAAAGTTCGCGCTTGAGGCTCAGGAAAATCCGCAAGCGTTTCGCGATCATACCGCGATGCGAGCAATGATCCTTTATCCAATGAACGCGCTCGTAAACGACCAATTGGGCCGATTGAGACTTCTCTTCGGAAATCCAAAAGTGGTCGCGCTATTCGAACGGTGGGCAGGGCGTCCTGCCCGTTTCGCGCGGTACACAAGTCGTACCCCCTACGCTGGGGTCCGTTCCCCTAAAAAAGACGGAAAGCGGCTTTCATCGGTTGGAAGCTTCTTTGCCGCTGTCGAAAATGGCGCCCGTCACCATCCCGCCGATCAAGCCAACATTCCGGAGGAAGACGCCAAAGCTGCCGAACTATTCCGCAGCCTCTCCCGAAAAGGAAAATGGCCATCGAAAGAAAATATATCCGCGTGGTTTGGTAACCCCGGCTCTGTGTGGCGTGACCGTGCGGGTATTTATAGACGCGCCGTTACGATGCCACACGATGCCGAACTATTAACCCGCTGGGAAGTCCAGGAGGCACCTTCAGACCTCCTGATCACGAACTATTCCATGCTGGAATATATGATGATGCGCCCAATTGAGCGCACGATTTTCGACCGAACAAGAGCGTGGTTGGAAGCAAATCCGAAAGAGCGTTTCTTGATCGTTCTCGATGAAGCACACCTTTATCGAGGCGCGCAAGGTGCAGAGGTCGGTTTGCTATTGCGACGTTTACGCGAAAGGCTTGGCGTTGGCCCTGACCGCTTCCAAGTTATCTGCGCTACTGCGAGCTTTAGTGACGAAGGAAAAAAAACGGCTGGTGAATTCGGAGCCCAATTGTCGGGGGCGTCGAAGGAATCCTTTTTCCCAATCACCGGCCAGTTGGTTGAACATTCTCCAGCCCATATCGGCGATACATCAGATATCGCCATGCTGAGCAGCGTCAGCTTGGCCCATTTCTACTCGGAAGTTCCCGCTACGCAGTTCGACGGCGTGCGCAAACTGCTTGAACAGAGAGGTGTTGCTGCGAGTGGGGATTTGGAACGGCAGCTTTTTGAGGCCTTGAAAGATTATCCGCCACTGAACCATCTGATCAATAAGACGATGGCTGCGGCCGTGCCGCTTAAGGACCTGCCGGCCATTCTCTTTCCAGAAAATTCTAACGAAGAAGCGACCGTCGCACTGAATGTTTTGCTAGCGCTGGCGAGCAGGGCGCGCAAGTCTTTGGACGCTGCGAGTTTGCTCCCGTGCCGAATACACTCGTTCTTCCGAGGTCTTCCTGGCCTTTGGGCATGTATGGACCCCCATTGTACTGAAATCCCCCAGAGCGAGCGTGGTGGCCCCATTGGGAAGCTTTACGCGCAACCGCGTGAACGTTGCGGATGTGGGGCACCGGTGCTTGAGTATTTCACGTGCCGACGGTGTGGTACATCTTATGCGCGGGCCTATACCAATGATGTTGCCAATCCGCGTTTCACATGGTCAGAGCCAGGCGAGTATCTTCAAACCGCAGCGGGCGTGGCAGAGCCAAGCCATGCCCTCGACTTGCTTCTTGAGGATCCTTCGTTACCGGAACGTGGCCGCGCGGCGGATTATGATCTGCAAACCGGTCGCATCAACCCCGAAAACCTAAGCGACCGGTCACGTCTTATCTTCCTTCAACCCGAGAATGCTGTTGCGCAAGATGATGAAGACGCCGCACACGCCCGGCCGGGCGAATTCGCGCCGTGCGGTTGCTGCAACAAAACACATACCTTTGGCCAAACGACAGTTCAGGATCATCAAACTAAAGGCGATCAGCCGTTCCAAGCTCTAATATCGAACCAAATACGAATTCAGCCTCCGGGTCCCCAGGTCGCAAGCGACTTCGCGCCACTTCGTGGACGTAAAGTTTTGGTCTTCTCAGACTCCCGCCAAGTCGCGGCACGATTAGCTCCTACACTCCAAACTTACTCGCTCAGGGACTCTATTCGCGCGCTCCTACCGATTGGATTTCGGCTGCTTCATGCCGATGCTGTAGTCGGATCAACGGTTACACTGAACAACGCATTTCTTGCGGTCGTTGTTGCCGCTCATAAGTTTGGCGTTCGCGTTCGTCCTGAATTTGAACAGGGCGAGTCGATGCCCACGGTCAACGGAAATCCGGGCGAAGTTCCGACAGGCGCCGAATTATTTAGACTGCTCAACTCTCTTCCTCCTGCGAATCTACTTGAAGCTGTTACGAATGCACTTTTCCATCAGGAATTCGGCCTTGAGGCTCTAGCCCTCGCGTCAATTGCGGAGAGTTCGGCGATCACAAACCGGATTATTTCTCTTCCAGACTTGCCAGGTTTGGCCGAGACGGGGGATGCTAAGCTGGCCGTCGCCCGAATGTGGTTGAGGTCATGGATTCGCCAATGCAGCGCTTGGTTTTCAGGAATGCCGCCGCAATGGTGGACCACCAAGGTACGTTCCCACGCAAGCGGCAATTTCAGTTCGATGGATCGCGTGTTCCCTAGCCGGGAATCGCGCCGTACGTTCGAGCGAGAATGGGTACGACGGCTTCGCGCGTTTTTCACAGAAACGCTTCCTGATGGCGGGACACGCTTGCTTGCGCAAAATCTTTCGTTGGCCATCGGTGGGGACTGGGAGCGCTGCACTACGTGTAAATCCGTTCATCGGGCTATTCCGAACGTCCCACGATGCATCGACTGCGGTGCGCTGACGGTAGAGGCATTTGATCCGGACCACGATCCTGTATTCAAGGCCAGACGTGGATTTTATCGCGACCCTGCGGCCGAGGCTCTTAGAGATCCCGAGCCCCATTTTCTTTCGTTGATCGCTGCGGAGCATACAGCCCAACTGAATGCGGCTCAGCCAGAAGAGGTTTTTTCTGAGGCAGAAAAGCATGAGACCCGTTTCCAGGACATCGATCTCGCGTGGCGTGCGCATGATGTTCGAGAGCCAGCTATCGACGTACTCTCCAGTACCACCACGATGGAAGTCGGCATCGATATTGGAGCGCTCTCCGGCGTTGCTTTAAGGAACATGCCGCCAACGCGTGCCAACTACCAACAACGAGCAGGACGAGCTGGTCGACGGGGGAACGCGGTCGCTACCGTTGTGGCATTTGGGAGCTCCGATAGTCACGACGACCATTATTTCAGCACCCCAGACGAGATGATACGCGGGCAGGTGGTTGATCCAAGATTGACGCTCGAGAACCCTGACATCACCCGTCGTCATTTAAGGGCCTATCTCCTTCAGTGCTATCATCAGGACCGGATTCCGGGAGTAAATCCAGATGATGATCCAAACCTTTTTTCGGTTTTGGGCAGCGTGCGAGACTTTCGGGCCGGCACCGGAGTGCTCAATCGTGATGACTTCCGGTCTTGGCTAAATGAAAACAAAGCCAACTTGCGGTCGGCGGCGGATGGTTGGCTGCCATCCGATCTTTCTGCCAAGGATCGTGCTGAGCTTTTGGCCAACATGACGAGCGACGTGATGGACTCGGTTGATCGAGCCATTGGCTATGTGGCGAATGAGGTCCCCGAAGCGATGGACGCTCCAATAGAGGCTGAAGGTGACGGCGCTAACGATGCCGATGGCGAAGATGTGGTCGATGATGAGAATGAACTCGCTGACCCGTCTGCCGATAAGTTATTAGACCGTCTCCTGTATTGGGGCGTGCTGCCGCGTTATGCGTTCCCTACGGACGTCGCGCCGTTTTACGTCTTCAATTTGGCAGATTCGCATGCCTTCTCGCCCAAAATGGAGTTTGCACCATCGCAAGGATTGAACATTGCGTTATCGCAATACGCACCCAACAAACAGGTTTGGATCAAGGGTAAGCAGTACACGTCAAAGGCAATCTTTTCTCCGTTTCGACATCAGCGGCGCGACGCGTGGCGGAGTCGAAAGCTTTATTTCGAATGCACGAATTGCGGTCATGCGCGGACGGAACCTTTTGTTGCAGATCGACAGAACCTCGTTACGGATTGTGAAGCGTGTCGTACGGCAGGGAGTTTCGGCCCGGCAAAGCCCTGGTTCAGACCTCCGGGCTTTGCGCACCCCATCGATCGACCTCCCGTAACTCAACCCGACGCACCAAATGAGACGGCTTATGCAACGAGGGCGAAACTCATTATGTCCACCCCCTCGCCCGATACGGGATGGGTCGAGACTAAGACTCGTATTCGTGCATTTCCGAGTCGCGAAAGGTTGCTCGTTTCGAATACTGGTCCTGATGAGGAAGGCTATAGCTATTGCGTGGGTTGCGGAAGAATTGAAGCGGTCGCTGATCCAGAGATCAACCTCAACCAACCGCACAGCCGGCCCTATCCAAGCGATGAAGAAGGTCTCTGCCAAGGCTTCGTAAGCCGAAGCACCGTCCTTGGCACAGATTTTATCACGGACATTGCTCTCTTTTCTTTCGTGCTCGAAAGCCCATTCTGCGTTCTGCCCGGCAACACAGAGACGGAGTCCGTATTGAGGACGGTCTCCGAAGCGGTGGCGAAAGCGGCCGGCAAGTTGCTGCAAATCGAGTCGGGCGAAATACTCGCTGAATATCGACCTTCTTTGACGGCAGCGGGCGCTCAGGGTCGAGAAGTGGAAATCTTCGTGTATGACACGCTTCCAGGCGGGGCAGGCTTCGCGCCTCAATTGGCCTATCGTACGCGCGAATTGTTTGAAACTGCGCTTAAGATACTCGAAGAATGCCCGGCTCAGTGTGACAGCTCGTGCTACCGGTGCTTGAGGAGCTTTAGAAACAAGATCGAGCACCGATTGCTCGACCGAAAGCTTGGCGGTCAGTTCTTGCGCCATGCTCTCTATGCTGGATATCAGCCGTATCCAAAGGATCGTTTGCAGTCGTCCATAAGGCTACTGTCTCACGACCTAGCTCGACAATTTCCTGCATTTGACGTCGCCATAGATGTGGTTCAACAGTTCGATTCATCCGAAACCACGGTTCCGATTGTGATGAGCAGGAGAAGCGACGGTCATCAGCTGTGGCTTGCTCTATGTTCGCCAATCACTCCGGGCGCGACCGACGATTCAGCCCTGCGAGGTCGATCTCTCGTGAACAACGCGAGGGTGGTGCCGCTCGATGAGTTGGTAGTGCGCCGCAATCTTCCCGAAGCCGTTCGTATCGTGAGCCAGGCTATTTATTAGTGAGGTATCAATTGTTGCGCTGCCGTTCACATGACGCGTCACCGAAAATCCCTCGTCTTCACATTGATGGTGTCTATGTGAAGGTTCGAAAATGCTAATATCTCCACTTTGGGTATACCCCGTGGTTGCCGGCGGGCTACAGAAAGGATTCTACATTTTAGTTTGCGAGAATAGGCAAAAGTTCGAACTGAAGAATTCTTCGCCGTCTCGATCACTGCGTGCGCGGCAACTTTCAGGGCAGCTACGTCAGGCGAGGTGTACCGCTAACTCTCCCGCGCTTGGCGCCACGTGGTAGCCCGTTGCTGCAATCCAGTAATGAATGTGAGCTTCCGATTTGAGTAGTCCAATAACCGGCCTGTGCCATCTTGCAAGCTCGCATCCTTCAATTCAGAATAAAGAGCCCTTTCGTGAGGGTGGGCTCTAAGGTAGTCGCGAATTGCGAGATTGTTTGACCAATGGTGTGACTTAGAAAGCACAATATGAATATTGGCATCTTCGCTTAAGCGTTGCCGCAGATAGCGTCGTCCAGGGACACCTGCTTCTCCCATATCACTCCATCCGATGCCGACCAAATCGCGAGCCAATGAATCCTGCTCAACTTCATCGTGAGCGGCCATCATCAGGTCAATAATAGGTTTTGCCCTCATGCCCTCCACAGCGGTACTGCCGATGTGTTCAATAGCAACGTTTTGGCCCAGCACGCTTGCCAACCTTCGAATTAGTGTCCGCGCATTGTCACGAGAGGAGGTTGCCTCGCCCTCACCACTCACTCTGGATCAAAGCCTGGCGCGTCAGTCGGCGGCACCATTGCATTCGAAGTGAGTGATCTGCCGAAACTCGTGAAAGACCTTCAGGCAAAGGGCGTTAAACTTCCTAGCACAGACATCGAAAGTCCAGTCTGTAACATGGCCGTCTGCATCGACAGCGAAGGAAACAAGATTGTTTTGCATCAGCTGTAGAGGACCTGATGCCATCGATCACGGTTTCCGAATGATTTGTCGATTGGCAAAGCGTGAAGCGGCCAGCCACCACCAGAACGACGCTGCCACCACAAAGCGATTGAACACGCCTGCAAAGTCATCAGGGCCAACAACACGGTTCTGTGCAGCTATCACGTTCATGTAGATAATCATGGAAAGCGCGGTCAGGGCGAGCGCCCAGGCGGGCCAAATCAGTAATCTCCGACCAGCTGTACCGCGCGATGTCATCGCGTAAGCTAGAACAAGGCCTGCCACTGCTCCACTAGGGATACCTAGCATCGCGAAGACAATATGCACTTTGCCATGAAGTGTCATCAACGCTGGTGGAGTGCTAGCGGGGTCCGAAGTGAAACTCGCGGCACCAAACATCGACACGGCAACAGCTACATGCATTGCCAAACCCAGTTTCACCCAGAATCCATTTGACCTACCCCATAGTGCTGCTGCGATGCTGAGCGACGCAATGCCCATCAGAATGAATGCCAACTGCATCAACCATCCGTACTCTCCGATGGTGTATTCACTGATAAAGCGAGAAAGTGGGTTGTAGTCGGGCTTCAAGATATGAAGTGCGACTAACAATATCACCGATGCTGCTACGGCGGGGACGGTGATCTGAGATGATGCCGTTGCGAACTGTGATGCCTTGGCGGGCTCATTTACTTTTGATGTGTTCATGTCCAATCCTCTCGGAAAACAGCGCAAGATTATTTGTTCGTGCTGGCTGCTGCACGTCTGTCAGTGTCGCGATTGAGGTATTTAGTGGGAGCTAAAAGCCTGGCTTCGGGCTGGCGATGTTCCAGATGATGCCAAACGGATCTTCAAGCCGGCCGAAACTGCCCCAGATCATATCTTGCCAGGCAGTGATCACAGTGCATCCAGCGGCTTTGCCGCGTGCCATCCAATCACTTCCATCCGGCACTTCCAGATGCATGATGATGCTTGGACTTGGCTGAAATCCGTCCATCGCAGCCATGCTAAAGTCCGTCAAGAATACAAAACCGTCATTTATTTTCACTTCCGCGTGGCGTAAGTGCCCGTTTTCTTCATGAGCGGCAATTTCTTCTGCGTCAAAAGCTCGTTTCCATACTTCGATGGCTTCGCGAGCTCGTCCGGCCATACAAAAATTGGGGATGACACCTTTGCGATGCTGTTGTTGACCCGTCATGTCCAGATTCCTTTTATTGATTGCGTTGCTTCAGAATAATTTTTTGACGTGGCTGCTTTGTCAGTGCGGATTTTTCTGCAGTTGCTGCTCAAGGTATTGGCGTAGGCAGCTAAGGCTTTCGCGAGCACCTTCCGGGCCGCCTTCTGCCTTTGCGATCAGTAGAGCGCCTTGAATCGATGCTTCAATGTGGATTGCAAGCGCGTGAGCCCGATCGCGTTCTGGGCCAAGTGCCGCCTGTAAATCTTCCTCAAGAAGCGCAGCTTGTGCGAGAAGTGATGCCGCGCTGTCGGCGGCTAGTTCAGGATGCGTGTCATGAACTTCTTGAAGGACGGTGCCGACATAGCAGGCATATTTGGCTACGGGGCCAGTAAGCAGAGAAAGTCGGAAATCCACGTAGGCTAGGACACGGTCTGCTGGTGACGCGATACTTTTCGTAGCCGACCCGGCGAACGCAACTTGTGCCTGCGATGCCCAATAGGTTGCGGCTTCGCGTGCGCAAGCTTCCTTCGTTGGGAAGTGGTGGAAAAAGCTGCCTTTGGTGACGCCAGCGGCAGCCGCGATGTCGTCAACACGGGTCATCGCGTACCCTTTGACTCGAATGACGTTGATGGCAGCAGCAAGAAGTCGCTCCTTGCTTTTAGCTTCTTCTGTCACGCTACTTATTCGCCCCGGACTTGGTGATCGTATCGATAATGAGATGCGACATGAACAGCGCGTGGCCATGGCCAAGGCCGAATTCCTTCTTCAGCCATGCCATTCGCACGCCCGTCTTTATTTCCGGGTTATCCATGCCGGCCTTGATGGCAGCGGCGACGAAGTCCTTGGGATTTTTGCCAGTCTTCTTTTCAATACCCGGCAAGTAGTTAAGGTCCTTGGGCATTTGTCATCGCCTTCTGCAAATAATCACCCGCATACTGACGGGTACGGCGAAACATACTCACGAGTATGGTCGTGTCAAGCGGTTTCGTGCGATGTCGGGCTCAGAGGACGGGTCCTATTTTTCTGATGGCCTTAAGACTGGCAGGTCTGCCCACCACAGGAAGCCGCCTCGTTGCATGAGAAACACTGTATAGACCCTGCACATCAAGGTGGCATACACATGAACAGCCAGGGTTGGGAATTGCTGCCAGCATACTGATGGCACTAGTGGTAATCTGTCCTATGTTGTAATGCGACAGGGCTGCTGCCAGCGCTGTTACAGTTTTGCCGTCTAGAAAAAAGCTGGCGCGACCCGTGACGACCGCGCCAGCCTGTCATGCGACAACGTAGAGAGCGTGCAGGTTTCGTGAACCATCATGTGAATGATCATACGCTCGGTTAAGCGGCTCTAAGCCGCAATTTGAGCGCCGACGTCGAACGTCTGTTTCTTGGAATTTAGAATTTGAATTGCTATGACATAGGCGTGTGCAGCATAAAAGTAGGGCAGGAAGCCAAACTGGTTCAGAGAAGCCGTGACATCACCGAAACTGCGAAAGCTCTCTAAACAGAGGCGGAAATCGTTGCGTCCAAAAGGCCACATTAATTTCTCAAGCTTGCGCTGTTTTTTCTGAAACGTTCCGCGCCACCAAAAACGCAGAGCTAGACCAGCCTCCAGACCTAACGCTGAGAGCATCGAAAACGGATAATCGGCAATGCGATTTCTTATACTGCATTGATAATTTCGGAGTAGGTGCCATTGGGTACTTTACTGTCATCAAAATTCGTTTCGATGCCGATTACGGCAAATGGTGTTGTTCGAACTTGCAAATAGCGCTGAACTTCGGCCACCAGCCAGCGATTTTGAATTGACCTGCAAGTAGAGCATGACTCAAGCCAGCAGCCACACTGGATTTGAGCGCCAGACCAGCCCAAACTTCATCAGGTTCGAATATTATGGTCATTCCGCAATACTGTGACGGGGTCCCGATTCCCTCGCGATGATGTATGTTTTTCATGGTGCTTCCATTCTGAGAAAAGCGCCTCAGCTGCAAGGAAGTGCCACCGTTCACAACCTCGGATCCAGAGTAAAGACACTCGGGGAATACCTTTGCATTTGCAGAATTCCCCAACAGTGTGTTGGACCTGCGGTTTTATTGGAGCCTGAGTGAACTTATTGCTCCGAATCCATCCATTGCTGCGGGCGGCGAGAGTACTGCTACTCTAGTGGCCAACTATCGATACGAAGGGCGTAGACCTTGTCCTTGCACACAACGCCGTCCTTCAAGCGGATTCGCTGACCTGACTGCAGACCGCTATCGGCAACAATTTGGCCCTTCTCCCGCAAGCGCTTCCACACCGGCTCAAAGCCAGGAAAACGCTTTGGCATGCGGTGAGCGGGGAAGCAGGCGAGGAGCTGGCCGTCACGAAGTGGCAGGATATACGCCTTCGCCATTGAGAAGGTTTTATCGGTCGTCTCAGGCCGATTGCTTCGGTCGATGACGATGACTTCGTCGGCGTGCTTACGAAGATATTCAAAAAAGCCCTCGCGGTCATCGACCGCCTTTCTAGAATTTGCCATCGCCCAGGCGCGCAGCAGCGGTTCCCGGAATGCCCCGAACAAATCCTTGTCCAGGACGCCCCACTCCTTCGCTATTATGCCCGAAGCGTAACAGAGTGCAAAAAGCTTGAGGCAGCGAACGCGGCGGTCATCGAGTCTGGCTTGGCCAGCAGCATCCATGAAACGTTTCATCAAACTGCCAATCCTCTCCGTCAAACCATCGGGGTCGGCATGCAACGCGTCCAATGTCTTGGCGATCATCAGTCTGGCGATATGTCCGTAGTTTGCCAGACCAATTGTATAAAGCTGTTCCTGGATTGAGCGCGTAGTCGCGTGACCTTCGGGCAGGAAATCATATGCGCCCGTAGGTCGTTCGGGGATAACGATGGTAACAATTCGGGTCTCCAGTGCTTCCAAGACATCAGTATCTTCAGTGCTAATCGCCCACAGACCTTGGTTCGACGAAAAGATCGCGATCAAGCGAAACACCTCTGACGTGTCATCACCTATGCGTTCTTTGACCGTGCCAGCGGAAATACGGTGGACAAGGTTTCCCAACGCCTTGCCACGCGCGCTGGCATCATCACCCATCATGGTCGTCTCATCACGACCGGCAAGGGCGTTGTTGTACATCGGCAGAGTCCGCTCAATCTTATTTGGCGTTGCGTTCCCGTTATTGAGAAAACCTGTTTTCCGGTCACTTGATCCCCAGACAGGGCCTGCGATAGCGACCGCGATCGCCGATTTCAGCCTGGTCCCCTTGCCACATAGATCTATCACCATGTTTTCAACATAAAGTGCTGGCGGTGTGAACTGCTGCAGAATGGGCGCGATCGCTGCTGTGAGCATCAAAATCGGCAACGCCTGCTTTTTTATCAGCGGGGCCATCTTAGCTTGAAAGACGTTGAGGTCTCCGCCCTTTCCGAAATCAGGATGCGGTTCAAAGCCTATGATAACTTCCGGATCGCTTGGCTTGTCGCATCCGATCAATTCACCTGAAGCGTAGGCGTAACCTATGACACGCTTCTCGGCGCCCTTGCCGACTATGACAAATCCTGGCTGCGCCACCGCAAAAATTTCCTCATCTGCCTCGCTGCCTTCGAGCGCGGCCTTGGCTTCTTGCTTGGAAGCCGCCGTCAACAGTGCGACGCCGACTCTGCCAAAGCGGCGCGTTCCGTATGTATCGCTTTCTGCATACTGACTGATCGAGATCCATACTGTTTTTTCGCTTTTCACGACTTCAATCCAATGGCCACCATGTTGATCCACGGCGGAGCGGCTGATCGCGAACTTCAGTTCTTTCTTCATAATTTGTCCTTTCTTGCCCCTACGTGCCCCTAGACTTGCTCAAATGGGGTAGGGCCGTTTGCGTTTAGAAACATCAGAGCTGGTGCAGTGTTGAGGTCTTGGAGCTGCTGTTAATTTGGACGTCAGGCGTTTTGTGCGTGTCATCCTCCCAAAGTCATGAACAGACCTAGGTCCGCCTGAGGCCATTCTTGCCCAAGCGCAGGCCATTCAAGAACAGAAGCTCCCGAACGTTGTGGCGCGCCATGAAACGCAGGAAGGCAGCGTGTTCCTCGGCGGGCAGCCGCTTCTTTTTGCGGGTACGGCGCATTTCGCCCTCGGATGTTTTGAACCGAGGGCGATATGGCCAAGAGGCTTGGAGACAGTAGGTTGCCCAGCGCGCCAGATCGGAAAGGTCTTTGGCGATTGGAACTTTTACGATCTTCAGCGTTCGGGGAACTCTGTGGCTGTTCTCGAGCCCGAACCGACCTTTTAGCCAGATCAGGTTCGAGCCCTTTTCACCTGTCGCAATGCCATGAAAATGCATCTGGAAAATGTTTCCATCATACTCTCCATGGATACCTGCATAGATAAGTCCCGAGCATTTCGAGATCTTCGTACGCTCGAGCCAACGGCGAAGCTGGTTTTTGAGGTCGAGTACGGAAATCTGCTCAAGCTCGACCTTCGAAAAGGCCCATTGCGGTGGGACCAGCGTAAAGGCCACGATATCTTCACTGTTCTTTGCGGCTTCTACTGCCAATCGCATTGCTTCCGCAGTGAGTCGAATACGAGCTTCACGCATGTGGAAAGCTGACATTGGGCTCAACAGGTGGTCCTGCGCTTCAGTTACTTCCGACAACAATTCGCCAAGTTGGCCGTCGAATAGGCCTGTAGCGTTCGTCAGAGTTTTGGACCGAATCCGGTCCTCGTTCCGCGCGTTACTGCGGCTCTCAAATGGAGGCTCCGCTTCACCAGTCATGATTTGGCGAACGTCAAACCGTTTCTTGGGTTTGGGTAGACCCATGGGATTGAACCCATGGATCATCGAATTCAGCTTAGTGAACTTCATCTGAGGCCGCCTCCTCAGGCATTGAGGGCTTACCATCAAACGACTGGGTATCTCCAGCCGTCGGGGCAATCTGCTCTGGCAATGGATTAATGTAAGCTGGCGACTCCACCACAGGATTTGCAGTCCTAGCACCAAGCTTCGCGCGCTTGAGATTCTTACGAAACTTAAGGTATTCACTGAGGCGGTAGCGAGGCATTGATCCGACCATCACAGCATCCAGGGTAAACCAATGGCTCTTTCCCCGTTTACGGTAATGGCGCTGGACCCTCATCGTAACCGTTTGGCAGCCAATATCTTGGGCAATGGTCGCGTCAGAGATTAGGCTGTCGGGGTCGCGATTTTCGAGGTTAGTGTTGGGTTCTTGATGATGCACTTCTCAAACTCCTCTTGTTGTGAAGGTAACTTGAGTTGGGCCGGAAGCGCAGTTTTTGCCACCTGTTAGGATGGAGGAAATCTTTGGCTTTGGGAGGTATTCCCAATTGATAGTTCTTGCGCGATGGTCGTTAGCCTTTGAGGGAGCCGACTATGACCACAAAAACACCTGCGATAAGACATCTGTCCAGACTCAAGAAGCTTCGTGGTCCGTTGATTTGGAACCAAGGAAAAACCAAAGGCGCAGAGTGGGCAGCACTCTTCTCTCGGCACATGGATGAGGAGAAATGGCTCAAGGCGATGCAAAACCTGGACGTCCTCGTCGCCTTACTAACGAAATTTCAGCTGTCTTTTGAATTAACCTCCTATGATTTGAGCCAAGAAATTATGGCAAAACCAACGTCAGCCGCAGCTCTGGAGGAATCCTATTCTTTGTTGCGCAGCTATTTTACCAGCCTGCAATCGCTCTCGCCTGACGAACAGTTACTATTTCACACCTCAGTTGGAACAGCCTATGGCGTTGAGCGCTCGGGTCGATTGGTGCCGTCGTTTGATGATTTGAAGACTTCCCCCAATTTTGAAAAGTATGAAACTGTCCGATCAACGGTGGGATATAATCAAGGGCGGCCTGGTATGTATGGGTGGGTGGCAGATTTACTAATCGGATATTGGCAAAAGATCACCGGCTTGCCTGCCGACTATCGCCAAGGCCCAGGGCATATTTTGCAATTTGTCTCCGAAGCCGCCGATCTTCACTTTCGTAGCGAATCGGGACGACAGGCAGTCCCACTAGTCCGTTCATGTGAACATCAATCCGGGGGACAATTGATAGTAGAGTCATTGTCAATTAGGACCGTTCGCGACGGCTTGGTGAAAGCAATAAAAGAAAGAATAAAAGAAAATCGAGCGAGAAAATCTAAGTAATTAGGCTGATGCCTGTGGCCGCTCATCTTTCGACCTGCACAGAGCGAGCTCGATGTCTTCGGTGGGGTCTAGCGAGGCCTGAATTACGAACAAGGCAAAAGCTTTTGTAACATCACTACGCTGCCGTGCGCAAATCCTGTGCCCACCCTGTAAAGATCTACGCGCGTAGCTGACACTTCAGGGATCATGGCCTTATTCTGGGCAGTCTGTTTGCCCATGCGAGTACAGGTGCCCAACCCACGTTCATAAATTTTGCGGAGTTATTAGCACCGCTCCAATCTGTGGTCCGTCGGCACCTAAGCGCTGCCAATTCATGCAGTCCACCAGCGCACAAAGCCGACACTGTGTGGAGTTGCATAACGAGACAAAACGTTCCTTTTTGCTCAAAAGGAATGCTCAGCTGCCGGCGGCCATTGACCAGTTTTGTCTTCTGTGCAGCCGTCCCAGCTAATCAGCAGACTTGCCGCAGATCATAAGTTCTCCGGTAGTGGCAACTCACGCACGGAAGCCTTGCGTACCGGTTTCCCTTTCTGCGCACTGACATAAGCGCACAGTTCCTCAAGTGAACGGAGAATAGGATGTTCCCGCCCATCATTTAAATTGAGGCGCCAACCGTCCGGTCCAGGTGTCAGGCTTCCGATCGCAGTGCGCGTGCTCGGGTCGAAGAGCCAGTGGCCCGGGTCGAGTCGTGTGCTGCGTTTGGCATGGACATAAAGGATTTCAGATGCGGGCATTGAGTTTTACCTCGCTTACGTGGAGTTTAGCCGATCTACTTTTTACAGCCTTCAAATTCCAGAATGAATATTATTATTGGTATGGGAGGGTCACCGTACATGCAGCAGAAAGAACTCTTCCTTGCACAAAAGTTAGGAAATTTGAAAAACGAAGCGATGTTCATTTCGAGGTCGCTTACCAACTGGTTTCAAAACTAGGAAAAGTTCACCAGTTGCGACTTTTGCGCTTTGCTTGGCCGGTCGGCAAACTTTGATGACACAGCCGAGCGACTAATAACCGCCGACAAGCAAGGCGAAAGCCATACAGTTGCGGTTGAGGAGCCGCACTGAACCCTGTTCGCTGACGACCGGACTCACCACTTTGGTGGTCTCCAATACCGCGCAACCTCTTTGGACCTACACCTGCATCACAGACGGAAATCACGAAAGCCCATTATGCGTTAGGACTCTTCCGCATATCGCGCTCGCTGTCTGCACCATTCCACATCACATGGCCCACGTGTTTCAGTGAGTAGGCAAGCCACTGATCAAAAGCCTGCCGAAACGCTCTCTGAGCTTCGTCCAATGAAATTGCCATGCCTGAGGATGTTATTCCACGTGGCATCAATGTCGCCGTTATTCGCCACTCCCACCTGCCCTTGTCATATCGTGACCGCGATTGCTTGATAAAGCCGGCAGGATAGCCAGCAATCATCACGGTCTCTGCGTCAATGGTGAACTTCTCACCAACGAAAACCTGAGGATTGATCATATTGTTTGGTCTATGGCGTGCGCCCATGTGAGCCTTGCAATGGACTAGAGATAAAAATGTAATACGGTGTAACTGGGTTCGAGCTGGCGCCAGCGAGGCCGGGGCGAACAAACTAACCTCCAACATCGAACACAGTCTGCGTCGCAATCTATTCGGCGGGCGCTGAACATAAATTTACATTTTTGTATTTTCAGCCTCTGGCGATTGAATACTAGAAGCTACCAATGAGATAATAGATTCGGAGTGGAAGCCACCCGGTTCCATCAGCTGCCCCCAGTCGTGGGGCCGGGATCCCTCTCAATTTTGTAACAAAGTACTAGATGAGGCTAGAGCATGTCGGCGGACAAGACAGGCGAAGCGCTTGTTCAAGCTCAAGCAATACAGAAAGAGATGCAAAGGTTTAGGGATCACCTGGTTCAGGCACTTGAGACGGTGGATGATGCTGAACTGCGCATCCTATGCGGAAATATCTTGGACGTCATACGCAGCGCCGACAAAGCGCTTTTGGACTACGCTCACAAAAGCAGGAGATTTTGGCACTCACCTTTTGCCTAGTTGGCTAGCCATCTTAAGCTGCGATCACAAGGCAAGTTCGACAGAACCGGTCGACACAGAAGAATAAGCCATTCACGCTCTCCGAGGATCTGCTTTCGATACAACTGCATTTGCCAGGACCGGGCGCTAGACACATGTTCATGTGATGTCCAATTTGTTTCCATATGAACCTTTAGTTCGATTTTCTACAGAAGTAACGACATCACACTCGACTTGGCTTCACTTAATGTCTGACCGCTGTAGCGCAGCCTTGGCAGTCTCATTTCCGGTTGCGGCTGCCTGCTGATACAATGATATGGCTTTCGCTACATCCTTTGGCACACCCAACCCACGTTCGTAGAGTCCAGCCAAGCCCACCATCCCATCTGAAGCTACATGGTCACCTCGCTCGGCTGATTTGCTGTACCACGCGAATGCTTGAGCATAATCCTGGGCTACTCCGAGGCCCAATTCGTATGCCCTGCCCAAATAATACTGGCTGGTGATATCGCCTCGGGCAGCGCCCTCTCTGTAAAAAGTCGCAGCCTTATCGAAGTCACCATCTGCCTCTGCGGCCAAGCCGAGATAACGCGGAGCTTTCATGTCTCCCATTGTTGCTGCCGCAGTAAACTCTGCCAGAGCTGTCGCATTATCCTTCGGCACACCTTGGCCATCGCGATACATCATGGCGAGATTTAAATGCGCGCGAGCGTTCCCCTGAGTAGCAGCTTTCTTGTTCCACATGAGAGCTTGGGCATAATCGCGTGCCACACCCTGATCGCCGCTTGCATAGGCCTGAGCCAGCATGGCCTGTGCTTCGGCATTACCCGCCTCCGCGGCGGGCCTAAGCTTGCTCAAACCATTCGCAAAATCCTGCTTCTGAAACGCGTCTCTGGCTTGCGAAAATAATGCCGCCGCCTCGTCGGTGCTTATTGTCTGGGCCCTAGCGTAATCAGTCGAAACCATTGCGCCGAGCAGCATTAGGACAGCGAGCGACGTCTTCATTTCAGCTTGCCTTCCAGACTTCGAGTTCACTTGTGCTGCCGGAACAGCCACTGCCGTGCAGCCTCGATATAAAAGAACTTCCGTGCCGAACCCATGTGGTCAACGCCATCAAAAGTGAGGAACGTAATGTTGCCGCCCCTCTCTAGATAGCCGTTGACCTGGTCATTCAACTTTTTCTGATCGGTGACGGGGAAGATAAGGGCTGGATCAAGAAGCTCCTTAGGGCGCGTCACCTTGGCCCCAGCTTTCTCCCAAACAGGAACGCATTTCTCGTTCCATGGCGTCGCCTTGTTATCCTCTGAACCAGTGATGATGAGCACATTCTGTTTGGCGAGCTCAACTACGTCGGCTGGGCGCTGTTGGCCCGCTATGATCAAGCCTGCTGCAAAAGTCTTCGGGTGCTTGGCCATCAGCCACAACGATGTCATGGCGCCCATCGACCAGCCGGTGCAATACACACGCTTTGGATCAATCTTGAGTACCTTATCAGCGCGGTCTGCGAGATTGGGGTTGCCGAAATTCCAAGTGTTTTTCAGCAGGGATTCAACCAGCCGGTAAGTGTTTTCAACGTCCGCCGTATGTTCCCAATAGTCATTCATGGTGGTGCGTTCATAGCGCGGTGTCACCACCGCACATTCGCGCAAAGCCTGCTCTTCCGGCATGCCCCAGATCGCCGCGATACATTGCTCAGTGAGGGTTTGCTCTGTGGTACCGGTATAGCTCGTGCCCGAATGGGTGACAGCCAGCACGAGGGGATAGGATTTCGCCTCGCCCCCTTTTTGAAGAAATGATTTCGGAAGATAAATGCTATATTCCAGCCAAGCCGAGCGCGAGTCATCGCGCCACCAGTGGCTCTGTTCCCAATCGTCAACGCCGCGAATGGCAACGTTCAAATCGCGTCCACCAAAATTGTCCCACACGGTGGGGCTGGCGGGATAAACCTTGTCTTCGATGGTTTTGACGTCTTTGTCTTGCGTCACCGAAACCTTGTCGCTGTCAGTGGTGGGGATGCTGAGGTCCGCATCATGGGCAAATTCTACCACTACGAACATGCCGGGAACATTTTTCTGGTCACCCCCCAGCGCTGGTGCGGCATTGGTGTAAATGGCAACCGGAGCTCGCGTCTTGGCTTCCGCTGTCGTGGCGTTCTTGTCAGGCTCGTCTGGCGCACCGGGAAAGTAGCCCTGGGCCGCAGGGACCACTTTGGTGGTGTAGGTATCTAGTGCGAGGCTGGCGGGGTCGATCGCAGCGTCATATTCAATGGCAATGCCATAAACCTTTTCGCCCCCACCCGTGACTTCGCAAATCGCATACACGTTTTGAATTCCGGGCGGCTTCTTCACGTCGTTCCCGGGTCCACCGGGTTTGCCGCCGGCTGCAGCTTGAAAACCACCCGCGGCGGAAACTTGCCTGACCGCGAGTTTGCTTAAGACTGCGAGTACCGCCCCACCTTGCATGACGTACCGTCTCGAAACACCAGTCATTGTGACGTCTCCCTGGATATTGAGAATGGGTCCTTCGACCCGAGACCTATAGGTTCGTATGCCGGAAACTCATTCTTGCCATTACCTTATCTTTCAAAATGTAATGGTGCACTAAGGCGGCGACTGCATGACCGGCTGCGAGGATAATGATAGCCCAACCCACCCAGTTGTGGAGCTCTTCAATGGTGTGAGCTGCGGCTTTTTCCTCACCCAGCAGCGCGGGCACGGTGAATAAGCCAAAAAACGTGAAGTCCTCACCTTGTCTCCAGCGAAGTATAAAACCAAGAACGGCTTCCGCAACGAGCAACACATAGAGAAGCAGATACATGATTCTGGAAAGGACACCGGATATCCCGGCTTCAGGCAGCAAATGCCTCATCCCTGTAAATCGCCAAAACACACGCAACACGATAACAGCCGCCAGAATAATCCCAAGCGAGACATGGGTTTCTTCCAACAATGGCCGCCAGTATCGGTCATGAGGCGTGACATAATTCCAAATCATGGCGGTTGCGAACTGGACCACGACCAGGAGCGCAGTGAGCCAATGAAAAATCAGGGTTGGCTTGTCGTAATATTCAAGAGTGGCGACGACGGGCGCGGCGCTGGGCTTTTTGCTATCCATTTTGGGACCTTCTCGCTCACTGACCTGAAACAACTCGCATCGCTAGTTTTGGTTCATGAGCGTGCGAAACGGCTGACTTGGTTAGGCCGCAGGGGCAAACTGCGAAAAGCCACTTTCTGTCGTATTGGATCGGGAGAACCAATAGAAATAGGCAACCAAAGCGAAAAAAACTGCTCCCGTGACGAGCGTCGAAGAGGTGAGGCCGAGTAGATGGGCAAATGCATCGCCGCCCCCCGTGCCAGCCGTTCGGATCAATGCCAATGTGATCCAATAGTAAATGGGCTGGAGGATCCGGCCATTACGCCATGCAAAAAGTCCAAGTATTGCCGCCATCCCAAATACCAAAGCGGTCCCCCAGGTCGTGAGACCAACTCCAAAGGATGCGGCATCGCCGCCGATGGTGCCCAGCACGCCCGCCATTATCATGCATACCCAATAGAGCGGAGATACACGGATGTTATTGTCATCTGCTGCGCGGGTAGGACTGAAGCGCGCATAGGCTACCACTGCCATGGCGAATAACAACAGGACAATGGGCAAAGAAGTGCTGAAGCCGATCCCAAAATCATGAAATGCGTCACCGACGTTGGTGGCCGCGGTTCTCACCGTGATGATGATGAGCCAGAAGAAAATTGCACTTTTCCAGCTGGAATAGCGTGCCGCCAGAAAGAGTATGACAAGCACCGCAGCCAACCATGGAAGCCCTCCCAAGTGTCCGATCTTGAGCTGGTCGGAAACGAAATCTCCCGTATTGGTCCCGAATACGCTGGCTGCGCCTAGTGTCGTCCAATAGGCGGCGTTTATCTTTGGAAGTGCATTCATAATGTTCTCGTCGTTTTGCATGAGACGAGTGCGGTGCAACAATTCCGTCGGTTGCTAGGAGGTGGTACAGTTATAACCGTCGCGGTGCGGAATTTGCGAGTTTGGCATGATGCTGATAGCGACGTGCATATCCATCTCGCGGAAGACATACATCAGCGCCCTCCTCTGCTGCTATGCAAATCCACGAACTATACCCGATGATACCTAAACGGCTCGACGCTTACGCGTAAGCCTAGACTACATACGAGACGCAAGAAGAATACAAGCTGGGGTTGCTGGGCAGATATACGCGAGATCTCCCAACTCTCGCTATGCGACGATCTACTTGCCTTAGACCTGCAATCGGATCGGAGAGATCGATCTTCACGGGATGACCAATAAAAAATTCGTGCCGAGCGTTTGGGAACCAAATCAAAGCTCCGGCGTATGCATTCCGACGTATCTCGCCTTCCGGAGTTGGACGTGAGCGCTGAGCAAATCGCAATTTTTGACGTGCCGGGAGCCGCCGCAAAGCTGTTGAGCAACGTGAACTGGCCCACTACTCCATTAGGGCCGCCAGCGGGGTGGTCTGCGGGGTTGAAAACGGTCGTAGGCATGATGTTGCGATCACGTTTCGCGATGTGGATGGCTTGGGGACCTGATCTCACATTTATGTGTAACGACGCCTATATGCCAACTTTGGGCGTTAAACGGACGTGGGCCATAGGTGCTCGCTCTGATAAGGTGTGGGAAGAGATTTGGCCAGATATTGGCCCCCGCATCTCACACGTCTTCGCAACCAAAGAAGCTACGTGGGACGAAGACCTGTTGTTGTTTCTCGAGCGCAATGGGTATCCAGAAGAGACGTATCATACCTTCTCGTACAGCCCACTCATCGAAGGCGACTCTGGCGTTCAGGGGATGTTGTGCGTAGTAACGGAGGTCACGGAAAGAGTAATTGCAGAACGACGTGTCGCTACATTGCGCGACTTAGCCGCCAAGACCGCGAACGCGAGATCGATAGAAGAAGCATGTAAGCTCTCGATGGATTCGCTTGCCAGCAACCCTCAAGACTTCCCCTTCGCGGTAATACGCCAACTTGATGAAACGAGAACCAAGGCAAAGTTCATGGCAGGGTGTCAGATATCCCAGTCCAATCCACTGATCGAGGACAACATTCAATTTGAACCGGGGTCGGCAATCGCCCGAGCACTGGCTGGCCGCAAGACTCTTGCAACAACGCTAGACGATGTTCAACGTCGGCAGCTTCCTCAGGGTCCATGGCAAGTGCCCGTGAACGAGGTTGCGGTCGTACCGATGCTAGCGAACACTCAGTTCGGAATATCGGGCTTTTTAGAAACGGGTCTCAATCCGCACCGTCTTTTTGATGTCGAATACCGCGACTTTGTAGAACTTGTAGCGAGATACATTTCGTCCGCAATTGCAAATGCCACAGCCTATGAAGAGGAGCGCAAGCGGGCCGAGGCACTTGCCGCAATTGATCAAGCCAAAACAGCGTTTTTTTCGAACGTCAGCCACGAATTTCGGACGCCGTTGACCTTGCTATTGGGGCCCTTAGACGAAGCGCTAAAAGCTGGCCCAAATGAAAACCTCGCCATGGCGCAGCGTAACGGGCTGCGCCTGATGAAGCTGGTAAACACTCTCCTCGATTTTGCGCGTGCCGAGGCAGGGCGTGCGAACGCAAATTTTGTGCCTACAGATTTGCCGCTCCTCACCAGAGACCTTGCGTCGACTTTCCAGTCGGCGTTCAAGAAGGCGGGCGTTGAGTTGATTGTCAGTTGCCCGCCTATGAATTCGGCCATTCTTGTTGACCACGACATGTGGGAGAAAATTGTTCTTAACCTGCTGTCTAACGCCTTCAAGTTTACTTTGGACGGAAGCGTCAGCGTCTCGCTCAAGCAAGACAAAAACGAAGTCACCCTTTGCGTTTCAGATACGGGCGTCGGGATAGCAGCCCACGACCTACCTAAGGTGTTTGAGAGGTTTCATCGTGTGGAGGGTCAAGCAGGACGCACCCATGAAGGGACAGGAATCGGTTTGGCATTAGTCAGCGACCTCGTTCGTTTACATCAGGGTTCAATCAACGTTGACAGCAGCATCGGCGTGGGATCGACTTTCACCGTTAAAATACCGGCACGGACAACGCCCTTCAACGAACAGCAAGAATATTCTGTTCAACACGCGCGCGCATTTGTCGACGAAGCGCTCCGCTGGCTTCCCGATTCCGACGCGAGTTCAGAGCCCGAATTGCCGTTTGCCAAGAAAATGGGAACCTCGCTCGGCACTGTCCTCGTCGTGGACGACAACACTGACATGCGGAGATACTTGACGCGCCTGCTCAGTGACGAGGGTTATTCGGTTACGCAAGCAATAGACGGCGAAGATGCTTGCCAACATGTTCACCTAAAATGTCCTGACTTGGTACTATCCGACGTCATGATGCCCAAGCTCGATGGTTTGGGCCTAGCTCGAAAACTCAAATCAGACCCAGAGACCAGCGCGATTCCCGTTATCTTATTGTCGGCTCGCTTTGGAGAAGAAGCTCAGATTGAGGGGCTGGATAGCGGCGTTGATGACTACATTACGAAGCCATTTGCAGCGCGCGAACTTATGGCCCGCGTTCGGCAAGCTATTATACAGGCGAGACGTCGCGCGAATCTTCTCGAGGATGTGCAGTCAGCTCGCTCCGAATTGCAAGTGGTTATTGATGCTCTGCCAGCTTTGGTCTCGTCGCTGGACACAAATGAGCGCTATCGGTTCGCAAACAAAACATATGACCGGTGGTTTGGTAAGCCACGAGAAGATGTGGTGGGAAAAACAGCAAAAGAATTGCTTGAACCTGAAGCCTACGCCGCGATGGAACCGCACATTCATCGTGTGCTGGCCGGACACGTCGAGCATTTTAATTCATTCGTGCCATATCCCGACGGTACCAGGAGATATATTGAAGCGACCTATCTGCCTGATCGGGACATATCGGGAAATGTGATTGGCTTTTTTGCGTTCGTGAATGATGTGACCGAAAAGCATCAAAGAGAAGAAGCGCTCAAAGAAAGTGAAGCCCGCTTCCGGTCAATGGCTGACAACGCGCCAGTCATGATATGGGTAACAGAAGCCACGGGCCAATGCAGTTACCTCAGTGCTCGTTGGCATCAATTCACCGGACAGAGCAACAGTGAAGGTTTAGGAATGGGTTGGCTGAATGCTATCCATCCTGACGACCGCGAGAGAGTGGCCAAGCATTTTCTAGACGCCAATGCTCGTCGTGAGCCCTTTAATCTCGAATATCGCTTGCGGCGGGCGGATGGCGAATATCGCTGGTGTATAGACGCGGCTTCGTCTCGGGTAGGAGAGTCTGGCATATTCATGGGGCATATAGGTTCCGTGATCGACATTACTGAGCGAAAGTTGGACGAGGATCGTCGTACGCTACTCATTCACGAACTCAATCACCGAGTTAAAAATACGCTAGCTGTAGTGCAGTCCTTGGCGTCGCAAGGGCTGCGCAGCAGTAATGATCCCGCGATATTCAAAGAGGTTTTCGTCAGGCGCCTAACTGCACTTTCTCATGCCCATGATTTGCTGACCTTGTCCAGCTGGACAGGTGCGGATTTCATGGATGTAGTTCTTAAGGCGCTTTCAGGTTTCGCTGCGACAGACCGCTATACGGCCGTGGGACCTTCTGTGAGACTGCCTCCACGGGCTGTTGCGCCACTAAGTATGGCGCTCCATGAGCTCGCGACTAACGCATCCAAATATGGATCTCTGTCTTCAGACGATGGAAAGGTGGCTATCAATTGGCAGTTCGAACAAGGCTCAATTCTAAAAATTACTTGGACTGAGAGCGGCGGTCCTCCGGTTTCGACCCCTAGGCGACGGGGTTTCGGATCAAGACTAATTGAGCAGGGGCTGCGGTATGAGCTTGATGGCGAAATTGATTTAGATTTTGCGTTGAGTGGTTTGCGATGCCATATGGTCATCCCCTTGACTGAAACAAAGTATGGGTTCTCGCCATGAAGGTCTTGTTGGTTGAAGACGAAGCAATCATCGCCATGAATTTCGAGGAGGTTTTAGGCCAAGCTGGATATGAAGTTTTGGGTCCGGCTAGTACGGTGTTGCAGGCAAAAACCCTGATCAACAAACATGACGACATCGATTGTGCGGTCCTCGATGTCAATCTCCGTGGCGAACCCGCCTATCCAATAGCTGAAGTACTCAATATGAAGGGTGTGCCATTTATCTTTACCAGCGGGTACGGAAAAGACGGCATAGACCAAAAGTTCAGCGATAGGCCTGTGCTCTCAAAGCCGGTAGACGAAGAATTGCTATGCAGTCTAATTGCTCAACTCCTTAAGCGTGCCAGCGATTGAGAACGGTGTGGCTGTTTAGCGGAAGGGCAATCGATCCTCACTCCAGTGTAGTCCGTAACGAAGCCGAGCTGAAGTAAGGACGCCTGCAGGTGAAGCTGCTCCAGTTAGAATCGCGACAGGGCAGTCAGACGCGAAATACCTAAATTATCACTGCAAAATGATCTGCTTGCCTTAGAGCTGCATGTGCTGGGGCCGCGCACCACACACTTGTTCATGTGACGATTAAATTCTTGCTAGATTCAGGTCTCCATCGCACGATACCGAACTTCATAGAAGGACTGTTGTAGAGCCAAGCAACCCCCACAGAATTTAGCGGTCACCAAAGGCGTCGGTATTTCCCCATCCTCTAGCTCATAATCAACTGCGCGACGACTTCCACACAGACTGCACGCATCGGCAGTTCCAGCATCTTTCAGGTTGAGGCGGATCCTTTGTTCCAAATACGGTTGCGTCTTGCGAAGGGCGTCGAACCACTCAGGGGTGTGAGGCTTGAATTTCATGCGAGGCGGAAAACTTGCCATATTTGCTGGACGTGAATTAACGGTGGCGCGAAGAAAGCAGATCACTTCGTGGCCATTAAACTTGGGCAAGCCTCCCTCATCAAAGCATGGGAGTACTCCCAAACCCTTGGTTTGGCTTGGTCCTTAATTGACATTCAAGGTTCCCTACACACCGGTGATAGCGGGCATTTTCTCTCCTTCGCTCAGGAAGTTGACGGAACGGGAAATCAGCGGATATGCCCCTCTCATTGAGCGTCTGCTTCAGCATCGCTCAATGAGGCCCGGTTGATTTATTGCTGCCCCCAGTCTGAAGTGACCGGGCCGCTAACATCGCACCACAATCAAATCAGCTCGTGTTCTCGGAGAATTGTCCTGTTCTGGAAGAAACGTTTTTTCCAGAGGCTGGGACAAAATTCGAACGTTTAAGCCTTTGTCTGACGCGCGGCAGGGGTTCCCAATTCGTTCACTTCCCTGTGCGCGGGAGGCACCAAGGCGGCCAGTCTCGCCTTTGCCATGCGGTATCGGTTCAGGATGTTCAGGATTGTTTCGGCAGAGGGCCAGTTGCCATGTTCAATGCAATAGT